>BNJS01001079.1_pt1 | contig 313228 bp, 319 predicted proteins | sample 8540461 | NCBI WGS metagenome assembly BNJS01 (sample SAMD00202454, study PRJDB9452) | human saliva metagenome | isolation source: human saliva | place: Japan
AGAGTCGCGACCTTGTAAGCAACTAAAAAGTAGCCAAGGCTGCAAGTATGAATGGTAAATATGTATATGATTTCTGCAAGCAGAAACCAGCAACCTGAAACACTGTACATAATCCCTTATCGGCTATACTGAAATGTTATCATTATCTGGCTTCATTCCATACCTTTTCTGGAAAATATAAGGCGTCATCAAAACGCGTCCGGGATATGCCAGCCAGCATAGCATACAATATTGATAACAGCCAGATTGAGGATATACTGGCACGATTGCGGGGAGATGATACTATGTTATCGTATTGATACGTGAAGAGTTATAGTAATCTGATGATGTTGCGCATCGTGTGCTGATTATAATGCTGTGTAAATAAGTGTAAGCACCATAGCTACACCTCGCCTGCAATGAATTCTTAAAATCAAATAAACAGGAATAGATATGGCAAATGGTGAAAGGGTGCCTACGTTCCGGGCGATAAAATAGTTGCGGGCGTATTGAGCGGTAGCCAGTGCAGCAGTGTAGACCCTACAATAGTTCGCATTGTCTATGCAGTGGCACGGTTTGTACAGTCTTTAGTGGTAGGCCTACTCTATCCACTTGCTTTGGATTCTGTATCCCAGAAGAAAATAAATAGTCAGCACTAAAGCCGTATTGGCAGCAGTGTTAACACCTGAAGCATCATAGCAGAAATAGCAATAATAGGGCTGGCGCCATGGTAGGAAGCTTTGGCAGAGAACTGTTAAAGGAAGTATTTTTTAAGCCAGGAGGTGTTATCATAATCCCCATCAGGAAAATTAAAAGTTTACAATTTGGGGTGCAAACCACTACCAATGGTGTGCTGCCGTAAAGGGGCGCAGTTCGGGTTACTATTATTAAATAAAATACCGTGGTTGGTTGAGCAGGTAGTCGCGGCAGATAAAGGGCATATTGGACTATCAACTGACAAACTATATGAACATGGCTGCCGCTGTCGCAGCGACACCCTCTTTTTCTAAGTGGCTTGAAAAAGACGGCAAAAGCCTGCACTTCAGGTTATTTAATATTGCTATCGCTTACAAAGGCTTCAATGACCAGCGCTTTATTGTCGTGTAGAGCCAGCGAAAGAACCAAACCCGCTTTTGTAAAATCGTTGTTTGACGATATGGGCGAAAAGCCTTGCCTTATCGCCAACCAGCCACTGCGGCGTGCTACTTTAGCCAGCAATGGCGCAAACATAACATAGCCTGCGATATATTCGTCACTGCCGCCAGCGAAGGAGTGGGGTGGAGCTTTACAAAGCCGACGGCAGTGGCAAAGCAGACGTTGTGCTGCAAACTTGCACAGGTGCATATGCGGCAACCCCTGCCAAAGGCACGGGCGCATGCACCTGGAGCGCAATCGATCAAGTTACACGCACTGGAGGTTGACCGCAAAGGCAAGCGCGCTGGAAAGTACGGGCCTGGCTGTTATACAGGGTCTGAAAACCAGCATAAAATAGGCAACCATCAGCACCAAACGTTTATTTTGAAAGTTGCAATGGGCAAAACGTTTGTGTCATACGATCTTACGCATATTATCTTATGTACGCGCAAAAATTAACATTAATCAAATTGCTCGACGTTACAGCAAAAAGCTACTTTCATATAAAACTGGTTTTTAGTACTTTGACCTCCAAATTAGACTAAACTATGGTAAAAATGGAAGAATTCAATCCGACAAATGGGTGAACGCCTTGGCGCTGCGTGAGTTCTTAATATCCTGCCGAGAGGTAGCAGGCTTTGTGACATCTCAGCAGGCACTATTTAAAATCGAAGCTGGCGAGGCCGATCGCTTCAGTATTCAGGCTTATGAAATATCCCAAACGCTGGATGAATAGCGGCGTTCTTCTCCCCGGCGAGAACCCGTATGACGCCTCAGTAACACGAAGGAACGGGTCCTAAAATGAATAGTAGCAATGATTACAAGTATCAGAGTCTGCGGGAGGACGTAAAAGCTGACACTGCTTGTTAAGTAGACCCGCCCCGGCTGGGAAAAGTACAGACAGAACACCGTTGATGGACGGGGAATTCAATGTAGTTCAGAAGGTACACTTGAAATTACTATCGACGGCTGGTGTGTGCTGAACGAAGGTGACAGCATTGTCTTGACGGACGACGTCCCCACCGTAAACGCATAATAATAAGCCCGTGACCTTTATGTGGTTTATTGACTGAAATATTATATTTTAATAAAAAGAGATATGATGAGATTTCTCAAGCAGACCTACTTTACTTCAGAGGAAGATTATAAAATCTGCAATTTATAATACCAAGAAGAACTTCAGCACAGCATGATGCGTAATGGACGAGATGAGCTTTGTGCGCCTGACCACGTTTGTTTTACTCTGGGCAAGTGGGCGAGTGAAATCCAGTACAACGTTTAAGCAGTTCAAAACAAACCGACCAAGCAGCTGCATACTTTATGAGCCATCGGCATTACATGCGCGGAGATAGTCGTACTCATTCTAAAGCGTCGACATTATCAGTGGTAAAAACGCGCCTTGATAACTCTGCCAATTACGAAGTCTGGAGCCATTGCTATCCTAAAACCACATATTCCAACTAAGAAGAGATATGGTACATCGTAATGAAATAGCAGAGTGTTAAGGCCATTATTTGCGTGAATGATAGCTATGTGTTACTATGGGGATTACAGAATCGTTGGCAGAGATTACCGTAAAAATACTTGTTGCAGTCAATTCATATTACGAGAATAATAGCAAATGATGCCACGATAATTTCCGATTGGTTCAAGATAGGATGAGCTCCGCCACTTCAGACGTCAAACGTCAACCGAAACTGAACCCCATACAGTTGCTTACGGTGACAAGCAGTAAACCAAAATAGTAGCACATATGACTACCGCCTTTACCTTTTGGGACATCTTGCAACCGGCATCCCTGGCATAACCTTATCGGAACACAATTCACCTAACCGTCACGCAGATACTGGCTGGGGAAAGGCGGTGTGGGGAAATTATACGGACGATTTCGCTGGTTCGAGCAGTGTTGTTGACCGGCGAGAAGTTCACGGCGGAGAAAATTATGCGCATATGGAAAAACACCGCGTTACTTTCCTTCTGTACTCCATAACCAATTTATCGCGCCAGTTCTTGAAGGCCGCAAAATACCAGTCTTAGTAGCTTAGAATACTGCGACTGCGGGCGGGCTGCGAACCCTTCTGTTGAAACGAAGTTCTTTAATCTTACTGGAATACCACACATCATGGAAGGCTTTGGACAAGTGAAACCACATGACGCTGGGTACTTTTCATGGATGGGCCCCACGCCGCAGCAGCAGGAAACCTAATCCTCAATATGACGTATGCCACCGCTTCACGGCGCTCTGATGGTACCGACTGCGAGACGGAGAGCGCGGCGAAATTTGTGTAAAACCATCAGTCGACAATCCAATTGGTCTCTTCAGGCTACTATCATCATGACAGGAACGCGCACCCGTGAGTGCCAGCGATGGAATATATCACCACAAGGCGATATGGCGTGGCGGGACAGCGAAGATAAGCTATTGGTTCGTGGGACTTGACCTGCGATGATCAATAAATAAAGGTTCGGGCTATCGTATGAGTCCTTTCAGTGGAGAATGCGCAGCGCGCATCCACCGTTGTGGAGATATTGCCATAACAGGTGTTCTAAGCGGAATAAAATTGTGGTTAAAGGACTGCTGTTGTGCTCTGAGGGAATGGAAGTCAAGGCTGGTGATGATTTGATTAAGAATTACAAGACCATGTCAAACGAGCAACGCCATATAAAGCCCTCGCGTTGTCGAGGTTCGTTAACGAATTGCCCAAAACCATCTCCGGAAAGATTAGAAGGTGAAATTCGCGAAAACGACGGCAAGAAATAACAATAGATTAGTTGTGGTTTGTGAAGCGCTTCTGAGAAACAACGATGAAAAAGAATTGTAGTTAAAGTAGGCGGCTTGGTAACGTACTGGCCGTCCAGGCAACCTCAGCCTCGATGTAACACGAATGTCCAGCCATTGTCCGACCAAATCGTATGGCTAAAGCAACCATCATTGCAGTCATTCTCGTATCATCACGGCGCCGCGGGCGGGCCGGGAAGCAGCCAATCGATAAAAGCTCGACAGTGTATCGCAGCGACAACTCTTCTCTGCATTAGGACAGGGTCAGGCATGACTGCGATCTTTTCGCGAATACTGGCATGCACGTTGGCGAGTTCTCACCATGAAAGGCACCTGCTCTGGTGGTGCCTGAACTCCAGCGCGCCTGTATGAGTGTAATGCTCGACAAGCGTCGTACCCGACATGAAGTAAAAACGATACTGCCAGCAAGCGTACACCAGAATGGTGTTTGCCGACAAATAAGCGAGCTGTTGGGTTGGGATCTGCATCAATAAATGGACTGCGTGCGCACAATTCACAGCATCGAACGTTGATAAAGTTTTCGATGGTGATCCTAAGGGCTTCTGACACTTGATTGTTCACACGATTGGTGCGATCGCGACCTTTTCCGAACTACCAGCCGAAGCGGTAAAAAGCCACACTTCTGGCTGAGGTGGAATGATGACCAAAACCAACGCAAAGCGCGTAAAGTTGCAGAGGGAGATAAAGGTGATTGTGCAACGGACCGTCGACGACATTCTTATTCATTTAATTTGGGGCGATCCTGAAAGCACGTTTGCGCCACAGGAATTTTCTGAACCCAGGCCTGTTTCGCAGGTTAAAATGATTAGCCCATAGCGAGTTTGCTGAGGTGTTATCCATATCAATGCAAAAACCGAAGAAGCCCTCAAGACGATAAGCCCGGTAACTACCTGTTACTGGATTGGCGAGTTACTGGCTATAGAAGGCGACTTTTGAAGACGATGTCATTAACGTTGTGGGAACCCAAGACGGACAAGTTTGGCCGTAGGCCGCAGCGAATATGACGCTGACGAGGCTCACGCAAACTGATCGGTGGCACGATGTGCGCCCACTAATCCACTACGATTACCGCTATGCATGGGTAATCGTTTATCTAAATCATCTATCTTATGCTTGAACATTTCAAAGAGGCCAAGGCTGCCAAGTCACAGCATTGCCAACGCTTAGTGACGACAAACAACACGATTTCTGCAAGCTGTTGCACGTGCGATTGAGAGAGACCGATACCGCACGGTGCTGGAAGCTAACGCCAGCGATTTGGCCCGAATGGACCGTAACAGTCCCTTGTGCGACTAGTTGTGCTCACGAAGGCTAAACCGGCATTACGCTTTCGGATATGACGTCGTGCATGAGCACCTGCCGTCGCCGATGGAGGCCGAACGCCAGGAGACCACTCTTCCTAACGGTCTTCACCTGCGCCCGCGTGGGTGTTCCATTTGGCGTTATCGGCGCGTTACGAGGCTCGACCCAATCGCTGCCTTCGACGTCATCTATAGCTTTCGGCAAAGTGGTACCTGGGGTTCTGAAGTGTGGCTTGAGATGCCGAAGCCTCTTGTCAGGCGAGCGTACACCCATACACGACGTGTTACGCCAATATGGTGTTGATATGGTCGGCCGTTGATTGTACGCCGCACACCCACGAAGCCACTGACAGGATGCTGCAAGCCGTTGGATATATCGACATTTGCATACCACGTGGCGTGCAAACGTCTCATACAGGCGGTGCGTGATAAGGCTCGCGTGCGTCGTCGAAACAGGGCGGGCGTTGTTGGCGCACCTATATCGATAGCGAAGCTGATATAAAATAGCAGCCGATATTGTGTAACAGCAACGCTGAAAACACGACGCGTAAGTGTGTGCAGCGCGCTCGACTGGCTACTCGTTCATTCGCCCCTATTGCCACAACTGCTTATCAAATTTGTGAACCCATGGCGGCAAAGCAATGTAACGCTCTTTGACGCCGCGAACGTGCGTTTGAAGCTCGCGCGTACCACTACCCACTACGCTGTTACAAGCGGCCGACGACCAACACTTTTCGGCACTGATGCTCTCGACTATAAAGCTTGCCATTAAAGACCGTGAGACAGCTGCGGAAGAAGCCATGGAAACGCATTGCCATATGCGATTCCGGGGCATAGCGGTAGCCGCGTGACCGAAAATGCGAAAAACGGCTCTTGGCACTGCATGCCGACAGTTGATTGCAACATGCGTTTATATCAATGCTCCCTAGAGTGCGATGGGCGCAATTCGGTTTAGGGTGCAGAGATTGGCATTTAGCACCCAAAAAGTTAGGTACCTCGTGGACCAGTGGCTCTCGAAGAAATAACTACTTATAAATGAAGCATTGACGGGCACGGACAAAATTCGACCGATTTAAAGACAGGGTTTTATGGCGGGATAAAATGTAAAATAAATTCTGATTATTTTACCCCTTCAGAAATAAGCGAAATAGAAATTTGGCAGCTTTTAAACCCCTTTAAAGGCATTCGTGACTGCCCACAATTGCCTTTATTCACCCTTCAAAAAGCATTAAAAGTACTTTACGACGTAAAACTTTTACCCGCGATTACGGCGTAATGGCAAACCCTTTACATCGTAAAGGGAAACGATTCTAACGTAATGACAACTCCATTACAGCGTAATCACAGCCCGTTTTATGATGCAAAACACACCTACTAAACTACAAAAGCGCTACTTTACCCGTACAGTGGTGGCGCTTTTTATCATTCAACCACTTTTGTGCTGTAACTCCCCACCTTTACGACGTAAAGGCGCAAAAACAGGGCATCAGCACGAAAACAGTTACAACTGTTTTTCAAACTAAGTATCTAATAATGGCAGGTTATATACAATTTTGATTTTAACGCTATACGCCAACAATAATTCTTTATTCATGAAAAACGCAAGCATCAAAAGCTTTTTGTCAATATTTTTGATGATGAAAAAAGCAATATCAAAACTACATTTTCTTGTCAGACCCACTGTATATCCTTACTCTTCAATGATATTCTTCGCACGTTTCCAGCCATTTGGCCGCCTGATAAAGCGCTCAGTGCCTTGAGGGTACGTAAAAAGAATAATATTCGTTCAACGCCATGGCTTTTCAGAACGGGCGGTACAGCCCACTTCATGGACGCTCGGCATGGAAGTTGCCCGCAAAGCCATTGTTCTCATCTATCGAGAGCGAAGCCGGATAAGCAAGGTCGTGCACTGCGAGTGCCGTATCAAATGCGCGATAACCTTGTTTTCAAACGCGAATCACGTGCAGATATTGATTTCAGTAAAGCGTGCACAATTACGAGAAGCGTGGGACAATCTGCTTCACCGATGCAGGAATATCAATTTTAGTAAGGTTTTCACGAAATTGAAAACCGCCCACCTATCGTTTCAAGCTCGGCAGGCAACACAATGCTCCTAAGCGGTGTACGCGTAATGGAAAAAGCGTTGTCTACTAACGTGTTTGCGGCGTGGGTGTTATGGGCATGTAATATATATTGGCACCAATGGAAGCTCGGCAATTTCTGCCCTCCACTCAATGAGCTTACATGCCCAAGGTCAACGTGCTGCAGGTTAAGGTTGCGCTGTGTAATGAGATTGTAGGTACCATTCGCATTAATTGGGTAAAATTAACCATTGGACGAGGCATCGACCGCAGTGTTCGATATCGCCGTCGTTTCAGTTTTCTCGAAAAGGCGCGGCGTATCTCCAATCTACTGCATTGCCTCCTACAAAGAATACCCTAACGTGCCCGGCTCGCGGACGTCTATTTCCTCAGTTTCCTTCAGTTCGCGTGGCCATTGATGTATGATAACCGTCGCGTTTCTGCGCATCAGCTGTAATATGTATAGTAACGCCGCGCACGACCAAGTCCTGGTTGGGCTCGCACGTAAAGCGATAAATCCAGCACCTTAGCCCCTCCGGTGGGGCGGACATTGTGGTCTTCGACCATGAACGATTCTTTCTTAATACGTGGCGTGCCGAAATGCTTGGCTCGGCATGACATTTGTCCTGATGTAAACGTAAAGCCTCCTTGGCCGTTGCCTCTCTATATCGACGTGGTCTACCGGGGCTTTTCATCTGCCTCTTATACATCTGGCTTACTTAAATGTGTACGTTTTACGTGATGTTGCAATGCAACAGGCGCATATTGAAACTGCCGTTGAGGCTCCACGCTGACACGTAACGCCATTGTTGCCTGCTGACGATACCTTACACGGGTCTGGCCGTTGTCATCAGTAGCCGACGTAGCTTTGCCGTCCATGGCTCATCGGTTTCGTTGAGCAGAAGGGTGAACGTTGTGCCTCGCTCGGACAACGAAAACCTGCTGTTGTTCCAGCAACCGCGTGACTTCATCTTCAGTGATGCGGCTAAAGTTGTCGTTATCAAGGCAGGCGGTAAAAGAGCAGGAAAAAAGGAAAATTCCCAGCCATGAAGAAATGTTTCTATACATCGTATCGGGTTGTTAAATTTCAGAACAAAGCAATAAAATATCCTTTAGAAAGCAAATTTGCACCAACCCCTTACTGAGATGTACGAATAGTCAACTGTAATGTATCACCAGCGCGCGCATAAAAGACGTTTGGAATACTGGCATAAATGGTTGAGCTATAATAGGCGGGTACGCCGTTTTGTAGATGATAAAGGCGGTAAAATAAGTACGATAAGCCCTGTTGATTGGTGCAATACTATCTTCGAACAACTCCCAAAATATGTTTTATTATCAACATTTTCAGCCTTACCACTCTTTAACACGACCATGTTAACGTACCGTTTTATTAGCACTCGCCCGGCACTTTGAAGCCTGCTCCATCGCCTGCTGTTACAACGCTCGTCATTTGGTTCTGTACGGCTGCACATAAACCTAATAAACCCCTACGCCTGTTACCGGAGAAAGTGCCGCCAGAGATTTTGAAGGCAGCGAAGCATTAGTCTCTCCTTATTATAATATAGCAAAGCGCGATAAAGCGTATCAGGGCGCATATCCCAAGATGTTTTTAAGCGAAGGAGAGAAAAGGCTGTCGCCGTCGTCGGTGACAGCCTTACAAATAAACCTTCGCTGTTTGCTGCGCCTTACCACAAAGTCGGCACGCAAATATGAGGTATTCGAATCGCCGCAGTCATAATCGTTAACATGGCAAGCCGTCACCACAAAAGAAAAAGGGTGACAGCCGCTGTTATCGTTGACGTCAGACGTCGAAAAATATCGTCTCATTTTGTAAATTAAAATGAGCTAGATTTCCATCTACCGTTTTCCTCCATTGCAGTAAGATGATTGCGTGTAGGATAAGCGTATTGTGACAATAAACACTGGCGCAAGAACTTGTTATCACTTGTTCTCTATATCAATTAATTCAGATACGAGATGCAACTATATTCTTCGAACTCTTTATACTGCTCTTCCATTATAATGTTCCAGATACAGTTTGGTATTCTGTATCATATCCAACACAATATAGTTGACAGCCTGGCTTGATATCCACGATGTATCTCGCGATCAATATGTGCAGCAATCTCGTCGAGCTTATTCTTAGGCTGTTCCAAGTCAAGCGTATTGACCAATCGTCTACACGGAGCAAAATGGTAGTGAATATGCCCCTTATGGCCTTGAACACCGTTGCCCATACTTTTCCATATCGTCGCGCTTGTCTTCTTGAGAAGGCACATCGACGTAGCTGATACTCGCGTGCTTTGAGATAATCTGCACGGATCATATTCATACGAGATAGATAAGGCACAATATACAGCTGCTCGGGCGCTCTACAGTGAGCCTTTGTCCCTGCCATCACCCATCATGGGATAGCAGGCTGGGTGAGGATCGTTGGGAATTCTTTGAACGATCCTTGCACTGCGCAATCAAACGTTTTCATTCTTCTCCAGTATTAGCAAATGAATGTGATTCGGACATGCGCTTTGCTGGCGCAGGATCTCAACAGAATGCGGTGCACGTTCAACTGTAAACGCCTTGTTAATACGTACAAGGTCGCGCACCCAATCAAGCGTAAGAAGATTGTCGCCAATAGCAATCTCACAGGTTGTAGAAGCCTATATCGATAAGAAGCTTTATCAAGAAAAGCCGAATCGAGCACAATGTCGCGATAGTTGCTGACAAAGGTGTAGCGTGACGAAAATATTGCAAGCGTCCATGCTAATGCCTCGGCTGCTCACGAACAAGCTTCTGCAACATGGGGTAACAAGCCTTTTTGAAAGTCCAAAGATTCGTCTTACAAGCATGCATCATAGGAGCCAACTTTTCAGAAAGATCTGAGTAACGCTGTAGCGAGCATCTTTTTAAACTGTTCATCTTTCAGCAGACGGTCATAAACCTTGGCAATTCTTCCGGTTCAAAGGGGCGGATAGAATCAAACTCTGTTGGAACTTTCATAATATGAGTGTTTAAAAATCGTTATTGAGAAGTAAAAGCGACATTACTGTCGGTTAGCACTGACAACAAAGCAAATCTCTACCTTCAGCGATAATTAATTCTACCCAACTCTTCTATTCACGCACCGACGGCAGGCGACACCTGTGAGTCGGTAATTATCACGTCTATATCTTCTAAATTGGCGATCTTTGCAAAGCACGACGCCCAAATTTGCTCGAATCAGCCAACACGATTATCTTTTGAGCGGTAAGCATCATTTTGTCTATTGAGTTCACGCTTCACGTAAGTCGGTTGTAGAGATTCCGAAGTCGAAATCAATACCATCTACGCCTAAGTAAAAAGCTTGCTAAACGAGCATCCTTTCAGGAATATCTTCCTATACTTGCCACGAAAGGCTGCTATCCCGACGAAGTACGCTCCTAACTGCCTATTTCAACATCGTCAATCATAGCTAACACGTTTCAGTGGCTTGTAAAGCCGACACAACTGTTAACTTTCCTACAGGATGTATACACCGTGCAAAGAGCATGGATATGTAGTTCCTGAGGCTAAAACAATGCTGTCGTTGGGCATAATCAGTTTAGAAGCTTCCATGCCGATGAGGTTTTTCTCCTCAGCATAGTACTTCTCTTTTTCACTTAACCGAACGATTATTGGTAAAGGATTGATAAGATAGCCTTACCGTGGCTGCGGTAAGCTTGCCCGCTTTCTCTAATTCAGTAAGATCTTTACGGATCGTTACAGAAGAAAACTACCTTGCTAACGTGAGCCAAGTCGCAAAACCTGAACAGAGCCTGACTTAAACAGATAATCAAGGATAATATTCTGCCGTTCTTCTTTCGTCGCTGACGCTAATATAAATTTTTATAAAATGATTGTTTTCGTCTGATGATATCATTGGTTAAAACCAAATGGGCATATCTACATACAAAGATAGGCCTTTTTATATACTTTCTGTACATTTTATGAGTTTTTAAGATTTAATTAACATGAATGTTTTGGGATATTTCGACATTATTATTAAATAACGTTTATTAGCGCAAAACGCTGTATGAGTGCGTAAAAACCTCAAATTATAGTTGTTTTTCTCATATTTATATTATAATTTTGTTTCGTTTCAAATAACAATACGGCTATTTCGAAAGCTTTTAAAAACTTCTGCATGTATTTGCGGACCAATATACAAGAGCATTAAAACAAAGCCACAATATGAGCAACATGAATCATCAAGAGTACGATGCCATCATTATTGGCGGAGGCATCACAGGAGCTGGCGTTGCCCGCGATCTGTGCCTTTAAAGAGGACTTAATTGCTACAAAGTTGAAAAACAAGATTTTACTAACGGTGCCACAGGACGAAACCACGGTCTTTTTGCATAGTGGTGCACGCTATGCGGTGAACGATGCCGAATCGGCCAACGAGTGTATCAAGGAGAATATGATACTCCGTAAGATAGCAAGGCATTGCGTTGAAGAAACAGACGGTTTGTTTATTACACTTCCTGAAGACGACTTAAGCTTTCAAGCGACATTCGTTGAAAGCTGTCGAAGTCAGGAATTAGGGCTGATATCATCGACCTGAAAAAACGACTCGAGGCCTTCGAGTAAACCCAACGCTACATAGTTGCAGTAAGGTTCCGATGCATCAGTTGACCCGTTCATCTCACCACAGCCAACATCGTAGATGCACGTCGTCATGGTGCAACGATATTGAATTATCACGAGGTTATCGAACTTATCGTTGAAAACGGAGTGGTAAAAGGTGTAACCCTCGTCAACAATAACACAGGAGGAAATGTAGCGAAGCATACTCGTATAACCATCAATGCCGCAGGCATTTGGGGACTATCTTGTTTGCCAAAAAGGCTGGCGTTACCATCAACATGTTCCCTGCTAAAGGCACGTTGCTTATTTTTGGACACCGCGTAAACATGCAGCGGTGATTGACCGATGTCGCTAAACCTGCCAATGCGACATTCTTGTTCCTGATGATGCTGTGTGCGTTATCGGCACAACAGTGACCGTGTACCTTTCGAAACTATTGATGATTTAAAAATAACAGCTGATGAGGTTGATCTGCGTATTCGCGAAGGTGAGAAGTTGGCTCCTGCCTTATCAACAACACGTAATGCTTAAGAGCCTACTGCGGTGTACGCCCGTGGTGGCGTCCGATGATGACCCATCAGGACGCAATATCAGCCGTGGAATTGTATGTCTTGACCGCAGGTGCGCGACGGATTGGATGGATTCATCACCGTACTGGTGGAAAGATGATGACGTATCGTCTGATGGCTGAAGAGGCTCACAAACTTAGCTTGCAAGAAATTGGGCATAGACGTACCGTACAAACGCTTCTGAACCACTGCCTGGCTCAGAAAGAAACCCCATACTTCTCATGACAAGCTGTGTCGCACGCTATAATGCAGCGCATAGCACGCCCGGCATATATGGTGACGACATTATACACGGTACCAAAGAAAATGATGCTTTGGTTTGTGAATGCGAAGAGGTGAGCGTTGGTGAAAGTAATGCATACTACTGAAAAGCTACATGTACACAATTTAATGAACTTACGTCGTCGCACTCAGTAGCAGGAATGGGAGTACATCGTCAAGGCAGGCTTTGCACTTGCCGTGCAGCCAATTTAACATGTAAAGCTAATGTACAAGAATCGGAAGAAGGCTTAAAAGAACTTCTCAATGAACGATGGAAGGTAAATCGTCCGCTAGCATGGGGGACAAGGCGCTTAGCGAGCTCAGCTTACCGCTACTATCTATCAAGTTATTTGGCCTCGATAAATTAAAACACAAAACAACAAAAATGACGGAGAACAATGAAAAAGCGACAGCATCATCAGGCGGACTTAGTGGTCTTCACAGCTGCCATTGTACTGGCAAGCTGGGCAAAAGTAACGGTTGTTTCGGCTGGACAGAGTTCTTTTGCATTTGGCTCAGGCTCGTTTTGGCTTTGGGCTATAATATCGAAGGGCGAAGTGAGCAATCCTGTAAAGCGATTAGTTCACTTGGCAAAACCACCATATAATAAGGTGGGAGCAGAAAATATTTCTGTTCTTACAAAAGAGGCAAAAACCTTATTAAACAGAAGCGGCATAAGACAACAGGGAAGCGAAAGGCTAATCACTATCGCCTTTCACCTATAGGTCGCAGCTATCCCTGCGTGGCTTTCGCCCGAGAGATATGGGAAACTTTAGCAAGCTGTGATGAACTAAAAGGTAAAAGGTTACACTGGTAAATGTTGTAGGTTTCCTCGATTTGCCCCACCATTATGCACTTGATAATCTCACAAAGAAACGGGCGCAATTTGCAGCTATAAGACTATACAGCTTGAAAATTTGATTTTGCGCAAAGAGCCCTAGGAAATGAGGGCTTCTAATTTAGCAAAAGGTCATTCACGATAATGGCGTCTGAGACAAACTGGCTCAAGCGATAAATAATAGTCGTTGACGATGCCGAGCATTGTTCTGCTACTGCTGCTATTATCGGCCTGAAGAACTCCGAGCTTATCCGAAAAATTGCGCGAAAAGGTAAAGCCAAATATAGTTTGGCCGCCACCATGCCGCCATCAGTTTCCGGGCATTCGTACGCCCAGGCTGCTTCGTCAGCGTTTATATGAGCTTGGCGCGAAGCATACTTATGGGCGACAAAAGCTGTTGAAGGACGATTTGAAAATGTGAAAGCTTGTTGAAATCAAAACAGAACATCTTACGGAAGATTCGCTCACGGCCGACAACTTATACTGGCTACTGGTTCGTTCATGCAGATAAAGGACTCATCTCTGTGCACTCATGTGACGAACCTGTGTTGCAGCATGACGTTGACGCTGCAGGTGATCACTGACGACTGGTCTGTTGAAAATGTTTTCAACGCACAGCCTTATATGATGACCGGTGTCAATTGTGACTGGATGCTAGGATTACACGCTGTAAAGGGTGGTAAAACAGTTGAGAATCTGTTGTCATGAGGCTCAATTCTTGAAGTGGACACAACAATATAAAAGCTTTGCTGATGGTGAGGGTGTTTCATGCTCACTGCGTTGCATGCAGCAAAGCAAATACATAAAGTGAAAGATTATGAACGTTATGCAAGCACTTAATCTAAAGTGAGCATAGTTACGAGGAATGCCTTAAATGCTCCATCTGTACTGCCTGTTGCAGTATCAGCAAGTGAGAGCCAGTGCGGTCCTAAACATTCAGGAGGACCCGATTTAGAACGATATCGCCTCAAAGACCCGATGTTCTGAGGAAAATTTGGCTTTGCCTCAACTGTAAACGATGTGAGTGGCGTGCCCTGAGAACGTACAGGTGGGCGATATTATCCAAGCTGCTCGCATTAAATACAGTGCACATAGTCCAAGTTTGCACGTATCGTATTCTCGCCAACACCGAGTTTCATGGGTACTGAGCCAATCAAGTTGCGCCTATCGTGAACCTATCCAGTGAGGCCTGGAAAGCCTGTAAAGGCTGCGAATGGATGGCGTAATGAAAGATTGACAGAAACACCGCACGTCCCTGCTTATACTCGCCAAAAGTTTGAGACATGGTTCCGTACGCGGCCAAATCCGCAAAGATCAGTATAAGCGTCGTGTCAGCTATCTTCCACGTTTGCTCTGTGAAATTACAACGTCACTCAATTAGGAAAAAGACCTTGTAAAAATCATGAACGCGGTGGGATATGAACTGCGTCCATCTGCGAGAAAGAGAAATATTTGCGTGTTGCTCTCATTGCAAACGGCATGGCTGATCAAGCACGCAGACAGGTGGTGAAATTGAACGTAAAAATCGATTCGTACATCGTGATATAAAGACAAAGCAGCGCACAGTACTAACGACCAGTTCTAATCTTGTACATTTACCATGCGCGACGAGTACAAACATCTGCTAATATTGAAAATGACGATTCTTCGGACGCATAACCCTTGCTACGCATTTCCTATATCAGCTCCTTGAAAAAGGAGAATTAAACTTGCTTTCCGCAAAGACTTTAAGATGAAAGGCGCTGATCGTTTCAGACCTGCCACGCGCCAGGAACGTATGGGCTGGATCGTTTATAGCACCGAACTGGTAAAGCCCATCCCTAACTGGAAATTGATTATGCTCGATTCGCAATGTTGCGGTATGTGCAGGAACCTATGGCTTTAAAAGGAAGAGCTATGAAGGCGCTCACAGAAGTGGAGCTGGGTTTTCGAGAATATAAAAGACCGTAAACCCCGACTATGTGGTTACCGGATTGCGAAACCTGTAAAATGGCAAATCGAAATGTCAACGGGTTATCAGGTGCTCCAATCCTATTTCTATTCTTGCCGACGCTATCGACGTAGAAGAAACTCGACGACTAAATCCCTAAACATACCTTACTATGGAGTGCTATTCTCGCCTTGGGTGAGAACAACAAGCTCTCGAGCTATCGTCTTTGACCACGAAGGGCAAATCCGTTCTGTTGCCCAGAAGGAATTTCCACAGTATTTCTAACCCAGCCTGGATCGTTGAACTTTTCAATCCCAATGAGATTTGGGGTCGGAGGCTGTCTGTGTGCAGAGAGGCATCTACGATTGATATCACAGGTGTGCTTGACATCGCTGCCAAGTGGCATTACCAATCTTGCGATGAGACCACAATGGTGTATGGGATATTGATGCTGACGAGCCAATATGCAACGCCATGGTATGCTTGGGACCGCCGAACGGCTGAATTCTGCGACCAATTAAAAGCTGACGGTTTGACCGAAACGATACGTCAGAAAACAGGAGCTCATTATTGACGCATATTTAGCGCTTGAACTAAAATAAAATGGATACGAGTCATGCACAGGAGCTCGCAAACGCGCCGAAGAGGAAACTTCGACCTTCGGTACTGTTGTCTCCGTGGCTGGTGTGGCGACTTACCCGTGGCGAAACACACGTCACCGATACGCCAATGCTTCACGCACCATGCTGTTTAATATTCACGAGCTTAAAAGTCGGGACGAGGTTGGCTTAAACTCTTTAATATCCCTCTTTCTATGATGCCAGAAGTCCAGTCGAACAGCAGAAATCTATGGATCATACTAAGACCTGATCTTCGCGCGCATAAGGTGCCAGTACGCAGGTATTGCTGGCGATCCAGCAAACCGCTTTGTTTGATCAAATGTGTCTCGATCCAGAGCTCAATTAGAAACACTTACGGCACAGGTTGTTTTGATTATGCTCAATACTGGCGAGAAAACCTATTGTATCAAAGAAAACAGCTACTCACCACCACCATTGACCCGGCAAATTGGCGATGAGGTAAACTACGCGCGCAGGATCTATTTACGTTGGTGGCTCTGTGGTTTCAATGGTTACGCGACGGATTAGGTGTATTAATCACTCTTCCGATGTCGAATCCCTCGCTCAAGAGCGTTCCTGATAGTGGTGGCGCGTTTACTGTTCCAGCGTTAACAGCGACCTTGCTGCGCCTGATGGGACCCTTATGCACGCGGGCCTATCGTTGGCAGTACACGCGGAACCACTGCCGCACGCATTGCAAGGGCCGCGCTTGATGGTATCTGGCTCCAAACCTGACATTGCGCAGGCTATGGCAAAAGATATATGGACGACCGCCTCACCGAGTTGAAAGGTTGACGAACGTGGTGCCAGCCGAACACAACCTACTTATGCAATTCCAAGCGACCTGCTTGGCATTGATGTGATCCGCCAAAAATAACAGAGACAACTGCTATTGGCGCAGCTTACCTTGCAGGATTGGGCGTGAGGCTGTTGGGATTCTGTTGACGAGCTTCGCCGTCGGTGGAAGGTTGAACGCACCTTTACTCCTAATCTTGACAGTGAGACTGTTGTTCGTGCGCGCGCGAAGGCTGGGCTGATGCCATTAGCCGCACGTTGAGCAGCATGATAAACTAGCTCAACAAGCCTCCTTTTCACGACCTAAACGAAACTCTTTTCGATTACCATAAAACCCTAAAACGAAAGGCAATGGATAGCGTTGTGTTGCACCGGTTTTATTCGAACTGTTGGAACCATAGTTATGATTTTCGCGGGCGACGGCGTTTTTGTGCCTGTGTGACCCTCAATAAAAGTCAAGGGACAGAATAGCGGTTTGGATGGTTATCACCGCGGCGCACTGCGGTAATGTGCCGGGTATAGCGGAGCCCTGTTGAGTGGCACACACCTCAGCCCTGCCGTTACATTGCGCCTTGCCGCAGCAGGCTATGTTTCTCCCCGTCGCTCATCGTGCCCTATGTGTGCAGAGGCCGTTGGCGGATTTCTTGGAGCTGTTTTAGTATGGCTTTTCTACAAAGACCACTGCGATATCACGAAAGATGCCAATGCCAAATTAGGCACATTCTCGACTACCGCTCCTGCTCGCCACGCTCTACTGGCCAGACCTATTATGCGGTGGTTGCAGCGTTTGTTTACTGCTTTGCATCATAGGATTGTGCGACTGATTAACGCTGAAAGGCTTTGCCATGTTGAGGCTATTCACTGTTGCATTTCTTAATTATGGCGCCCCGGTGTGTCGTTTGGGAGGAACCACTGGATGTACCGCGAACCCTGCACGCGACTTGGGTCCTCGCTTGCACATTCTTCAGCCACCGATGAAAAGTAACAAAGCGCGAGCGGCGACTGGTCGCACGCTTGGTACCTGTAGAGGTCCATTAATTTGGCGGTCCACTCGCTGAGTTTCGTGGGCTGGTTGCTTTATATCTTGTAAATAAAAAGAGAGGACTATATATATTTTATGTAGTAAGAAATAATCTTACTAAATTTGCATCGTTGAACGTGACTAAAACAAACAATTATATAACATATTATGTGGAAAATTTTAAATCCTCACTCAAAGCCGAACAAAGCGGTCGCAAAGCCGACGCAGAGTACAAACGACTGCGCTGGCAGGTCTTTTAGGTATCTTTATTGGCCATGCTGAAGCTTCTACATTGTTCGCAGAGAACTTCTCTATAGCCATACCTATGCTTGCGCGCTTTGACTTTGAAAAGGCGGCTGGGTATTGTATTGTCAATGAATGCCATTGCCTACGGCTTCTCAAAATTCATTATGGCCAGCGTCTCTGACCGCAGTAACGCTCGTCATTTCTTACCTTTAGGCTTACCTTTGGCCCTTTGTCCATGACGTTTATGATTGTGCCCGTGCAGCTTATCAGCTGAGCACAAAGTTGAGCCATTACTGATGAGCCTTTCTTAACTTCTTATTGGAGTTGGTTCAACGGAATGGGCTGGCCTCCATGCGGTAGAGTGATGACGCATTGGTTCTCGAATTAAGGAACGTACAGCGCGGACGTCGGTATGGAACTGCGCTCTTAATGTTGGCAGTGCGTGGTGGGTCCTATGTCAGTTTATGGAGCCGTATGGTTTGGCTCATGGTTTTTACGGAGCCGATGAGCAGCGATACTTCTCTTATTAGCACCTATCTCTTCGCTGTGTAGCTATTCTTATCGCCATTTGATTGCCTATTGTATGATTCGTGACCCTCACAATCGTGCGGATTACCTCGATTGAGAAGTGGCGTAACGATGATTCGAGCACCTTATAGTGACGAGGCTGGGCAGGTCAATGTCAGCTGAAAGAAGTTTTCAAGACCGTGCTTAACCAACCGCTTCTTGTGGTACGTGCTGCCAACGCATTTTGTTTATGTGGTTCGTGACGGCTGTTTAGTCAGGCGCCAGCGATTAACCGAGACAAGGTATAAACCGCAGATGCAGAGTTGGGCTTATTTTCGCTTACGAAAGTGCAGCCATTCCGGGTACTGATTGTCTGCGCTGGCTCTCACGATCGTGTTTTCGCCATGTCGCCGCGCACTGCCTACAATGATTTTTCATGCTCTATCGTAGCCGTATTGATTTGGCCATCTGGTGGCAGATAGTCACTAACATTACAATTGTTATTGCCTTGCCTCGCGCCGTCGCTTCTTTATCTATGGTCCTGTAATGCTGATCGGTGTACAGGCTCTTGATTTAGCACCAAAGAATGCGGCAGCCAGCTGCTGCTGGCCTTGCAGGCTTTTGGGACATGTTCTTGGAACAGCGCGCTTCTGGCTAACGTTGTGATGGGTTATGTGGCACGACTGCAGGCTGGAGCTGGACGTTTATACTGCTTATCTGCAGCATGTGTACTGTCTATCTCGTTTCATGGCGCTGACCTACAATGCAAGAACAATACTTGGTGAGAAAAAGAACAGAAGTAACACCTGTTGAGCAAAGATGCTCTGAGGCCATAATCCTTACAGGGAGCAGAAACGTTTAATCTTATTTCTACAATCCCTTCTCTCGCGTAACGGATATTGCCTTTGTTGCTCGCTGAAGTGCGAGCGAGCCGTCGTGCGCATGCTACTACGGCCGTCACACGCGCGTACTACGGCCGCCGTACAAGTTATATGGCGGCCGCCGCGCAATGACCGACACAGCGCGCAAAGAAACGGCAAAAAGGCGTTAAGACGCACGTGCCAAACACACGAAAGCCATCAGCGATCAACACAAAAACTAATTGGTTTTGAGGCTGAAAATAACCTAAACAACACCCAGAGAGTGACTGAAAAACTCAAAAATTTAAATGAAAATCATCTTATGGAAAACAAAACTGGCGTTTACGGGTCGTTAGGCGACAAACGGAAACTATTGTTATGCACTGGCAAACACGGCTGCCATTCTTGTTACAATGGTGGGTTATGCCATCTTCTATTTCGTTCGTAAAGAACTTCTGCACTAGCTATGCCCGGACTTACTGCAGAATATGGCATTTCAAACAGAGCTTCGGCTGGATATTGTTTGTAAGCTCTCGCTTCTGGTTTATATTGCATCGCTTCGTTAATGGTTACGTGGTTGACCGTGATTAAAGGACGTTTGAGTTATGGCTGCAGGCTTGCTGCTGATGCTGTGGTAACTTTTGCATTTGGTTTTGTGTTGACATCACCGCCCATATTGTAAGGTACGAAACCATGGACCCGACTTGCTGCAATGCTCATCTTCTTTGTGCCGTACTCATCATTATCTTTAATCAGTATTGCCAAGGTATGGGTTATCCTCCATGCGCACGCATACTTCCCCACTGGATTCACCCAGAGCGAGCGCGCACTAAAATGTCTGTCTGGAACACATCTCACTCAATAAGTTGCAGCACTTGCTGTTGTTGTTTGTGGTACTATCATGGGTTCTTTAGGTACCGATATGAGCGCAAACAGCGATGTTGTAGCTCTCGTATTACAGAAAACCTCTTCAATATCACGGAGTGTGACAATCCTGCAGTACAAGCCCTGAATTACATGCACGCGCAGGGTGCGATGGAAATGGTGACTTCTGGATTCCTGCATGTATTGCACTCTGTGGAGCCGTATTTATTCTCTTGGGTGTACTCGCGATATGTGAGCCGAAGAAGGAGTAGGATTGCGAGATCTCCTGGTGCTTCATGGCGCTTACCAGAAACACAGAACAAGGCAGCCCGTAAGAAGTTTGAGACATCATGGTTTGGCGTAACCGTTGGATTTGGACCTTTTTGATGCTGCCCAACGCTCGCTGTACATCGTACGCGCCGTGGGTATCACGAGCTGACCAAAATTGCTAACTGAGAGCCGCGGTCTTGACATTTCACTGCTGGCTGGACGGTAGCTGCCTTCGAAATAGCCTTGGGTATTTTGAGGAGCCACTGTTTGCGGGTTGGGCTGCCGACCATATAAAGGGTAAAGGACATCACGCGTGTGTAATGTGCATGGCAGGCGCAGCTTTGTTCATGGGCATCTTCCGCCATGTGCCACAAGACGCCGGTCCGGCACTGCACAGCTGCAGTTTAGTAGTGCTGGCTTCTGTTTACGGACCCGCAAGCCCTTATTGGTATTGAGCTTAAGCACGCTACATACCAGAAGCTTCAGCAAGAGCAAACGGTATTGCAGGTATTTTAGGATATATTGGTTCACCGAGTTTATCAGGTCTTCTCGTTGCTATGTAGCCGACCTTTATGGCTGGACTCCACGTATTCGAAACCATTATCGTTGCTATAGCAATTATGGGTATGCTGCTTATCCTCCTGGGCATGTGGAATGATTCTCCCTCGTGACGAGTGTGGGCGTGCATCAAAAATGAATTACAGCGACATCAAAGAGACTGAAAGAAATAAGCTTTAAACCACTGCAGAATACGAACTTTGACAAATATATTTCACCGCTGAGCGATGAGAAACTGTTGCAGGCCTGTGCTGAAAATAAAGCACGTTGCCCTCGATATGAGACGGTACCAGACACCTTGGTAGCACGCTTTTTCCATATACACAGGCCTTCCTGCGGGCGCTGAGCGATAACGGGATATCCTATTCGTTCCTCACGAATAACCCAACAAAGAGTAGCAGACTATCTGGCTAGATTACAAAACTGGGTATCAACGCTACCGAAGAGCACGTGTATACCTCGTCTGTCCCGCCACAATCGACTGTCTGCACATGCGGTATCCCGAGGCTAAAGAATTTTTACCTTGGGACTCCAAGCATGCAAGCCGAATTTATGAGGCTGGTTTCGATAACAAAGCGACTCGGCTGACGATGTTCCTGATCGTTCTGGTTTGTGGCTCGATTACTACTCTGGAATACTCGCGCCTGTGTCGAGAGCGGCTTGCGGCTTCAAAGCAAATATTCCATATGTACACCAGCTGATTGGGTGTGTCCTGCTGACCAACACCATTTTGGTAGACTGTGGCTCGGTATGCTAAGGCCATCGAAGCGACAAAGCGTGACAGCCCGACATCGTTATTGGAAAACCTTGCAGATATGCTTCTATTGCATTCGTGACCAAATACGGAGTTGAAAGACGACCTGAGAAATAGCCGCGGTTGGCGATGACCGTATTTACACCGATGTTGCAACAGCGCAGAACGCAGGTTCTTTCGGTGTGTGTGTTGCTCTCTGGCGCAACTCTGGATGCTCGCTGACTTATGAACGACAGCCTGACCTAACCGCGCACTTGCATCGAGGGTTTGGAGAACTCTTGCTAAAGCACGTCGGTAAAAATGTTTAATCGAGCGAGAAACCGCCAGTCAATTGTGGCTCTCGGCGAGTTTGCTCCTTTGAATAAAAACGTCATGTATTCATGTGAAAAGCAGTTTGCACCAAAACTGCTGCTATGCCGTTTTACCACAGGAAAGGAAGGTCTTTCAAGTCGAGACAGCCTAAAGAACGTTAAGAAACGCAAAACCAAATCAGATATATATAAAACATTATCTTAATTTCGTAAAGGGAATTTTACTACCCAATAACAAAATCCGATCGCACAGAGTTGGCAAAAGTGTTCCAAAACGAAAACTAATGTATATTTCAATCTTTCAGAGAGCACCTTACGCGCCAACATCTTGGTAGCGAACAAACTTAGCCACAAATAACCAACCTACAGCTGCATGCGTATGGCAACAAAAACAATCACAGTAAAACAGTGTTGCTGATACTGTTACTTATAGCTGCAGTAAGCGTTTTGGACGAAGACCACTTTTCTCCTTGGTAAAGTGTACGAAGCCGCAGATGGTACTTTCTCCGTGTAGCCGGTGTTACTGTACTGCAGGACAGAAAGTCCGGGCGCAGTCACTGACCTTGATAGGTAATTTCCACAATTACGAGTGAAATATGGTGCTAATCCTGTCCTGACATTTTAATTATCACGGCTATTCGCCTACAACGATAACCGTAGGCAAAGAAGACGCATCAGCGATTCACACTGAGGTCAGAAGCTAAAAACTTAAACGAGGTTGTGGTTACGCGCTGAATTAAGCGCGAAGAGAAATCAGTAGGATACTCTGTAAACTAAACGACAATTCGGATCGACCAAAAGATATAAGCGCTAACTGGCTAATGACCAAATGAATGGAGTAAGGTTGCAGGTTTCGCAGCCTGATCAGTCGGCAGGAACGAGGCGCCTTTGGGAACAACGCGCGTTACGCTGCGTGGTGACCTCGACTGGATTATAGCAATAATGGTGCACTGTGTTGTAGACGGTGTACCTGTTGAGTCGAACCGTTGCGACTGAGGAAGCCCAACGGAAGTACATACAGCGACACGATGCGTTGATCTTTTGGTAGCGGAGCCGCTGACATTAATCCTGATGACATTGAGTGATAACCGTATTGAAAGGTGCTGCGGCTACGGCTCTCTATGCAAGCTCTGAAGCAGGAAAGCGGAGCCAGTGTCATCACTACCAAAGGGTGGAAACAAGGCGGCTAAATGGGGCGTAACGCTGAAATTCGTCAGTGAGCTTCGACGTAGCGAGCTGCTGGCGAGACTTCCAAAGGAATACGGATCGGAGGCGCAGACATGGGTGTAATCCTTTTTCTTATTTATGGTGTGGCGGCTTCTGATGCGCCGATGGTATTGGAAACAATGGCACTAACTACTCGCGCGCATCATTCGGAGGAAAAGTATGGCGAAGGAAAAATGCGCTATCAATATAATTCTATTACAATTGAAACGAGGTAAATATACACCTACTCGCTTGGGAATATCAAGACGATGATTGGTACAAAGGGTTTCTTCCAAACAGGTACAACATGGCGTAATAACGTGGCTATCAGCGGCGCAACAGCGAAAGGAACTACTGCGTATCAGCTTTACCGACACACGTAACAGTTGGATAACCCCGAACACGGGTATGTTAGCAATGTGCCAGCCATTGCTTTTCGATACGCTAATAAGCAAACGTATTAAATTGATGCACGTGTTAGCACGATCACAGGTAAACAGAGCGACAACTGCGGAAGCGGATACTCAGCTATATGAACCCGATGTATCATTTGGGCTTTGGTTGCAGCAGTAACTCTATAAATGAGTGGAAGAACAGAGTACTATTTAACGGACACTTTACAAAGAAAATATTGATGCTGGGCTAACGGTTTTATCGTTCTGGTTCGCCCGTAAACCCATGCCTGTGAACAGCGTACGAGGAAGCTGAGACAAAATGAACAAAAAGCCGTGTGTGGCAACATGTCGCTGTTATTGACCTAACAAAGGTTTGCAATTAAAAGCTACGGTCGGCGCTTGACGCGACCCATTCGTGGCGTACACAGCAACGGCGTCATTCTACGCGATTTGACTTTGAGCAGGGAATGTATCGTGAGCAGTACCTGAAACGTTTATCACGTAAATAACGATTTCATGTTTACCTACACTATGTACCAGTTGGTTCGATAGACTGGGTCAATGTTTCTTTCGGTGGAAATAGCGCTGAATTATCGTTATCATAACAATCGTGTTACTCTGCAAAGCTGCCAAATAGATATGGCGTTTATAACATGTCATACGTACCATGGATATAGTCACTGACCAACTGCAGTTACCACTCAAAGAAGAAGGTTAACTCTTTTCTACGGTGTGACTCAGCATGAGCTGGGACCAACACCTGTATCTTGGATTAACCGACCGTAACGACTGGTCAAGTGCGTCAGCTTCAAAAGCATATACTCATACTCCTTTGGTACCCTTCTGCTTCATTTGGTGTATTGCTGGATCGCACGTTCGAGTTGCAGAAACGGCACCATGGATCAACATGTTGAAGTTTAAAGCATCGCGCGCGGAAACAGCCAGGAAATGATACGTCACGATATTCTCTTGACCGTTACTGCAACGCTACTTCATGTCACGGAAGCTATCGTATTTTGCGCCAACAGTGACCCAACGCTGAAATCAAACCAGAAAATCGGAGAGCTGGGAAGGAGGTCTGGAAGAGCCGAAATGTTTGGCGGACGATTAGGATTTGATTTCGCCGTCGCTACGACAAAGACGCAACCAATCAAATCGTCAATGTTGCAGCCGATCAAATCGCTGGAGTAACAGGCTATACGATTAATGCTGGAGAGATTAGCAGCAGGAGATGAGGTGCCCTCAGCCGAGTCATCAAAACGCGCGATTTTTGAATGGAGTATAAAGCTGGTGGAGCAAAAGACGGAATAGACTCGTTGGCTTACAGAAAGGCTGGGACCTAATCAGCCTTATCAAACTTCGATACAGGAACCACTATTGGTAGCGCGTTTATGTGTACTCGTACGCGTGGGTCACGAAATGTGCAAGAGTCTACGGACATGGTTATATACTTGCAGGCTCCAGAAGGCGCATTCTGTCTTGATGAAAACGGAAAACAAGGTGGATGGCAGTGGTGCAAAAGATTATCAGTACGACGAGGTTATCCTTCAATTGACAAAACAAAATTGGTTGATTTAGGTAAGGTTAATCCCGACTGGAAAGGCGGAGTTCTTTTCATAATTTCCGTTATAAGGAGTATTAATGTAAGCATGGATTTCCAGTGCCCAAATGGGACGGACACTGTTACTCAACAACAAACTTCCTGCTCTCTTATCAAAAGGTCGTTTGACTCTCTGGAAGGACGTTATGACGGCCTTGTTGTTGACGAGTGTACGCGCTAGAATAATGCTGACGGTACTGTGACCTACACGAGGAAATAATACTGTGTTGGAAGTGCACTCTCCTGTATAATGCTTACGTCTGGAACCGCGATAACGCGGAGAAAACACGCCTTTAGCACCGACTTCTTTAAGTTCTGACAACTTCGCGTTGACCTGCAGTGCACAGAAGTTCTGTCCAGTAAAACCAAATTCTTTAACAATGCAAGTATCCGGACATATGCTACAAACTTGTTCTGTATCACACGTTCCTATGCGATCCTGCAAACAGCCACGGTAAAATGGGGCGGAGATTTGTAATTGAGTATTGAGACGTTAGCTTATCTACTTATGACACGCTCATACGGTTTCAATGTTAAACTTTCTTTCTAAGCAATATGAAAATAAAATATTCTACTTTGGCGCTGGCTTTGCGGACTATCTACAGGATGTACGCACAAATTTCGAAGGAAACCAGCACCAATCTAATAAGATAACGGTAGAAAGTGGTAGCTTAGCACTTCTGCTATGTTTGAGAAAACCTCTACGATAGTTGTGCTACCTCACTTATATCAGCTGGTTCTGGAACAACGAACTTGCCACAACACACTGCCTCTACAGAGCACAGCACCGTTCATCATTGAGCACAGATACAATATCGGAGATGCCAGATTGGACAAGTCTCTCTGGAACCACTTAGCGGGTTATGCTGCCAACATACACGAAATGCACCGACTGGCTACATTACAGAAAGATGTTTGCCCGGCGCGGGCGGTTTCCGAAACCATGCACTGTGATGTTTATGCAAATATTACTGACGTGCGTAGCGATATTCTTATCGTGAGGGCTCATGGCCAGCCAGAAAAACCGCCCACCTGTCTTTGATAGTCAGGAAGAGTATGCAAACAAATGTGCGCAACACTGGAGCAAGCCAATAAGCTTTCGCATCGAATCCATACGCGTAAACAACGGATTATGCTGCGCTCGACAATATGTATGGCTTCTAATTTAAAGAAGCGGCAAAGGTTTAATAACTCCTGCATGTTTCGCCTTTTGGTCCGATTAATTGGACGTAGTAGTACTGTGATTGATAGTGTAAAGCAACAGCTGACTGTCAAACAAAGATGCAGCAAATTGTGGACAATCAGCACAATATCCTATCTTCACATCGAACGACGACATCGCGACATGTCCGATTTACAGCTGTTGCTCCCTGCTACTCAGAATTTGATCCAGCCAGATGTACCGAAAGCCGACTTCACTAATAATTGCTACCATCTCACCGAACAAAACCATAAAATGATGGTTAAAGGCAGAAATGCTGATGGAACTATATCAACGATAAAGCCGACAATTTATGTTGATCCACGCTTGCCTATTGTCGGCAAACGGCGCGATAGTACACGCTTATATGAAGGAACCGTTTCAAATTGGACTGGCTGAAAATCGAGGCGGCGACGACCGTGGCTCTTCTTCTTATCTCAACTACTCAGGGTGTTGAGGAGAGAAGCAACTCTGACGAGTCGATGGGCTTTGATGGGCTGGTTTATCCTTACCCGGCCTTGTTAAGGTGTTATCAACAGGCGATGCTGCAGCTCGTACATATTATGAGACACTGTAACCGCAAACGCGAAAATGGAGCCCAGTTTGCCCAACGCTGTTCCCAGCTGCCCGCCGACTATATTATCAGCGATCAGAAGCTGTGCTGATTTCTTACCGATCGTCATTGGCATCATGGGATAACACCACCATGCGAACAGCTTATGCGCAGGCGATACATCGCTACGTTCTGGGTAGGTATGGAAGGTTGGAATGACTACCGTCGAACAGGCTATCAAGGAGCTCACAATTGGGTGAAGGCCGAACCTAACGATTATGTTTTACCCACGAATGGGTTATCCGATACCACTACTTTAATTCCCAGCCATGCCACTGCTGCATTAAAGAACATGGCTTAAATGCCAATGACATGAAAAGCACCACTTTGGTGAGTAAAAAGGCTATTGATAGGAATTTAAAACCATAAACTGAACAGAAAAAATATTCACCGCCTGCTGGCTCTCGCGGACTCATGTCCTTTTCAGCATGCTCAATAAAATGCAAACAGGCAGGCCTTATCTAAGTTTGACCTGCCGCAACAGCTATGAACGTTAATGTTGACGGCTTAACTCAAAAACAAACGAAAACAGGTAACCATTCATTCAAACCGTGCATGGAAAATGGTTTACGCCAACCTGCTGCTGACACCGCATGGCTACCTCTTTTGTAAATGAGGTGTAGACGATGGCATAATCACTATTGGGTTGATAGGCACACGGCCTTTAATACTCGTGAAAGTACTAAGTTTAACTTCGTTGCAAATGATGGCACAACGCTTAACGCGCGGCATTATGCGAAAGAGCAAATCAGCCATTTTATTGCCGATCGTTAATGGAGAACAAAGTTTGAATTTGCTGCCTGACGCAGGCACATTGCCATTGCGATGTCAGTCGCAATGTGTACTTCGCTTTGAAAGCCAGTCTTTCTGCGAACCACATGGGCTGAGATTGACCGACAGACAGAAGACGCGGTTTATAGCTTTCTTGCGATGAAAACCGTACTGCGAGCCGCACGTCGCCTTAACGGCTAAAAGGTACTGGCGAGGCAAAGAGCTCCTTGTCAACCGCAACCATTACACAAGCTGCTCCAGGTCGTGCATCTTGAACGAAGACTTTGCGTGGCTTAGCAGTCAAAGGCGAGAGAAGCCATGTGTCGAATATCCTGAAGAAAGTTTGCGAACTGGAGTGCTGCTGAAGAGGGCGTAGCTGGACCTCGCTCAATGGCTTTCCTATACGGAGGTATTGGCTATATCAAGCTTGGAAAGACCAGACGGCAGGAGATGCAGTATCTCTCCGCTTTGAGGATTGACAGCACCTACGCGTTCAGGTCGATTTCAAAGGGTGTGGGATATGCAGCGAGGTGACTTAATGACACGACGATGCGGTAATGAAAGTGGGCATGGTGATGGTCACGCTTGAACGCTGGTTTGGAGACAACAGTACTATTCTGATCAACGGCACATCATATAAAGATGTATTCGTTTTGAACTGACATCGTTCCCGAGTTGTTTCCCAACAGCGAGATATCGCCCATTTGCAACGCGATGCTAACATGCGGTATATCAAAGGGCTACCAGCGAGACTCGTTTTGAGTATTCATTGGTGGCGAAGTGTTGCTGCACTAAATGCAGTGTGGGACGAGGCAAGAAACCGGCAGCGCTATAGATGATGTATGCGGTGATGAGAGAGAGTAAGCGCGATGCTCTGAGAGTCAAAACGGAATACAAGCTACTTGCCCTTTCGGGCGGAAGCCTAAACAAAGAATATTTCAACATTAAAAACTTTGTATGTACCACAATGAGACCATTCACGCTTTAGCGTGGAGTTGGTTTTCCGCTCGCAGTAATGATTTTTATGGGCACGCACTTGCGCGGAGGCTCAAACCAAGGTATTGCACACACCGCGGCTACTGGGATTGTGCTGTGTTGGCGCTCAGAGCCATTACTTCTTTACACGTGCCGCTGATACGCCATCGGGACACTACGGTTTCTGAGATTCGACACGTCCGCCCTTACAAAGGATAATAAGATTGTCGTTCATCACGATCCTAACATCGGCGCTATGCAAATACAGACGACAAAGCCTACCAAAGGTTTAAAGGAGCTTTAAACTGAAAAACGGCGAACGAGTGCCTACACTTGAAGGTATCTTGATGCAGCAAAAACACTGAAAACACGCATTGTATCGTCAGATTAAGCACGGTATAGTCAGAGCCATGAAGAGCTCATTGGTTGGTCTGTTGCGATATGGTTAAAGGCAAAAGGACTTGAAAGCGCCGATTATATATATCGTTCCAGTGAGCAATGCTTGTCTTTTAGTAAAGAAACTTCAGCCCTAATTCTGCTGTTTCCTTGCCTGAATGGCGACTGGGATCCTGACCATCAAAATGAGAGGACTTGATGCGATTGATTACGACCACCGCACGTGTGAGAGTTGCTCAGCTGAGTGGATCCAAGCGAGATGTGTCATGACTTGGGTCTTGCTGTCAGTGTGTGGACGGTGAGAACGATCTTAACGATATTGACGGCTTCATAAAAGCGGGTGTTGACTGTCATCACCACAGGCTCGAGGCCAGTCGAGGCGCTGCAAAGCTGGCCTGAGTAAACTAAAGCAGGCCGCCGAGGCCACTGGATAAGAAACAAAGAATCTGATGCCGTTACCATACATTTATGGCATGTATCAGACTCCCGCGCAAAGCAAGCCTAAATAGACTATAAAGCATAACTTTTTAGCCTTGCTTTTCGTAGCAGCGTCAACCTAAAGCCACTGCCTCAACACCCACACAGGCTACAAAGCAATGCAAAACAGCCTACCGAACAATGCGGTTTGGCATAACCTATAGCTGGAAAGCTGTTCATTGCATGGCAGGAGCACCTGGAATAATGAGATGAGAACCCACATCACGTTTCGCGCGCTGCCCGACATAAGAAGCCTACGACATTAGCGCGTTTATGGGCTTTCAAAACAAAGATGCGGGTATATCGAGTACGCTTTATCGCAATTCGCGCAATATCTGTGTGCGTATGAGACTTGCCAATCGGTTACTGTCTTTAAGTAATATGAGCGGACTAAACGAGTCGGGCGTTGACCTGCCTATGCCGTTATGCCACGCGGGTGTATTCCATTGGGTGGCACCGCATCGCAGTACCGTTTTGGACGCAGCGATGCGACACAGCAAAGTTTTATTATCGCAATATCAGGTGCAAAGTCTGTCGAATACCAAACTGCCTGCCTAATTACCAAACTTTTCAGTCTACTTATGAAGTAGGTACTGACGGCAGAAGGGCGCTACAACTTCAATTCGTTTGCATCAGCGACCCTATCGTTGTATATGGTTCACAGCTATCATTCAGGTGCATCACCATCGCGTTCGGGCCTCAGTGTCACCAACCTTGGTGCTTACGTGATCTCAATATGCCTATCGTCAAATGCGGTTTCTCGGGCAGTTGTTTTCATGGAGCCAGCAGTGTTAAACGCACTGTAGCGAAATTGACGCTACATGTTGTGTCGACCCTATTCGAAATTCCACACCGCTTTGCTGAAAGCGAAAGGTGTGAAACGCATGACCGATGCGGTGTCAACATATTGATGACAGATAGATGTCTCCTATCGTTTTGGTTCCAGAACTATGTAGCCAGCGATAATCTCATGATGAAAAACGTCGTATGCTTCTTATCTTGCAGGGAAGTGCCAAGTGTTCGTACTCAAAGAGCTTATAAAAGCGCTAAAACAACAAAGGAGTGAAGAATATCTACATACTCGAAAAGAAAATTGTTCTCGAGCGAGGAAGGAATGATTGAAGGTTCACACCTAACGATTTCGAGTTCATTGGTATATGCCCGCGCCTATGCTGATATGCTGAAGAGGTGCTAGCGCGTACCGTAATAGTGGTAATCATTAAACCGCTAAATGGTGGCATGGCCTTATGCCGATAAACTTACTACAAATTAAAGGTTTAGTTTTCAGCATAAAAGGCGGTGAGGGCAGCCCTATCATCAGCTGTGTTTTACGGCGAGCTAAAGCAACATATAACACAAGAGGTCCGGAGTTCTAACATCAGAAACCGTACCTCTTTTCTTAATCAAACCTCTCAAAGGGTTTTCGTTATATCCTATTCGTCGAAAGTAACGGTTTTAAAACTGGTTCTCCCCAATATCTGTGCAACGTCCTTAATATCAAGTCACGCGCACGCACCTGCTGAGTGCTCCAGAAACTTGTTACCAGTCATACCCGGAGTGATGTTTATTTCGAGCATGTTTATCTTATCATTGCCCTGCATACGTCGCTTGCGATAATATAGTCGATACCGAATAATTTCCGTTGGCTCTGAGTATGCATCGCCAAATACGACTTGTTTCAGCAGCGACCTTCTCTGCTGTTTCAGGAGAGAGGCGTGCAGGGGTTATTTCTGCACCTGTCCGTTATATTTCATCGTAATCACAGAATTCATTATTCGTCACTACCTCAGTAGCAGGGTACTACCGACTTATCACGCGTCTTATATACCGCCGAAATCTCAATTCCGTCGATAAACGACTCTATCATCGCCTCGTTGTTCTCCATAAAAGCCTTACGAAGGGCTGGCGCAAGCTGGTCAGCATTCTTCACTTTGCTCACCGAAGCTCGAACCATCGGCGCAGGCTTCACGAAACAAGGGCGCATGCCAGGCGTGCTGCAATAGCTTCAGCATCATATTTCTCGACCACGCTGCAACAAAATGCTATCGGCAGCGTTCACACCAAAGCCACGCGGGTAGTTACTTTAATACGTATTTATCAAACACGTCATTGCTTCAACCAGCACCGCTTGTCCGAATAAGGCAGGTGTATTAAATCAAAAGTATCCTTGCATCGGACCGTTCTCACCAGGGTGTCCGTGTGTCGTAATGTGGCGTAATCAAATACTACGACGCTTTCCGTCCTGTCCAACAAACGAAAAGTCGTTGCGGTCAATCGGTGCTACTTCACCGTTATCCAAAGTTCACGTTCAGTTCTGCCCTTGACATCTACCACGTAAACATTATAGCGTTCGCTTGTCAAAAACGAGTACAATCCTTGTGCAGAACGCAGTGAAACGTCATGTTCCGACGAATCGCCACCACATACAATGGCTATGTTTCTTTTCAGATTCTTCATAACTTTCATAATTAATATCCTTTTTGACCTTATGTTCTTTTCAAAGGGTTGTTCAATTCCCTTTTGCTTTTAATCTTCAAGTTTTGCCGTAGTACCCTTAATAAATCCACGCCACTTTTCAACGAGGTTTGTAAAATCTTCAGGCCATTCGAATCAAAAATCCATTTGTTTTCCACTCTCGGGGTGGACAAAACCTAACGTCTTTGCGTGCAGAGCCTGTCGGTTACAAAGCTTAAAAACAGTTTTGTATAAAAAGCCTTATAGGGTGAGAAACTTCGTTGTCCTCTCAAAATTTCAGTACCACCATATCGCTCATCGCCAAAGAGGATGGCCTATGTTTCGCATATGAGCGCGAGATCTGATGTGTGCGTCCTGTTTCAGAAATACATTGCAAAAGGTTACATATCCGAAGCGTTCTATCACGCGATAATGGGTTGTGCAGGTTTTCCAATACCCGATTCGGGTGGAAAACCTTCATTCGCAGACGGTCTTTTTGGGTCGACCAATGTTTCCTTCGATGCTACCCTCATCCTCTACAAGGTTACCCACACCAAAACGCATGATGCTTCGGTGCGTTGATTTCTTGAAAAACTGCTTGCCCTAACGACGTTTTAGCTTCAGGGAGTCTTCGCTACTACCAACAACCCACTGGTGTCTTTATCAATACGATGTACAAGTCCCACCTCAGAATTATTCGCATCAAAGCTTTCCAAGTCACGCAAATGCCAAAGCTACGGCATTAATTAACGTTCCGCTAAGGTTACCTGCTCCGGATGCACAACCATGCCTGCTAACTGTGTAATGACCATCAGGCAATCGTCTTCGTACTACAACATTCAGCGGAATTTCTTCGGGCTGGATAGACGATTCGTGCCCGGGCCTGTCGAGCGATTAAAGGTAATTACATCGTTCGGACGAACCTTATAATTACTCTTTACTGGCTTTCCGTCACGAAAATACAGCCACGTCAGCCGCCGTTTTGTATGCGGTTACGACTCAGAAGTACTGCATCATGCTCGGTCAAAACGTCAATTCGCACGGGCGTTGACCAGCATCTACTACCATTTTCCGGTGTTCGTATGGGCCAAGCCTCTTCGTCTAGTGAAGAACAGCAACATCAAGCTCTTCGTCTTCAAATTCTATGTCATCAAACTGCTCTATCATGGGCATTTTTACTGTGTAAGGGCGACCGACTCTTTCACAACATCGCTCGCCAATATTTTTATAATATATTCAGGCTACAGCCACACCTTATTGGGCTGAGGGCGCCGTCTCTGGTTTTGATTTCTCCTCATCTTCTGATGAGCTTGTAACCTCCTCAAAGTCGTCAATATCACCTGCATCTTCCTGTTGGTAAACGGGATCAACATAGTTTACCGAGTCGTTTGCTGAACGCATACCGTTACCTACCTGAGATAATAAGCACATCGTCAACAGGTATCTTATCGCCCGCTTGACTGCGTGTCGGCCTTTCACTAAGATACCATACGCAGTCTTTCTCACCTGCAGTAAATTCGGGTTTACCTAATTTAAAGCCCATAGCCGTCAGTTTGGCCATTGCTTCACGCAGCGAGCAGTTGTCAATCACGTCAGGAAGAGTTATCGTGGGCGAACTTGTAGCGTTAATAATCACATTAATAACGTGTCCCGATTCACGCGCTCACCGGGTGCTGGCGACTGTTCAAAGAATACAACCAGGGGTAACGTCTTCACGTATCCGTGTCGGTCACCTCATTTTAAGCCCCAACTCATTAAGAATATGCTCTGCATCAGGCTATTTTTATGAATAAGTTTCGGAACTCTATCGATTCGCCATGGTGTGTATAGATACCAATAGCAGCCTTAAAAGCCAAAGGCAAGCAGTGCGACAACTGCGACCATCGCCCACTAAATTGCCCCAAAAGATACCTGCTCTTGAACTTTCCAATAAATTCTAGAAACTGTCATCATGCCTTATTTTTCTACAAAGTTATTGCAAATCAGATACACTGCAAAATAAATTTCTTGGTTTTTAGACCGTAACACGCTTTATACAAGCCTGTCACAACCATTGCATACCACAGCCGTAAACAACAAAAGGCAGCCGAGTTTTACCCTGCTGCCTTTATCATCACGCTGAGCGGCGAAAATCTTTACTTTCCGTGGTGCTCGTCGAAACGGTCAACTTCTTGCGACCACGTGCCGACGGGCAGACCAATACTGCGACGACCGTTCTTTGTTGCCATTCTCTCGCGGAAACCATGTTGTTCACGACGACGGTTGTGTGGCTGGAATATTCTTTTCATTTTCTTATCTTTATTTTTAGTATTATTGTTCCTTGCTACTGTACCCGGGCTTAACACGAAACCATAGCTCCGTTTGAGCTGCAAAGTTACTCATATTTTTCGAATCGGCAAAAGAATTAAACTATTTTTCGTGCGTAACAACATGTTTTTATCTATCCTCAAGAAGCGAGAACCAGCTAAGAGCTGTGCTTTACGACATGTTGTCCTACTGCACAACGTTTTTGGCCGTACTTTTATGATGTCAGAGTCGTTGTACGACGGCAAATCGAACAGTGTACTGCAGTCGTCATACAGCATGCACTACAGCCGCCATACAACGTATACGACGGCCGTCACGCTCAGCTTTATCCTAAACCGCATCTCCATAACGTTGCATCACCATTGCCTACCACCCTATTTCCACAGTAAGCCTTTTGGTGAAGCGGCTTCAGCTACAAAAACATTTATAACAACCTTGCGTGTTTTTAGTAAAAATGTAGTAACTTTGCAAGCATAGAGATTTGATAATAACAAACTTTTTATCACAACAATGATTAATTCACAGGACATAAAAATCGGAACTTGTATCCGTATGGACGGTGGCATCTGGAGTGTGTCGATTTCCAACACCGCAAAGCCTGGTAAAGGCAGCACTGTCATGAACACCAAGCTTAAGAACGTTACTGACGGTCGTGTATTGGAACGCACTTTCAAGTAGGCTTTAAACTTGACGACGTTCGCGTTGAACACCGCCCATATCCAGTATCTTTATGAGGACGCAGCAGGCTGCATTTTCGCTGAATCAAAAACCTTTGAGCAATTCAATTGCAAGGATGCCAGTCACCGGTGGCGAATTTATGAAAGAAGGTGACGTTGTTGACGTTCAGACGAGATACCGCTGACGGCACTGTTCTTTCGGCTGAAATGCCTATGAAAACCAACGGTTATCACACACGGTGAGCCAGGTGTAAAGGGCAATACAGCTACAAACGCTACTAAACCTGCAACGCTTGCGAAACAGGTGCTGAGGTGCGTGTTCCTCTCTTCATTAACGAAGGCGAGACCATCACCGTTGATACGCGACGGAAGCTACGTGGGACGCGTTTCTGAAAAGTATAAAAGGGTAAAAAGTAAAAGGGCATTTAATCGCATTACCTTTTGCTTTTTGCCCTTTATTACTTTTAACCTACTCTTCAAATATGAAATATTCTATCATCGTTCCTGTTTTTAACCGCCCTGAAGAAGTAGACGAACTGCTTCAGAGTCTTACACAACAAAGTTATACTGACTTCGAAGTGATTATTGTTGAAGGCGGTTCTCGTTGCCCTGTAAAGACGTAGCGACAAATACGGCGACAAAGCTAAACTTACATATTTCGCAGAGAAAACAGCGGCGGGGCAAGTCGCAACTTGGCGTTGACAAAGCAACAGGAAACTATGTCATTATACTTGAGCTCTGACGTCATTGTGCCGTTTGAATATTTGGCTATTGATGCCGAGCTAACAAAAATCATACAATGCTTTTGGTGGCCTGACCGTGCACGTGCTTCGTTCAGTAACACAGAAAGCAATATCCTACTCTATGACCTCTTTCTTTACTACAGGAGGCATAGAGGCGGCGAGACTTGATAAGTTTTATCCTCGCTCTTTTTCATGGGCATTCGTCGCGATGTTTACAAACGCTTGGTGGCTTCTCGAAAATGCGTTTTGGAAGATGATTTTTCTATCCGTATTATTAAAAGCGGGATACACCACGACTTTTTCCCTGACTTGGGTGTTCCACAAACGACGCACTGATTTCCGTAAGTTTTGGCGACAAGTGTACAACGGTGGCATAGCGCATTAATCTTTATAAAAATATCGACAGCCTAAAGCTGGTACACCTGCTACCTATGGTATTTACCTTAGGTGTTGCACTATGTTTAGCAGTAGCACTTCAGGATTAGCATTATTTCTTTTAGGCCTTTATGGCTCTCTCTGCCTCCGACTGGTTGCGCTATAGGGCCTTTTGCAGCAATGTGCGTTGGTTTTGGCTGTTAATTTTATGGGGCTTCTACCGCTTTTGCTTTACGCTGATATCTGTATTGATGTACTGCCGAGAACAGGTAGTCTGATAATAGGTATGTTATCAGTGCGAGCAGCATTCACTCAGCTAACAGGCTATGGCTGTGGCTTCTTAAAATGCTGGTGGAAACGGTGCGTTTTTGAGGCGTGGAGAGTTTTGAAGCTTATAAAAAGAACTTCTATAAATAACTACCCCTTACCTAACCTACCATACATGACTGGCTACACCCCCGACAACTTTAAGCAGCCAAACTGAATATCAACGGTGGGCAGAAAAGACCGTCCGCGCGAAAACTGCTGATTAGGTGCTGCAGCGCTAGCGATGCTGAATTATTGGCTATACTTATCGGCTCAGGTTCAACGCGTGAAAGCGCTGTTGACCTGACAAGACGTATAGTAAACGATTGTAATAACAACCTCAACACGCTCGGGAAAAAGCAGATTGCCGACCTCGAAAGGTATCACGGCATGGGTCCTGCCAAAGCAATAACTATTGTTGCAGCTTGCGAACTGGGTAGGCGTAGGCGAGAAGCGATGCGCGAAAGCGCCTCAAGCTCGATTCGGCAACGGCTGTTACAACTTCATGCACCCTATTATGCAAGACCCTGATGTTGAGGAATTTCATATTTTGCTGATGAATCAGCAATGCTGTCTGATTAAAGTGTGTATTAGTCATGGCGGCATTACTGAAACAGCGGCTGATGTGCGTGTCATCATGCGCGAATGTTTGCTCAACAACGCTACCGTATTGGCTGCTGCGCAGATCATCCCAGTGGGGAACTTATTGCTCATGACATGGACGATGCTCTAACGCAGCGTATTAAAAAGCTTGCGACATTATGCGTGTGCACTTTATCGTCCACCTTATCGTCACTGACGGGCGTATTATAGTTATCGCGAGAGGGCCGACTGTAACCAAATTGGCGAAATTTCAGCGATGAAGCACACGATATGTTGCGCGTTTCGTTTTTAAATGTAAGTTTGCAGAAAAAGTGAAGCTATGACACAAGAAGAAAAGACAAAAATAGAAGAGCGCATCGTTGATGTGTTGAAGATAGCCGACCTAGAGATTCCCGTTAATAATATGGGATTTGGGCATGATTTACAAAATTGATGTATTAGATGACGGTAACGTAAACGTTGATATGACCTTTAGCATCACCCGAGTTGTCCTGCAGCCGATTTTATAGAGAGGACGTTCGCAGCAAAATTGAAAGCGTAAGTGGTATTAGCAGCTAATATCGAACTGGTTTTTGAGCCTGTATGGGATCAGGTATGATGAGCGAGGCTCGTGTTGAGCTGGGATTCGATTGACTCTTGTCTTTTCCCTATCTCCTTAACGCTATATTGAGGAACACGCTACTGTATAGCCGGTGTATTTTCCTTTTAAGAATACCGCCCCCATGAGGAAAGAACGTTTTATATCTGACGCCCACCTCGGTTCGTTGGCCGCACATCGTCGCATGCACGAGCGTCGTCTTGTGCGCTTCCTCGATAGTGATGAAGAGAAGCATCGGCAATTTATTTATTGGGCGATATGTTTTGACTTTTTGGAACGAATATCGCTACGGCGGTCGCCGAAGAGGTTTACGCGTTTTCTCGAGAACTATCAGAATGACTCGATATAGATGTGGAAATTTCATTTTCTTTACGGGTAATCGTGACTTTGGACCTATGGATTATTTAGAGCGGGAATGCGGTTTTGATTGTGCACCGAAAACCTATTACTACCGAAATATACGGTAAGGAAATTCTATTTGGCGCACGGCGACGGATTGGGGAGAGCAAATGTGAATTTCAAAATTCTTCGTGAAAATTTTCCGTAATCCTTACTTGTCGAGGTTCTAATGCTACTCTTCACGTTGGACAATGGCATTAGAGATTAACGTGGGCTATGCGCTGAGCCAATGTGGAAAACGAATTGACGGCAAAACGGCACTGCATGGGTGAAGAGGGAGTATTTGGTCGTGGACGAAGAATACATGAAAACGCACCCCCAATATCGACCTACTATATGTAGTCATCGCCATATCGAACTTGACCTAACGCTCGAGACGTAAGGCACGTTTGTTGATGCTTGGAGATTGGTTGGCAGTTCCTTATGCGGTTTGCGATGGTAGACACATGTTTCAGCTGAGACGGTATATTGAAATTGATAGTAGGCCTAAAGGTTTATTTCTGCTCTAAAACACAATTGAAATCTCGACTATCTATAGCATAAAGCTCTCCGTTCACTGCAAAAGCAGAAACCTTGGAAGCTTTATGTATTCCTTTAAAGATTAATCTTCAATAGGTTTACCTGTAACAATTGCAAATGTATCGTGCATTGCAATCATCTCTTCGTCGGTGGAGATCGCAACTTTTCACGCTTCAGATCGTCGGTGAGAGTGTTGCTCCGTAGAACGAACGTGATTACGCTCCGCGTCCATCTTAACGCCGAGATAATCTGAAGCCTTGACAGCTGTCAGCGTACGCCTTCTGATTCTCTCCACGCCAGCGGTCAAACAATTACGTCTACACCGTTCATGGCTGCTGCGCATAGCGCGATATATTTCGCCAGCCGGTAGTTATACCTTGCGAGTGCAAGGTTCGCCATCTTGTCGCCATTTGCATCGGCTGCTTCAATTTCGCTTTGCCATGTCGGAAGAGATACCTGTAATGCCAATGCCACTGTCTTTATTCAAAGTCGGCCATTTCTTGAGGTTGCTTGCGCAGTTTTTCTGCATCAAATAAAGTTACAGCAGGAAGGATCTGTCGTCTGGCACGGCTGCCATCATCAAGCCTGCTAATGGGGTTAAGCCCTGAGGTATCAGTGCTACCATTCTTAATAGCAGATACCGATGCACCATTGCCAATATGGCGGAAAAGTAATTATCTTTTGTTTATGATAATCGAGACCTAAAAACTCACATGCACGCTTTGACACGCAGCGGTGAGAAGTTCCATGCCAAAGCCGCAACGGCGAGCGATGCCGCTTCTTATACCACTCGTAAGGTACAGCATAAAGAGATAAGCATAATCAGGCGTTGTGCTATGGCCGAGCGGTATCAAAAACCGTTACCTGTGGTGTGGTAGGCATCAGCTCATCAACCGCTTTTATACCAGCAAGATGTCGCTATTGTGAACCGGTGCGAGGTCAATCAACTCCTCTATGCGCTCCACCTCGCGTTACTAAGCAACTCTTTTCGCGCTGCGGGTCGCCACCTGCACTACTCTGTGGCCCTGCAGCTCCTATCTCATCGAGGTTTTTAATTGCTCCATATTCAGGATCGAGCAGACATTTTAAATACTAATTGTACGCCCTCTTTGTGGTAGGGAGATCGGCCATAATCTGTTTCTTGTCACCATTATTCAGTTTTACCTTAATAAAAGCTTCATCAGACCGATACGTTCGACGCCACCCCTGTGCCAACACGCCTCATTTTCCATGTTGTTACGGCTTGTATTTTATAGAACTGCTACCGCAATTTCAATACCAAAATATTCATATTTTACTTTGTTTTCGGATTATAAATGGTGATTATACTGTACTGCTGACTTGAGCGTCCTGTGGCGACAACTCGTGATAAGCTACCATATAGTAAATATCATCGATTGAGCAACCTTGACTCCGATCGTTCACTGGGCGAGGCAATACCTTGCTGGAGATGGGACCAATAGCGATTGCATGGCCCCGACGCTGTACTAACTTATAACCGATGTTTGACCAACCTCAAGATTTGGCACGACCGGTACATTAGCGTACCTGCTATTTCACTTTCAGAGCGCGCCTTCTTTTAGCAATAGAAGGAACAAGGCTGCATCGGCTTGAAGTTCCCCGTCGGCTTAACGCAACTCAGGGTATTTCTCATGTGCGATCTCGTCGCATCAAGCACTTTATCGATGATATGCCGCACTTTCCAGTTGCTTTATCTATAGCATCGCCAGCCCGAACCTTTCATTGATGAAGCTCAACGCGGCCACACGAGGATCGGTGAAACCAGCAACTTACTGCGTGCCGTTTGTGCTGTAGTGAACGCGGTTTGTGCTGGCTGATCGGCTGTTGGTTTGGAGTGTAACCGCAACGTCTCCCATTGCAAGCAATGCCGTCCTCACCGCGGCTTTTTCTTCAGAAATCAGCATTGCACCACTTACACAGCTAACACCCGCTGCACACTTGATGATTTGCAAAGCAGGACGCAATGTAACATCGCCTGTTGTTGATACGAGGCTCAGAGATCTGCCCATCAGCGTCACCAGCGCCAGTAATCGCCTGGCCGAGATCGAAGTGGTATGTGTAACCAATTCGCGTGCTTGCTCAAGTCGCATACCTTTCGACTTACAGCTCTGCAAGCTGCTGTGCGCCACTCTTCCGTTTTATCAAAATGAAGAGGATCTACAATCGTAACCCTGTGCCTATATTCTGTAAGCCCCAGCGTTCCGATTCTTTCCTTATATTTTCAGGATTACCAATGAGTATCAGGTCGGCGATATCGTCGGCCGGCACTCCTGTCAGCTGCCTTCAATGTGCGTTCTTCCTCTCTGCTGAGGAAGAGACGATGCGCTGCTGATTTGCCTTTGCACGCGCTACTATTTGCTCTGATAAACTCATCTTTGTTTGTATTCTATTTAAATGTTTATATTGATAACTTTCTAAAGTTAAATATTTTCCGCCATGAGACAAAGATAATTATACACTTAATTTGCGACATCTCTCCGAGCCAAAATACTTTCTAATTCCTCTGTCGATAGCTGTAAACGGAAAGCACCTCGCTGTGCAATACTAATACGTCCAGTCTCCTCTGACACCACAATAGCAATAGCATCTGATACTTGAGATATACCCATTGCAGAACGATGACGCAATCCTAATTCTTTAGGAATATCCATGTATGACTTGCAGGAAGAATACACCCTGCAGCTTTATGCGCCTTTTGGAAATAATCATATAGCTCCGTCGTGTAAGGGCGTCTTAAAGAAAAGTGTTTTCGATAAAGCAGTTTATTCACTTTCGCATCAACGTCCTCGCCAGTTTGCACAATGTCATCGAGAGGAATACCGCGCTCTATTACAATTAGCGCTCCCACTTTATGACGTGCCATATCCATACATGCCCAAACAATAGGCATGATTGTTTCCCTTATCCTCTATGTGTTCCCTGTCTTCTTTCCAATTGAAAAACATAACCTTTCAGACACGTTGCCTGTCCTGCCAAGCTGATAAAGAAATTTTTCAGATCTCGTGCTGAAAGAACGATCAGACCAATAACACCTACGCTTAACCAGTTTATCGAGTATGCTTCCCAACAGACGCATCTCGAGCACCTGCGAAACAAAGAGCACGCAATATGAGCACCATAATTCCGACAAAGGCGTTAATTGACGACTTTCCTTCATCAACTTATGTGTAATATAACATCAGTGCAACCAAACAAATGTCGATGGCATCTTTTGATTCCAAATTCACATAACTCAAAATATATATTTTGTGGTTTTGAGACATGAAAAGCTGGCAAAAGATACCAAAGATAACAGTCTAATTTTTCATTTCAGTATCATGCTTAGTAATTCTGTTATTTTCTCATAAAAGATTACAAAGCTGCACACCTTCGTCAAATCTGCAACACCTATCCACTTTCATCTTACACTCCTATAATTCTGTACACTAACTTCTTTTCAAAAAGTTCTCGCGTCGCACCTACTAACTTCACTGCTTGCACCGCCTCTTTTACGTCATGCACACACGCAGAATGAGACGCACCCTTCAACAGTGCAGCAGTATTTATTATGGTAGTTCCGTTGAGAGCCTCATCAACCCGTAACGCCCAGCGTCTGATGGATCATACGTTTTCGCGACACGCCACCTACAAGTAAAGGAAGTTCCAATGTCTACGGTTTATCCATTTCTGTCAGCAATTTAAAGTTCTCTTCTGTGGTTTTACCGGAGCAAATCCTGGAGTCCGAGAATAATGTCTTTACATCCTTCTGCGCAGCCTGTTCAACCCTCGTCCGAAGTTTATCCAGCGCCATCCTTCGAGTTTCCCTGCACTCCGTCCAGTGTAAGGTACCTTGAGGCGTCCCATCATCGTAAGCGCTTGGCTGGCACTTTTGACTTTGTGAAGGTTCAAGCGGTGTGTCAGCAATGCCCGATTTTCGCCGGCGAAACGTCATCGAGTGATATCAACGCCAGACTCCTCTACTACCGCCACCGCAGGCCGCGCCAGGCCGGTAAGTATCAGCCAGAAACCGCTACATCAGGCTGTTCGCGACGCGCACCACAGGGAGGGCACGACGCAATCGTTCCATTTCACTCCTCTTCGCTCACCTCTTGTGCTCCGGGGCGTGTGAGAAGCACCGACATCAATAATTGTACCTCGCCGGCAACAATTTGATGAGCCCTCTCAGCAATATCACTTTTCGCTTTGCTTGCGACTACCTGCAGCTGTCGGGGTACAGTTTAAAATACCCATTGCTGCCACGAACTGTTCGAGCGATAACAAACGTCCTTTATATTCAATGTGTAGTTCATTTTCGATGTTTCAGTTTGTTTTACTGTTACGCTAAACGCAGCTTTTTGCTCCACGCGGCGAGAGAAAACGGTCGCCGACCCTGATATCCGCGCTCGTCTTGCAGCAACAATTCTTTATCAATTAATGCCTTTGCCAGCCGACCTCACCGATACTCACCACCTAAACCATATTGTCCTATAAACTGTTTTCAGCTTAACTCACGTACAAATCCTTCTGGCTACTGAAGCCAGAAGTTTTCCTTGCGATGGAGTGACCAACGTTAAGGTATGATACGTTGCTTCGTTTTCAGCAACAACATTCTGCATCGTCGTTCCACGCAGTCGGCTGCCAAGCAATTTCTCGCTCGATTCGTACAGTCTATTCAGTATCCGCCTGTATATACCATGCTGACCAGCCAACAGAATCCTTACACATCGTCAAAACCTTCCAACCGTTAGTTCTTGCCCTTGCGCGCTTCGGTTTCTCCTCTGCAAATGCACGGTAAACGTCGCTTATCAGACACCAAGGTGCATCATCTGCGCGCTGATAGAACGGACGTGCTGCCGATATGAACATATTCTCTAATACATGGCTGACTGCCCGAGAAAATAAAGCTGTACGACGTTAAGTGTTGAATGTGGGCGCATGCAATGCTTCCACGTATCGGCATGCAGGGCTACTGTCTGGAGACTCATCAAAAGCAACGTGGCAGCGTTTGCCCGACTTCTGCACGCCTGACTAAATCATCTTCTGCCAGCGACTGCTCCAGCCGTTTGCGGTTGCACATCAATCGCAAACTTCCGATTCTGCTAACAGGGATCAACCGTGGTTGCGCGAAGAACGAAAAGAAAGCTTGCTACCGGGCAAAGAACTATCTTCATTTCACGCGTGTCGAGCGTGCCTAAAACTTCTTCACCCAGCGACGTACCAGCGAGGCTGAGCTATCTGTTTGGTAAAGATCCACGCAGCAACAGCGCACGCCACCACGCTGTTTGGCCTGATGAAACACATGTCGGATGAGTCCTGTTTTACCCAGCCACGGCGAGCCTACAAGCGTTACATTGCGTCCATTACGTAAAGCCGAGATAAGCATTTTGGTCTCATTCTTCGACCACAAATATTCTGGCGATACGTAACCTGTTAATAAGGAAGGATTAAAGGGTGTTATCATGCACTAATATCATTTAGAAGTGTGACGATGCGACCTTTTCGCTGCGAAAGATATTCATGATGCAAAAGATATGTTTTCAAGGGAAAATCACAAGAGAAAACATAGCAGCATAAAATAGGAAAAATGTCCTTTGAAGCACGGAAAGCGGTTATTTTATCACGATGGGCATTACGTCGCACTGTGCATGCCTGTCATTAAAGAACCCAAATTATATGTACGTCCTCCGTAATTTACCATAAATATGTATTTTTGTAACGCAATAAAAAGCTAAAACTCTTGTTGTCATGGATATGGCAGCGCCGTACAGTGATATAAAAAGCCATTCCGTTGTGACTATGCACAGCAGCCGCGACTGCGCAGAAGGCGGCATTTTATTGCCCTAAAGGGCGCTTCGTTTAATGGAAAATAGTTTGCTGCCGCTGCATTAGAGAAGGTTGCGCTATGCAATCATTGACGGCCGAATATGCGAGGCGACGACCCTCGTATTTTGTTGACGATTGTCTTCTCACCTTTAAACAGTTGGCGTGAACACCGTCGTCGATTCAATATTCCTGTAATTGGTATCACTGGCACCAACGGCAAGACCACAACTAAAGAAGAGCTTCTCTCGGCCGTGCTGGCTGAAAAGTGTAACGTTATGCACACCGGGGGCAACTTTAATAATGATGTGGGCGTTCCCAAAACGGCTGTTACGTTTGACCCCAGAGCATCAAATTGCGGTTGTAGAAATGGACGCATCGCACGCGGCGACATCACAAAAGCTTGTTGAGTATGCCGAGCCTACCTGCGGCCTTATTACGAATGCGGGACGCGCTCACCTGCAAGGCTTCGGATCGTTGAAGGTGTTAAGCGCGCACGAGGTGAACTACGACTTCGCCGAGCCACAACGCGCTCACGTTCCTCAACACCAGCAACGACGTTGGTTCGAAATGGCTCGACAACGCGAACTCGAACGCATTATTAGCTATGGGCGAGACGCTCGGAGAGCTAACGTGCAGAGACGTGTAGTTCAACGCCGGCCCTTTCTTACGATTGAATGGACTGCCGACGGAGTTAACGCTTTAAAGCACAGCCTGCGACGTGTGTTCTGACAATGCCGATGAACATGCGAAGAAGCGCACCACATGCTGCAAGTGCAGAGCCACCTCGCCCAGGCACGCCTACAGCCTCGATAACATATTGGCAGCCGTTACCGTTTGGCTTGCATTTTGGTGTAACGCCCGCTCAAATTTGCCGTACGTAGAGAACTATGTGCCAGCAATAACCGCTCACAACACCACTACTGCCGATAACTGGCTTATTGTTGACGCATATAACGCCAACCCCTACGAGCATGGCTGCCGTGCAACACCCACATGGGGTAGCGCAGCCTCGGAGAGATGGCCATTTTGGGCGACCGCGAACTGGGCGATGTAAGCGATGAGGAACATCAGAAAATTGTTGACAGCTTAAAGACGGCCTTAGTGAGGTTTTGGCTGGTTGGTGACAATTTATGAAAACACGTTGCGACCGTAGAAATTCCACGACATTGAAGGTAAAGGCCGCTATACGTGAGCATAAGCCACGCGGATACTATATGCTCGTAAAGGCTCTAATGGTATCAAACTATTTGAGCTTCCTGAGTTATTCTTGCTCGCAACAACAGGAACACTGATAGAAAACGGGAGCCAAAGGAAATAAAACAACAGTCCTTTGCTCCCCGCTTTTTCAATATTGTTAACATGATAACGCTATTATGATTGCTGTACGGCAGCCGTCAGCAGCTCGTACTGCCGGTCGTCATACACATTGGCACGTCGGCCGCGGTACAACGTACTACAGCCGTCGTACAATGAGCGTACACCATAATCATTACTCGAAATGGTCAATAATGTATCCGCTTTGTGGCACATTCTGTAGTTGATTATAGTCATCTGACGGCCTGTATGCCACCATACCTGTGCGACATACCACTATTGGTGCGGACGGGTCACCACACCGCAATATCCCAATCGGTACGCTGACGCCATTCGCTTTATCGGCCGAGCTATCACCAAAACACTTGTGCCCACAGTTTTACCCTGTTCGTGGTAGGTCCACGGCATCATTAGCCGTTATGCCCACATCGCCTGTTTTACCAATGGGCGTCTTTTTTTCCATCGTCTACCCATCGGTACATAGAGCAACAATGTAAAAGGCAGCAAAAAAGTAAAAGGGTATATTTCGTCATCATTTCAGTATGGTATAAGTAAACTTCGGCGCTTCAGCTGTTCCTGTAAAACGTGGTTTTGCATAATGGCCGAAAGCTGTTCGAATCACGAAGTAACCGCGATATATCTATGCTGCCATCGGCCTTGCATAGCTCAGCTTATTGGCCGAAATGACCCTCATGTCGCATTTGCACACCGTATAAATTACGTCCAATCGTCAAGGGGTGTGTGCCCTGCAATATTACGGCAAACATACTGGGTTGGTCAGCATTATCGCGATATTAGTCTAACACAGAGAAATATTCGATAGTGCCTTCGCCATATTTGTGGCCGTATTGTGAGCGTGTAATATTGAAAATACTTTAACTTAAAATGATACGTTGCCGACGGTAAAAGCTCAAGACAATCGAAGTGCAAACTCAGCTCTGTAGCCTTATGCAGTACTTGAAACCACGCATGGGATAGTCATACCACAAGTTATAAAAAGATAACACTATTATAACTTGCAACATCGACTGTGCATAGCGTTATCAGATGCGCCATGAGCGAACGCGAGAATCGTCACGCGACGAGGTAGTCTACGCTTATAAACAACAGATGGCTGGTTAATATACACGTCACCAACCATCATGGTGCTGGCTAACCTTGTTCTGATATGGATTGACGATGTGTAAAGAATCTGTAAGGGATATAAAACCATTATCAGCCCAATATTTACCCCCACGAATTGACGGCAATGAATGCGCTGTGCGTAACTCCGTTCTCATCTTGATATTCTGCAAGTCGTCGTAACCCGCAATGGTCATAGCATGTGCACCGCTGGTAGTAGCTTTTCAACAAACTGTGGCTGACCAGTGGCGCTGGGGCCTTGATAATTGTCGTTAAAGGTCCAACCTACACTGCGTGTAGAGAAGGTGATACGCCACCTCGGCCGTTCCTTCGCCTTTATTATAAAGGTATTCCCTTTATTTTTTTCAGATCGGCATCAGTGGTACAGCTGAACGTATTAATGCGACCTTACACGATAACGTGTGGCATTAAGATACTTCTCAAAACCAAACCCACTTAAACTGCACTGACGAGGCATACCCATAATCGGCATTTGTCCTTAACGCCATAGTTCTTTCCATGATAGCAATCCTTCATCAACAGAGCCGCCATTATCACACCTCCTCCGTTGACGAAATTCCAAGTAAGGTATGCAAACGAGTTATTATCGCTGTCAGAGCATTGCGTTTTAAGCAGCCTATTGATTTCATAGGTGAACATATGGCCAATACCCGATGCTTGTGCACGAGCCTCCTTTCTGGCTAATGATAGCAGGAAGGCCGCCGACTTTGGTGTCAACGGCCGAGGCAGTGGGCCTGCTGCGGCGGATATTGAAGCAACAGCTATCAACATACACAGCAGGAGAATAGAAACGTCGTTTCATTTTAAGACGATTATAAGTTTTCAATGCCATCACGAACTTTCAGGATATTTACTGTCCTCCTGCAAGCCTTTGCAAATGCTGCAATGGTAGGCGCCATGTATGAGAATAGCGACGCCAGCCTAACGACTCGAAGAGGGCTGCCTGCATCAGCGTCGTTGCTTGCCTCGATATATGCCATCATTTGCGGAATATAGTAAGAGGAGGACAATAGTTGCGAGAGGTTCTGATAGCGAAGACGACGCTTTCGTTTGTGTATCAGAGCCTACGATATTCTCCGTAGCATTCGGTCCACTTTCCTGCATTCAGGTTGATTGCTTTTGCAATAGCCGCGCGAACTTCACGCCTTATTAATATATGTTTCACATCGGGGTTATCGAACTGCTTTTCAAACTCGTTCGTAAGCACGTCAGCTTCTTCCCCATGGTCATGGCATTCATTAAACTGAAATTGCATCGTTCCGAAGTGTTGTTCAGAAATTGACTTATGAATAGAAGTGGAGCGACGAGGCGTTCGTCACCCGCTGCTGTCCAATAAAGTTGATTAGCAAAACGCTGAACAAGCTCGCAACTATCGTCAACGCAAGCTTTATAGCTTCAATAAAAGTGTCGTCACGCTTGTCGGCAAGCGGTTCCAAAAGCCTGCAAACGAACAAGTGCTCAGACGTAGATGTGCGGAAGATATTCAGCAACTGTGCGCTTGACAACTGGCCACTTTCAGCAAGGCGCTGCCATTGCCGTTGAACGCAAATCAGGCTCTACATTCTCAGAGAGATAACGCTGCCGAGGATTTTGGATTTGTCGAAGCGAGGCTCATTATATCTTCCATCTTCACCGCTGGGGTGAAAGCGAAAAGTGGGATCGCCAATACGTGCGACTCTAAATATAGCCACTAAAGCGGGGATATGTGCCCACGTAAGCACCTAATCCTAAAAGTCCGATGTAACGGTCAGACCATTTTGATCACTGCAACACATTGACCGAGTGTGAGCAAATGCGACACTTGGTGTATTGCCCTCATTAAATATGTATTCATCGGCAATGCAATCGTCCAAATGGAACGAGCCATTAAAGCGTGCGTCAAAGAGTATAACTACCTACACGTGAATTAGGACGATGTGGTAAGTTGCAAAAATCCTGTAACACCAAATTCTTATTGGCTTCGGTGACCCAGAATCCTTGCGGATAACGTCCTTATCGAAAGCATTTGCCAGCACTGAAGCTAGGAATATCAAAGCGTTGCTCAACACCTGTGTAACGGTATCCTTGTTCTTTCCCTTTAGCTTAACATGGTTTGCGCGAATGATAGTTGACAGTAGCTGTTATTAAAACTTTTGCCTGTTCTGACGATTCAATTTGTGGTTGCACCGTTTTAAATATTGTTGCCAATATCCGGGCGCTACCATGATGATAGTAATGCAAAGTCAAGCTCTCGGGACGTTGCAGCTCATTCATCAACAGGAATTTAACCTCATTCTGTTGGCTGTGGTCAGCCTGTAACCAATACCTTCACGTTGGTCAACCAGGAAAATATGCGCAGGAAGCCCGCTTTTTCGTGCACGCGCGACCATAGAGGCTGAAATATAACCGTGTCCGCTGAAAATACACCATCTGATCGAAGTGTATTCTTGCTCGCTCCGCTTTCGGCTGTAGCCTTGCGCGGAATAGCGCTGAAGTTTGGCATAACGCGGTGTTCGCCACACGTCAGTAGGACGTATACGACCGAGTAGAAGATTTCCAGATTTTGCTTGCTGTGCGAGTTGTGGAGCAAGTGAATAATAGAAGTAAGGGGCGTCGTTGTCGCCACCAATATAAAGGGTGAATTTCAGGTCAAAATCATCACTTAGAATCTGTCGGAAGGACTGACGATTCTTTCATCGTGACGCTGATCCATCTTGAATGCTGTAGTGGGATGTTGAGCATCACGAATCATTGCCACAGGAATGTCACGATTAATACGGCTCGCTTCAATGACCGTGATAATACAGGCGTTTTAGCGCTGTTCTGATAGAGTCAGGCATGCCCCATTTGTCGACGATATATATACACTTTCATGCCTTGTAACGTTTCAATGGCACGTGCATATTCGTCTATTTCTGTCTTAGCCTCAGCATAACTTTTGGGGTCTACCACAATGGCAAACGATTTAGCTTGAGCTGCCTGCGCGTTGCCACCACAAAAGATAAAGCAAAAGAAAGCAGCAGGCTGATAAAGTGTTTATTCATGTTCTGTGTTTTATGTTGTGCCCAAAGATGTTCAATGATGCCAAAGTACGAGGGTTATTATTCCACTGTTTACAGTGTAAAGACTTGGTCCTGTCAGTCAATGATGCCTCGTGTGGTTCCGATTATAGAACGCTGAAAAGCGGATGCTTCCTGTACTAGAGATGTGTGAGCGGCTTTGTGCATAAAGGCTGAGCCACCATGACGCGGTGGGAATAAATACGAAGTGGCAGCGAAACCGAAAGGCGCGTGTTGAAACCTACCACGCGGTGCCGCCTGAATATTCGAATGCTGGACGCGAAAAAGTATCCTCCAATTTACACCGCCGAACCGAGTTATAAACAGGCGTGCCAAGTGGTGCTGCATAATGTGCGCAATGCCGCCACGATGTAACAAGGCTTTAAATTCCAACGTCGAGGTGAAAGTCGATTCCTGTGTGAGATGGTGTTGAATTTTGCTGTATAAACATCAGCTTCGTAATGCGTTGTTTGTTGATTTACAACACCAGCGTTTCACCTTGCTGTCCAAATCGGGCGTCTTCGTATTGATGACGTTTGTCAATGCGATATTCCAAATCGGCCTGTGTGTACGTGGAAATTTTGCACCTCCGACTTATTCAAAATCGCTTAATATACTCTGTTGGCGTGTTGCGTATCAACCGTTCGGCGCTGGTCATACCAATAGCCTTTGTGTCGGTGAGATAAGCTGCGCGAACCATCAATTGGTGCGTTAACACGTCAAGTATTGAACGAAAGCGATCGTACACGGCAAATTTGATTTGCTGAATAGTCGCCACCAGCAAAAGGTATAAAGCCGCTCCTCCGTCTTCGGCTGTTTCACTGTTGCAGAGAAACTTGCCTCATCAGGTTATCAAATGCACCCAATTTAGTGTTTCCATTGTGCAGAGACCGGAGAGCTTGTGCCACGATAGTCGCGTGGATAACTCACGCATCGCTACTGGTAAACTGCGCATTGTCACCCACATTCCTTTTCATCAGAAAGTGAGGTGTTATTCACTAAAGTTGTTTACTATCGTGTGAGAAATGCTCGACCTGTAAATACCAATATTCGTTAAAGAAAAGCCCAGAAAGTTATTACGCTCGTTCATGCCGCCACCACACCAGGTTTAGCCTCGAGCGCATGGCATTTGTCTTTTGGACGAGGAGTCGGTTTTGAGTCAGAAAAGACTGGTCGTTACAAACGCTGTAGCTTCAAAGGCGAGTAAAAAGCTGTTCTGTCGTCTTTGGTGAAGCTCCAGCATACATTGAGAAGCTTTCCTGATTAACATCACTGGCAACAGAATCTGCAAAACAAAAAGTTCTGTTGTGTCATCAATGCGGTATTGTTCCAACGATGGTCAAAAAGACTTCGAGTTGATAAGAAAGTATCGCCCGAGACTCAGTTTCCCGGTACGCTACTAAAGCCAAAATATCGACCGAAAAGTCATTATAGCGGGACGATCCGTCAATAGGACGGAAGTCGCCACGCTTAAAATGTGTATTCACCGTTGCACGGGTGAGATGTATGAGCTGTATGATAAACGATTAACGCCGCAGGGGTTTGCAGTGCCCGTGAAAACATTGTGTCAAAGAAAGTTGATTTCTTTATCGTTCAAACCGGTCCAATGAACCGCACCTTATCGCTCTCCTGAGCATAAAGCCCGTGCCCTATCGTATGCTAAATAGGAACTATACGAATCTTCTCATCGCGAATAAAGGCTGAATTGCTAATCGTTGCACATGTTCATTACTGCTACCACTGCGGTGTTTTTAGCACCGCAGTGCGTGCAATCAGTTGTCGGCTACTGTAGGTGTAACTCCGGGCGTATTAGAGCCTGATCGTTCAGGAAATCATTAGCCGAGTTGTTTTGTATCCTGATAGTAAGGACGACCGTTTACTATGCTAGTAACCTTACGGCGCACGCATTTGCCTTCAAGCCTTACTTGCAAGCGCACACCCTCTGCGTCGTCTTTGGCAAGGAATGTGGGAGTAGTGAACCGTTTCCTTTTCGCTCAAATGTCAACCGCATCAAGCACATGCTGCTCGAATTAATAAGTATTCCATTGTTGCGGAAGCGTTACCTGGCTCTGTTTTAATATTGCTTCTATCGCTGCAAAGGCTTCAGGTGTTACGCCTTGAGGGCAGGCGAGGCAACACATAGGCACGACCGAAGAGCTAAACCAAAAGGCTTTCATGTACTTATTGTTGACAAAGATTACGTCTAGGTTGCTCAGCGGGATAGTCAACCTCACCATTCAGACTTCAAATAAACCTCCCAGTCGACCTTTGGCCAGGTCAGGGCACTTGTTTCCAGCGCCTGCAAGATCTTTGTGATTTACACCATCGTTAGCAATTAACACGCTTTGTCCAGGCTGTAATGGATAGTCGCGACCAGAGCCATAGGAAAGCAAGTACCCCGATCCTTGTCCGCAAGCGTACAGGTTTTTCAAAGCCATTTCGCCCTGCCAAGCATTTTTGTTTTTCTGAATTCCTGCTGTGGCGCTGAGAGGGTCAAACCGTCAAGATAGTGCACCTCGTCGCTGTTGTTTCACAATCTCAAAATAGCTATCTTTCACAGCCCTCAGCTTGCCACCAGTTGTATAAGTGCTTTACAGTGATGAGACGCAACACCTTCGACAGTGCTACGATTAACTGGCTAGCTTCCTGGAAGAGGCTTGCATTAGCTGCGCCCTGTACCATAGCGGAAGCCTCGTCCTTCACTTTACCTGTTACAGTAAAGGTGTGTTGTCCCTGAACAAATGTTATAGTGGTGTCTCCCTTGATGCTGATTGTATCGCTGTCAAACCTTTGTCGTTGGCAACAAGCTTTGCATCTGATATGTTATTCATGCCATACCGTCGTTCAACATAGACTTAACAGCCATTGGATACGATTTTTACCTTTACATCAGTCATCACTGGCCATGAGAAAAATGCTGCTGAACCGCTACTGCAAAAGCGCCGCGGTCAATAATTTGCTTGCTAATTTTTCATTTTCTGTTATTATTTAATTCTTGTTGTGTTTATACTTTATATCGGTTATCTATCAGCTTTCGACGCCTTTTCGATATTACAAATTTTCAATTTGTGCACGCGCAAAATAGCTATCTGGGTGCAACTTGCTTTTACACCATATTCGGATTAATATGATACTTACGCATATTCAGAGTTAGTTAGCCATGAATGAAAGCTCAGCCACTCGTCCTAACTCCTTTGTGAAGCGGAAATTTGCATTGCCACGGACTAATATTGTTTGCTGAACGCATAAATCTGATATCTTGATGCCAAACAAAGCGATATTGTGGGTTGTCTTCATGAGCTCTTTTGCCAGTCGGTCCACTGCGCCTGACGGTTATACCCGAAAGGAGATACTACATGTAATGTGTACCATCTGTTGATAGATGATACATTGACGCGCCCTCTTTGTCCTCATCCATCATACGTGTACGCTCATGCCAAACCACTTGTAACGTTGTGGTGAAAAATCATTTTCACGTATGGAATATGGGTAATCAAGCGGAAATTGGTATTCACACGGTCGCTAATGGTGGCCCATCCTGCAGGCAGAACCGAAGCATAATCGTAGTCCTTACGAATATAATAAATCGATGGCGTTTCGATTTACGCTTGATATGGAGCAAAGCAGCACCATCAATATTCAGCGATGTGCGCAACGAGCAAAGGTTCCAAAATCCCACGAATATTCTATTCCGTGCTTGTCAGTTCTGCTGTTATTCATCGGGCGGCTCCATGTTACCATCTCATTGGCTTGTGTAACCGTGGCCGTATGCGGTTCCACCATACGTATAGCTCACCCCACCATTATTATAACTCAAGTCGGAAGCGCCCACAGGAATATCATATTGCTTTATAATTGAGCCACTCTAACTGGCTATCAAAGCCTAGACTCATGGCGGTGACGTTCGATTAAAGAAGGTAACATATCCTTCATTTTACCTAGTACGTGCATTCAATCCTATTTCCCATTTTGGTACTTCTTGCTAGGCCTTAAATTTCGGATTTTGTGTATCAGAAATAACTTTTCGTTGTCATGATAGCTAGCGGCGGGTTTGATTACCAACGCCACTCTGATAACTCGGCTATTGCTGTCGAAATAAGCATTATCGGGATATAAATATAATAAGGTGGGCATTTTATTAGATATACTAAAGCCTCCGCTGATGGCCAGTTTGTCAAACAAACTGTTGTTTTTCTTCGTAAGAAAAAGAGTATATTCTAAGTTGGCGCGTGGCTCAGCAACGAACATCGATCCGCGCTGTTTCTCCTTATTTAAGAATAGATGCCGATGCGCACACCAGCAGCGAATTGTAATGACGTCGCACCGATGTGGAAAGTTGAATTATCTTCAACAAACATTGACGCATGCGTAGCGGGAATATCGCTATACGACCTTGGGCGAGCGTCTGCGCACTACCTGCCTGTGGCGGATTGCTCATATCAAACATAAGTCCCTTACCGCTGTTTCCATCTAAACGATAATCAAAGCCCAGCTTAACGTTCGTGAAATTCTTACTATTTAGCTGTATATATTTGTTTGTTTTACCTGCGCATAAAGTTAGTAAGGCTTACCCTCAATACGGTAATCGCTATATAGCCCTTGTGTCAAGAACTGTGCTTGGGCCTCACCACTCACCATACTATTGGTAATTACACCATCAGGATTGGCCACCCAGTCGTGATGTGTATCGAGCATTCGCGCTATCTGTCCTGAAAAATCATAATCGATAGCTGTCAAGAAGTTATTCATCTTGATATTGCCTCGAACCGACAAACGGCCACCAATATTCTCGTATGGTTAAGCTGCAGTTGTTGCAACTGTGGATCACGCTTGTACGTGTTGATATTGCTGTGAACGACCCACTTACGTTAAACGTAATAGGGTGTTCACCACCATTATTAAAATGTTTTGAGTATCCTGCTGAGCCGTAATACGGTCGTAACCCTGATAGCGTTTACGAACGTCGGCATACGATTGCGACCAGTCAACACCAGCATTCACCGTACCGCCATGACTGAGTTTAAATCCTTACCAACGTAAGCCAGTTTGAAAATGGGTCAGCTTTAAGTTTCACTTCAGGCGGACTACGTCCTGCTTTTGTCTTAATGATAACCCTCAGAGGTTAAGTTACCATACTCTACACCTGAATACGCGCATTAGCTTTCAACCGACTCAATATTATCAGCCCCTACTGTACGAAGGTCTACACCACGACCAGCCGTTGTTTGGTCGCTCATTCCGTCGCTTTGTAAGCCAGAACGTGACCCGCCTTCGATGTAGAAATAGCCTGTAGATTGGCGTCATTGCTCTCGCGGTATACCGTCAAGTATAACCGCCGTACCCAATGCGTTGCTGGCATCGCCAATTTCACGTATATTAGCTTGACCAAGGTTGTTCAATGTTGGGTTAACCGTTAGCGCTCCGGGAAGCAATTGTAACATGTCAGCAACACTTTTAGGTTGTATATGTCGAATAGACGTCTTGTCCAATTACCGATTTAGAGCCCATCGATTGCTGACGAGCGGTAACACATTTACCCACCTAAAGTAAGAGCCAAAGGCTTTAGTTTCACATCAAGACGGTCGGTACCATCGCCTTTAAAGGTCGCTTACCACGAACTTCCTCAAAGCCTAAGCATGAGATTCTGCTCATACTCGCCACTTTTAATATTAGCGATGCTGAAACGGCCCTTTTCGTCCGACAAAGTTACAAGCGAATTGTTGAGCACTATCGAAGCAGTCTCGACAGCGTTTCCCTTTGTATCGGTTACCACACCTGTTGAGTTTGTTAACCGTTTGGGCTATAATGCTTGGGCAAAAAGAATGAAAAGTAAATAAGGAAATACAAACAAACTTTTGGAACCAACTAATTATACTTACCATACCTTATCAGATATAAAAACTTTAATTTTCTTACTAAAAGCTTTTAATTAGCTTGCAAAGTTAGAAAAATTACAATTATAAAAGCAATACCTATTAATGAGTATTTGTATAGACAAATGGTCTTTTATTTTTGAATTTTATGCTATTATTGACACAAAAATCAATCTTTTGCGCATAAAAATACCCTTGTTACTTTCAATCTGTATAAAATTCTTTATATACCCATTCGCTGTATACCTACAACGAACAAATCTATATGGTATAATTTTTACCTCATACCGCAAAACCTTTTATCCTAGTTTTGCACCCTATTTACGCTTAAATGCGGTCTGTATGGCGGCCGTAGTATAATGTGTACGACAGCCGCACACACATTGTTCGACGGCCGTCAAACGCGTATGCTACGGCGCCACGTACACTGAGCTAAACACGCAAGCCAACTCCCCACTATAGCAAACACACAGCAAAACGTGAAAAGTAAACACCGCAAAGCATAACAAAGCGAAAAATCCGGCCCCGTAAAAAGACGGAAACCGGATCGAATGAAAAGGAGGAAGTGGTACCTCTTGGAGTCGAGACCAAGGACACATGGATTTTTCAGTCCATTGCTCTACCACCTGAGCTAAAGGTGCTTATTGCTAAAAGGCTATACAACAGCCCTTTTTTGAAATGCGTTTGCAAAGATAATGTTTTCTATGTATATACACAAATTTTTTGTCCAAAATAATCACGTTACAGAAAAAAGATGTAACTTTGCCATGCAAAGAAAACGGAGCTAAAACACAAGTTATAGCACGTGTTTTTGCAATCGGGATTTAAGCGCAGTTGGTAGCGCACTACGTTCGGGACGTAGGGTCGGGCGTTCAGAGTCGCCTAATCCCGACAAAGGCTCTGGTTAAAACAAGCTTAACCAGAGCCTTTTATTTTTCAAACTATTGGGATAAACCCATAGCGGCTGCCGCATCTTCGGGATTGATGTTACCTGTGATAAGAATACCGATACAATTATTTTTACTGGATATAAGCAGCACGGCCTCTTTTATCATATTATCAAAGCCCTTTTTGGCCATGACGCTAATGTTATTATCATCTTGCTTAAAACCGCTGAATTCTTCATATCCTTTCTTGCTCAATTTGCTGATTTTCTTAGCAAATTTCTTTCGCGGTCTGCAACGGCTACACTGATTTAACGTGAGCACCTTTGCCGAATGGATGTATCGCTTAGAACTGCTTGCAGGTTGCCCACTTTTAGCTTTGAAGCTACAATACCCATTACCAAACGTGGTGCGCTTACATATTCGGCGTGTTTCTTATCCTGAAAGTTACGAAAAATGGTTGTTGCATCTTGTGCTAAAACCCATTGACATGTCAACGGGAGAAAAACCTATTAATAATTTTCTGTCATGATGTGTAATCTTTTAAATAAAATGGTTACTAAAATCAGAACGCTACATAATGCGAAAGGCGTTCCGCGTATCGGTGGGAGTGAAATCGTGCAGCAATCGTGAGTCGTCAAGGCTCTTCCAGCTGACCACGTAAGCGGCGATAATTCACGATATCACGTGCGTGATAATTCAGATAGGAGTGATGTTTCAGTTCGTCGCGTTGGCTGATTAGACTAACTTATAGACCTCACTTGACTTTTGTGACAGGAAGAGCTTGCTGTGGAAAGGTCCTCAATTTCGAGCAATTGCACGCAAAGGCGTGAAAAGCCTGCAGCCTACTGCGATAGTTTTGTAATTTGGCGGGCAAAACGGCTGCCTATTCCGGGCACACACGCTGCAAAAGGAGTAGTGTCGGCCGTATTAAGGTCGACGCTTTCGCCTGCTGAAAGCTTATACTTGCACATGGTGGGGCAGTGTCGGTAACTGGGCGTAGCTCGGGCTGATACAGTGAGGCGGCCGACTGACAATCCGGCACTAGATGCGATATATGGTTCCCGAGCGCGATATTGCTGACGTGTTAAACCATAAAGACGTGCAAAGTCGAAGGACGTCGATCTACCCTCCTGCCGCACGATACGCGTCAAATGTTGCGCACCTGCAAGGCTGAGAGACCCAATCAGGGCAACGTAGTTGAATCGGCGAGTATTGGGGTCAAAGTTGGGTACAATTCTGTCGACGGGTATCTGCTTCCATAGCCAAGGAGAACGGGCGTTAGCGCTATAAAAGGGCTGATGATGTGATGTTTTTGCGGAGATCATTCGATAATGCTGATACCGTTTTCGCTCATTAGTCAACGCTATCACCGCAACGGCAGACACGTGAGCGCCAGAAAGAAGAGCAATACGCTTTCGGTCTGAACGATTTAAGTAGATCCTTCAAATTCGCAGGTCACTTTTATATAGGTTTCTTTCTCCTAAAACGAACAACACTGCTGTTTGTATTGCATAAAGGCGCAGCTATATAGCAGATATTACACGCTGCCATAACACACAAAATCAGTACAGTAAGTTTCTCGCCTTTTTAAATAGCACTCAAACTGGTGCATGAAGATGCAGAGTATGGCTACCAGCAAACAGCGTGCCGCAAAAGGAAGACAGGAAACAGCAGGTGCTTTACGGTTCAGTTAGTAAACTCGTCTTTCACGAGTTTCGTGGGGTACAAACGCACCCCAAAAACACACAGGTTGCGAAAACCACCTACAGGTAAAAATATCTGTCCCGTCACAAAATCCAAATCACGCCAAACAGTGGCTTTCCTGCTATTTGAAGGCCGTCGCAGTTGGTTAACGAGAGCAAAATACACCAACAACCGCATGGTTTGCCGCTGCTGTAACGATAGCGGCACCCTTACGGCGATGAGATGTGTAATTCTTCATAAAAGAAAGCCGTTCCTACCTCCTTGGAGCGATATTAATGAGGTAGAGCCGCCAGCGATAGCAACAAATAAAACATCAATGACTCTACCCAGCCGAGCAGAGCGCATACCAGCAAAAGCTTGGTTAAAAGACGTTGGGAAGGGTAATAAAGCACCACACGCGGCTTGCCGCTTCCATGGATTGAGTTCCTGCAGAAAAAGGCCAGCAGGGAATATCATTAAATCACTGCCAAAATAGCTGCAGTGGCATTATCCAATCGGCGATATTTGCGATGCAGAAACCTAACAGGTTGTTTTGCGGCTATAATAGAAGCATAAGTGCAAATACAACCCATGGCAATACTTAACTTGAATAGAGACGATTGCCCCAAAGCGCTCAGAAAAACACCTCGAGTCAGATTTTGGCAGAAAATCGGGCTTAAACAGAAAGTCGATGCCCCTTTTCGGCATTGGGAGAAGCATACGAGCAGCAGCGATAACCGGCAAATGGGATAAACAATGCTGGCTTAAGTACCTTTGAAAGCCTTTTCTGTTCCTCCTCGGATACCGTGAATAATGACGTAATGTGTCATCAGTAAGATAGCAACGAAGCCAAAATATAGGGCGAATAGGATCGCTTGAAAACAACTGGAAAATAGTTCTTGAACGTGGTATCACCATGTAATTGCCCTGCAGCGAAGCATAAACATGCTGCAAACACCAGCCCAGAGACAACTGCATAAGAGCATAATCACACGCCTGTCATCAGCGAAGCCCTACAAGCTTCCATGGGCGGCCGTTTCCTACCTCAGAATAAGCTCTATACGTATTTGGCGGCACCGACGACCTATAATAAACTCGGATACGTGCAGGAATGCCCAACAATAACACACAGATAATATAGACAATTATAAATGTGCTCATGCACCGTTTTCGCCTACCATATGGAAAACGCCACGTACCCTAAACCAACAGCGCCACCAGCAGTGGCGAGATATCATGCCCATCTTACTTCCAAAGCTCGCTCTTTCTTTTCAACATCTTCAATAAAAACTTTCCTTTATATATAATAAAGCTACCTATTTGGTTTTGCAAAATTATATAAAATATCTACTTGCATTTTAAAATGAAAGTAAATGTAGTTTTTGTTTAAAAGAGTAAAGGAAATACCCGCTTTCGTGTCTCTTTATACTTTTCATCTGGACATAGTCGCATGCCCTGTACCAGACACACCGATGAGCAGTAAAGTTTATTGATAAGTGGACACACCTCGTCTTTTTGGCGGACTTTGCGTGCTGATTTGGAGCGGGAGAATATGGCTATCAGCATTCCACCTTTAATAAACAAAAATATTGATTTGGATTGTGGTTGCACCTATATTAATGGGAGGGATTAAGTTTGAAATTGTACAAGCTACATGTACAGGAGGCAACCGAAGTGGGGATATTTTGGACTGGGTTGCCGACAGTATCGAGTAATATTAGGACAAGTTATCAGTATTCTCTGGCACTAATGCTTTCCAAAAACAGAAAAGTTAGTTAGCAAACTGGAGTTACAGAAATGAATGTCGCCCGTAACTTCAGGGAGCCAGCATCAAAAGTCGGGTTTCTCTCTGGTTTTCGTCCTCCGACTGCTGTTCAACTTCTGCAATCACCAAGCCTTCAGTGGCTCCATGCGATTCGTCAACTTCGAAAATGTGTCCCGCTAAAAGAACTAAATAGCGATGTTTATCAATCACACCGCCTTCACATAACTTAGAAGGTGTTGAGCTTCATCAAGTGAAATTTCTTTCTCAAACTCGTAACGGGTAAGCCCTCTGTACTACTGTGCTTTTAATAGTCAAAAAGCCTCTTCGTTGCGTGCAGAATGCGCACCGTTGCGCCTTTAGCGGAATATAACCCTGCTGAATATGGTAAAAGGAAAGGCGGCGCGTTTAAACGCATCGCCTTTTCTTACTAAATGCGTTCAATTTCCAATCCGCTCATTGTACAATGAACAGTTGACCATACCATATAAATGATTGCCAAAACGACAAGGCTACCGAAAATCCACTTCACAACCTTATCACCTTGCTTTTTGCTGAACTTCGCGATCTAGAACGATGCTTCTTGCCTGCCATTTCTCACTTCGTGGTTAGGAATGTGTTTGCTTGCTAGTCATATCCATTTTCAGTTTAAGTAAAGATTTTATCTTCGTTTTATTCTGCTTCTTCGGAATTCCATCAGATGAAACTTTGATAAAACCATCTATTTTTCCGTCCATCACACCGTCAACATCTGACGTTTTGAAAATTTGTCCGATGGTCTTTTACGGCGATCATCAAAAACATAACTGCAGATCAGCTTTCATTCAATTTTCTTCTTGCCTGCCTCTATGCCTGCTCGGCCTGCTTCTAAAGCCCTATCATACAGTTGGCTCTTCAGTAACAGCATAGCTTTGAGCGCGGTTTTAGGCTGATCGCGGGTTTCTTGTGTGTTCTCAATCAGAATCTCTTCCTTCTCACCTGTATCAGGGTCTTCATACTGATAACGAAGGCGAACACCCGATTCCCACCTTGTTTACATTCCATCCTCCTGCACCGCTTGACGGAAAGTGTCCCAACTTACTTTTGCAGGGTCGACGCAGATTTCAATAGTATCATCAACTAATGGCAGAAACGAGAAACACTGGCGACTGGGTCATTCCTTGCCCTGTGCATTGTAAGGCGACACACGAGACCAAACGATGGACGCCGTTTCGCTCTTTAAAAGCCATGGGCATACTCGCCACCTTCAATCGTCATCGTCACACTTTTTAATGCCTGCCTCATCACCTTCCTGAAGGTCTGTTATCATAACCTTATGGCCTTGAGCCTCACACCATCGCATGTACATGCGCATAGCATCTGCGCCCAGTCTTGACTCGGTGCCTCCTGCGCAGAATTAATTTTCATTACAGCGTCCGCAGGTCTTCTTCTCTACGAAGCATGTTCTTTAACTCCAAGTCTTCTATAGCAGTTATAGCACCGTAGTTATTATCAACCTCTTCTTCAGACACAAGTTCCTCTTTATAGTATTCCAAAGCAAGACTATGAGTTCTTCAACATATAGAGCTAACCTGCTTATAACCTGGCCATTTCTCTATACCTTTTACCTTTTTCATCTGCTCCTGTGCAGCAATGGGATCGTCCCAGAAATCAAGGAGCCCTGCGTCCTTAGTTGCTCTTCTTCGAATTCTACTTTCTTTTTGGTCGATATTAAGATAATGGTGAAGCTTCTCGTTCTCTCCACCACATCTTTTCAACTGTTCTGCAGTAATCATAAATTATTGATTTTCTTCATACATCTCATCGATGATATCCTTGCATATATATAGATAACAGCGACGCATTTTTAAGTATTGGTCAATTCTCCTGTTTCCATCGCGAAAATGATGAGAGTAAAGTGAATCGTTTTTATTTTTCATAATTAGCCAATCCCTGCAAAAGCGTATCTATTCGCTCTTTCATCATATCGTTAATTTTCTTGATTGACACAACTCTTCAAGACTATTATAGAATATTCCCTTATCTCTTGCCCACTTCTCAAGCGTGTTGATTCAGGAACTATAAATTGCCGACACAAACTTTCGCTGATCAGCAATAACTGCGATTTGGTCGCAAATTTATCAACTAACAACAGCGACTCTATCATCTGTGGCGCAATATACTTGCCATTACTGGTTTTTAAAAGATCTTTAATACGCTCTGTAGGTATAGTTCACCCACATCTTTCCTATAACACATCACCAGTAGAAGAATCCGTCGGCATCAAATGCCTGAGCATTCAGAGCTTCGCGTTTATAGTATCGAAATTAATCGTCGGACCTTTCAGCAGAATCATTATCTGCATCTATATTTCGATGCCATCGATTGGGACGACCAATGCAGAACCCACGGTATAAGTTTCATCACAACGGTCACATGATCACGGTAGCAAGGCTCTCAGTAAGTCCATATCCTTTCAACATAGCCAAGACCGATAGAGTGAACAAAGTCTCGACTTCAGAAACCTATATACCTGCGTTGGAAGATATGAGCATTTCTCCAAACCTAATTGCTTTCTTACAGACTAAATTGATTTACTAAATTTTTATATTCAAAGAAAGACTTAAAGGAGGACGCTTACATTTAGAAAGATAATCAATATTATGCCTTTTACCAACCTTTAATGCGTGTAGAAATATTTTCTTCTCAACAGGATTAGAAGTATCTATCTTACCTTTTACCGCCTGATAAACCTTTTCCCAAAATCTGGGAACGCTTGCCATACTTGTTGGATGCGTTTGTCGCATTGACTCTTGAATATTTTCGGATCGGTATTTACAATTAGTTGTGCACCCACTCCAAGCGATAAACAACTCCAACCGCGTTCAAAAACATGTGTAAAGGAAGGAAATTGATAACTCTATCATTCTCATTTACTGGTACACATGCGTGATTTGCACTCATCGCAGCTGCATACTGACCATATGAAAGCATCACTCCTTTACTGTCTCCAGTGGTTCCACTTGTATAAAGAATATTACAAAGGTCTTCATAATTAGCTTGCGCGTAAAGGTACTTCAACCTCTGATTGTCTGAGGCGAAAGCCTTCGCCCAAGCTTTACAAAATCTTTAAAATAAAATAGAGTTATTATCATGCGGACTCAATCGCACATTATCATCATACACAACTATTCGCTCAAGAGACGAACATAGAGTAAATACACGAAGCGCCTTGTCATACTGCTCTTGCTCACCCACAAACAAAATGCGGACCTGAGCATCATTTATCATGTATTGTATTTGTGCTTCAGAACTTGTCGCATAAAATGGTACTGTTATAACGCGAACACCATATGCTCCGTAATCCGTATAAAGATGTTGGACACAATTTTTGAGCAAAAATTGCAATACTCCTATAAACCCAATTCCAAGATTAAAGCAAAGCATTACTAACCTGTTTAGCCTTGCCCAAAATAATTCCAGGAAACAGTTTTCCTCTTTCGTCACCGAAGTCCTGATAAATGATTGCTGTACGTGAGCCCATACTTTTTGCCTGCTCAGGAATAAGTACTGACAGATAAACTTCTAGTATGCATATCAAAGAAATTTTTAATTGATGCAAAGATAAAAGAAATTATATCAAAAACGAAATAATTCTTTAATTTTTCACATTTAATATAAAGCGCTCTATATCGTTTTATAAGATTTCGGAAGCTAATAATAAAGCTGCAGATAGCTTCTATTTACAATTACAGGCAAGATTTTAAAACCTTCACCCGTCATTATTTTTATAGATTAACAGGAACAAATGTCATTTCCATGACTATTTCAACCAAACCTCTGGATTGAGTTTTCGCTCGTTCCTTTCTAAGCTGGAATTGAAGAATGTTATCCGTCCCTACAGCCCCCAAAGCCTGACGTGTGCTAGCTTTCTGGCCCACTGACACTAACAGATTTCAGGTTAGCATAGACGAAATATATGCACCATGTCTGAAAGCATAACGACCATAGTACCTCCATAACTAAGCGCAGCTTACCTCGCCATCATATACTGCTCGAGGCCTGACAACCGTCATTGCCATGATATTAATACCCTTATTATCCAGTGTTACACCCCTGGTCCTGCAACATTGTATTGTCGAAACGACTTACAATCTTATAATTACCAGTTATTGGCATGGGAAGACGTCCTCTATTTCGCTCGAAGCCATTATTCAACATTCGATCTACCGATGAGAATTTTGAATATTATCTTTGATTGAACTTCGCTTTTGTAATTTCTTCTTTGGCGCGCTCTGCGTCGGCTTTTCCTTACGTTCTGCCGCCTGCCGTGCAACTCAGCCTCTTTTCGCGCTGTTCAGCTACGACCTTGGCTGCGGCCTCCTTGCCGCTTGTTCACGCTGAGCCTGACGTGCAGCCTGCTCGGCTATTGCTGCCTTTCGAGCAGCTTCTTTGTACCAGCTTCGCTATCGACCTCTTCTATGCGACGCCATTTTCCGTGCAGCAGCCTCTGCAGCAGCCTTTTACGTTACGATCTCTGCTTCGCGGCGCTTCTTTTCGGCAGCTGCAGCAAGTTCTCGCCTTCCTTAGCCTCTGCAGCAGCACGAGCTCCGTGCCTTAGCAATTTCAATCTCCACCCAAACGATCAATTTCAGCATTTAACTCTGCATCTTTCTTGTGTTGGTCAGCAATAACAGCTGAATCGTTTCTGCTGTTGTTGTTGCAGACCAGCCACTGATATTTGTTTGTTGACCTTCACTAGCCTCAAGTTTCGACTTCACTTGTTGCCCTTGGTAAAAGCAAATTATTCTTTTGTCCCTTTGCCTGTTTGTAACTGTTCATGCTTAGCATCTATTTGAAGTTGCTTAGCTTTACCGCTTCTCCCTGCGCCCTTTGATACTGTGCATATTCTCTTACAAAGCGCAAGCGACAGTGCATCTGATAGAAATTCTTAGCCGAAAAAGACGAACATCAGTTTATCTTGCATCGTACGATGACGAGCCATATATCGCATTGACTGGATATACTTCGCCTGTCGATCTTTCAATTGTTCATTCAAATGTCTTCAATTGCGACTTTAAAAGACCAATATTACCTTCAATGCGATTTATATCTTTTGAATTCCCTCAATGTGATGCTGGTTTTCATCTATTTCGCCATTGATAACAAGCAAATCCTTTAACCTCTGGCTACATCTTCTTTTTTGCTTTAAGGGCTTGTTCATGCTGTAATCTTTTTGTATAGCACTACGCTCGTTCTGAGCTTTTTAATTGAAGCATTCGTATAAGTTGCAGCAGTACTATGTATGTCTGTGCTGATGGGGCTTTTTGTTTATTCTGACGTTGTTAGCTGAGCCTTCTGTTTCTTTTACGGTACGGGTTGTCTGAGGTCTTACTACGTGAGGAAGACTTCTGACTTCTGAGCTCCCACTGAGGCATCATAACCCATGCAAAACCTATCAGTAAAAATCCTTTCGTTTACATATTCAGTAGTTTTACCAAAGACACTCGCATCCATTTGCTTATACTTGCTCGACTGCGTTGACTCTGCTTCCAGTCAGATATTGTCTTTAAGCTCATCCATTCTATATTTATAGTTGCTCGCGCTTTTTCCGTCCATTCGTTGAGAATGAAAACTTCTGTGTTGCGAGGGAACACTTTAGATCCCAACGGCTTGAAATCGGCATAGTGCCATTTTAAGTTGCAATTTCCTCGACTCGCTGATGTAGAGTAACTTCAGCATCGCCAATACGCGCATTCGAGACGTGTGGTGTTCCAAACGAATGATATATTACCATTCTTTTAGACTAACAGGCACTTTTTCTCCTGCCCATCGACGTTAACTGGAAACTTTTTGAAGGTCGCCCTCGCCAACACGTTCCTCCGGGCAGCAACAGTTGGTTCCAAGTGCTTGCAAAGGTAAAAATTCAAACCGTTATCGCGAAGAAATCAAGTTGATTATAATCACCTTTAATATATTGCTTGTGCAACCTGTCAATTACGAGTACATAGTCAGGTGTAAATTCGAGTCGTCAATCACTACCAATAGAGGAATAAGAGCTGAAGTCTAATCACTTTATCCCTACGCATAGAACTGTACCGGGAACGAGACACTCTTCTCGCCTATTGAGCTTGAAAATTCATATCAGCCACTATATTCTGTGCATATACTTTTTCTGATCATATGCTTCTGCACATAAGCTAAAAGACCGTGTTTGTTCTGTTGCCTTACTGATAGAAGCCGTCTCCTTCGTGTTGGTATCTTTCACCATTGCTTTCTTTTACCACAAGATGCAAGTAGCAACGGAGCACAGAGTGCAATTACTTTCAGTTGGTTTTTCATTTTCTTCTCCTATAAAGGTTATCTTTTTATTCAGCGCTTTAGCATCTCCTCCTGACGAAGTGCCTGTCCCATAAAACTTTAAAAGCTTCTGTATAGTCGCTAATTCCACGTAAATATCGCCAGCATGCTCACGCAATGTTACATCGGTAGTGCTATCGGCCGTAAACTCAATGCCATATCAATATATGTTTAGCCTCAGCGTAGCGTTTTGTTTATAAAGAATCCAGCGTAAGTATCCAAATATGCTAGCGTTTTTAGGCTCGGCTTTTACCGCCTTAGCACTCATTTCCTCTGCTTTTTTCAGATTAACACCAGACACACTATAGATAGTAGGCATAATTATTTAGGGTCACCACATTATCGGGTTTCCATTGTAAACAACTGTCGCTAAAGCAACAAACTGACTTGAGCTCTATCTCCCATTTTTATGGTGAAATTTCATCATGAATTGAGAAGCGTCAGCTGATAATTTCAGGATTACTTTTTCAGTAGCCACGTGTTGCTCGTTGCAACACATCAAGAGACTCCTACATCATCTTTTCATACCAGCGGGCAAGACCCGTGAAATAATAAAAGGCCAGTTCATCGGGATTGTACAACATACCCGGAGAACTAAGCGATTCTATCTCTTTCCACTTTTCTGATTTCCACTTATTTTGTATCGGTTGAGACGTGCTCCCGAATTATCAGGTTTGCAATTCAGTAATTCTGACAAAAGCGCGATTGATTGTCCGACTCCGGGATTTCTTCATAGAGTAATAAGCTACTCGCATTTGAGCTACAAGTGTATCTTTCGGAGACAACCTGTTGAACACGATTGATAAGTTTTCCACTTCGGTAGAATCAACTCCACGTTGTTCATTATCCATTATGGCCTGACGAAGGAACTGAATACGACTTTTTGCGGGTGTTCTTGCCTAATAAAATGCGAGTTCATCATGTCGTTAGCCAAAGTATCCTGTGACATGGCCTTTTGATATTAGTCGTACATGGCGCTTTGTGCATAAACGTTATCAGGCTCTGCCTTTAGCGCTCCTGTACAGTTTAAAGCTTCTTTCTGTCCTTTATGTTGCATTAGCCAATTGGCCAACATCAATGTATAGTTTTGTCTCTGGGGTGCGCGTCAGCAGAGTGTCTTTAGGGTTTTTGTAAAGCATTCTTCTCGTCACCTTTTAAGTCGTGGAGCATTCATTTTCATCATGGCCGTCTGATCACTTTCACCCTCCACCTGTTCCATACGTTGAATGGTGTAAAAGCATGCCATCATAGTTCTTCAGTTGCTTATAAAGCTGCCAACATCGCCAGCACATCGCTACGACTACGATTGTTGGAATAAAAAGATTTTCATGTAGGTCTCGGTAGCTTTATCATACTTGCCCGTTTTCAGATAACCCTCTGCCAATCGTTCTTGATAAGTGTCATTTCGCAGGCTGTAGTGTTGCAGCCTTAGCCAAATCAGCAAAGTATAGCGAATCGAGACGTAGCTCCGAGGTAATATCCCGACCGCATAAAATACGCCTCTGCCGCATTGGGATTAAGTTGCAAGCAAGGTTAACCAAGTCGAATGCTGCATCATAATGCCCCGCATTCTGCTGTCGAACAGCTTCAAGGAAGAAATAATTATATCGGCGTAAGGTTTCATAGCTCATACTATCCACCTTTACAGCCTGCGCCTGAACCTTTCTTTATCTTATCACGCCGAGCCTGTAAAGGCTGCAACAGAACAGCAAAAAGAATCAGCCACAGACCGATAAGACCTATATTTTTCTTCAAATGTTCCATATCGTTTACTTCACACCCGTGTGGCCATAGCCGCCAGCACCACGCTCTGTATCGTCCAATTCTATTACCTGTTCAAAGTCAACCTTTTCATATCGTGCAATTACCATCTGCCAACACGTTCACCAACGTGATTACAGAAATCAGGTATTGGAGAATTAACCAACAACGCTTTTAATTCTCACGATAATCAGCGTCAATAGTACCGGGCGTATTCAACACGGTAATACACATGTTTTAAAAGTGAAACCGCTGCGCGGACAGACCTGCGCTTCAAAGCCTTCGGGCAAGGCTATATGCAAACCCGTAGAGGATAAGCTGACGTTCCATGGGGCGAAGTGTGATGGGCGCATCAATGTTTGCCCTAAGATCCATTCCTGCACTCTGTGCTGTTGCATAAAGTCAGCAAAGGCTGCGCTGACCTTTATTGACGAATTTTTATTTTTACCATATTGTTGCAAAATTAATCAATTCCGAACACATAATCTGATTTTTAAATGATTAAAAAGCCGAAAATTAGGGAAATAAGCGTATCTTTGCGTAATAACCATTAAGACCGATGATGAATTGGCAACAACTTATATCAAATAAAGCGACTCGGGCAGGGAAATTGGCACCCTTTGCGTCACGATGACCGCTCAGGTTCAAAGCGTGATGGCGACCGTCTTATTTATTCTGCGCCGTTTAGGCGTTTTGCAAAACAAAACACAGGTGTTCCCTTTACCATGGAAGTATCTTCGTTCATAACCGCCTTACCCACTCGTTAGAAGTGTCATCTCTCAGCAAGTCGCTGGGCGATGATGTGGCGCATTTGCTCATCAAAGCACCCAGAACTGGCGGGAACTCTATTCGAAGAGATTGGAACTATTGTTCAAACTGCTGGATTGGCACACGACATGGGTAATCCTCGCACTTTTGGACATTCTGGAGAAAAAGCTATCCAAACTTATTTTTACAGAAGACCGAGGCTTATTTTTAAAAAGACAAAGTAAGTCCTGAATTTTTGGGCTGACATTACAAATTTCGAAAGGTAATGCCAACGCTTTTTGATCTGCTTACCCACTCAATTTGCGGGTCGTCGTCCAGGCGGTTTCGTCATAGACTTACTCCACGCACGGCCATCGTAAAATATCCATTCGCAAGCTCGTTAGCAGGCAAGCATGGGAAGTTTGGTTTCTTTTGCTCTGAAGCTTCCACCTTTTGAGCAAATTGCCGATGAATTGGGACTAATTCGCTTATCGGCGCAGCGAACTACTTCGCTATGTACGCCATCCGTTAGTATATTTAATGGGAAGCTGCCGATGATATTTGTTGTGAGGATCATGGACATTGAAGACTCACACAAATTAAAAAGATTTTTAAGCTTCGACGAAACTAAAAATCTACCTAAAGTTTCTTTGACAACGATACAGAAGAAATTATTCGACGCTTAAAAGAGGAAGGGTTACCGACGAAAACGAGCAAAGTGGTATGCCGAGAGCCTGTGTAGTAGGAAGCTGGAGACGAATGCGTACAGACTTTCGTTGATCACGAGACGAAATATTAAACGGAACGTTCAAAAGGCACGCCTTAATGGCAGCATCTCCGAGCCTCAACGCTTAGCATACAAACACTGTTCAGAGGTATCGTTTAAACGAGATTTACCATAGCAAACCTGTTCTTGACATCGAGGTTAAGTGGTTATAAAATTATGGAAACACTGATGCAGTCGCTTATCAGCGCTGTTGTACAACCCGATCGCTTCCACAGCAAACAAATTATTGAACGCGTGAGCAGTCAGGTACGATATTCACTAGCGACGACCTTGAAACACGTATTATGGCTGTTCTCGATTACATTAGCGGCATGACCGATGTTTACGCATTAGATGTATCCAAAAAGCTGTCAGCGGCATATCATTACCTATCGTTTAGCCCCATTTCATCGGTAGTTTTTGTACACAATCATAATGTTCAGGCCAGTATTTTGTCGGTACTGTCCTGAACTTTTTCATATATAGCTTACAAAAACAAGTGTTGAAAAGATTACGACAATTACCTTTTTATTTTCAACTTTATTTTAAAATAAAAAGTAATCCTTCAAAATTCATCACAAGATTGATTACAATATGCTTTTAGAAACAAAGCAGATTCTTAGAAATCGCAGCGATATTTTCTATAAAACACCAAGCATTTAACTCCCGATTGCGGCATAATCGCTATGCGATTACATCGTAAAAGGTGATGCGATTACGTCGAAAAGACAAACCGTTTGCTGACGAAATCGCGAAAGCCATTTCAGCGTAATGGATCCATGATTTTTCAAAAATGTTTTTATTTTTGCGAAAAAATCAGTGTTGGCAACACAAAATAACCACGTTTTGTTCAAAAACAAACCCTATCAAATAAGACCGTATATATACATTTTCCCCCATTTCATCGGTGATTTAGAATGCTGTATTTTCAGAATTTGTTTACATTTAATCACTTGCAAAAAGCTTAATACGAAAGGCATAGTAGCAAATTGAAATCTTAAGCCTAAAAAGCCGTTGTTTACCCATACCCTAAGTATTGCTAAACAACGGCAGCATGTGATCAATAAAACCGTATAATATAATATTGGATTTGTTGCCAGGCAGTTTCAATGATTCAGGATGCTCCTGCACAAAACTATTGATGTGCCGAACGCGCTTTTCTTCAAAAATTTCGTTTACATCAATAAGTATTCCGCTTTCCTCAACATCTCCAGATTCGTCATTGATAGCAGTACCAAAAGAATTTCATTGTTGGGCTTAAATTCATGTAGGCATTAACCAATGGCGGAATATTATATCCCAATTCACGTGCCAGTGATTCAAGATGCGATAATCGCTTCGAAAATTGTCCTCTGAAAATACGGGCTAACTCTTCTTCTGAGGTAACCATTTTCTAAATGGTTGCATCGGCACCAATAAGTTGTCATACATCGTTTGAAATGTTTGCGCAGAAAATAGAGAATCATATCGCGTCCACGCTTTTGAGAAAGAGGGTACATGGTCATCTTTTCCAAAGAAATAGCGGCAGTCAGGATTGATAACTATAAAGCGCGCACAAGACCGTCCCAGGTTATCAAGCGCAAATGTTGATTTAGTATTACCTCGCACATTCTGGTAATCGAGCGAAACAAAGCTTCGTCCTAATTCAGCAGTGTAAGGGGCACTAATCGCGCATGAATTGCTGAGAAAAAGCGGAACATATGTCCCGTTGCCAGCACAGGCTGCCCGTATCGGTTCTCCAATCGCGCCCCGTAAAGGTAACGGTAACCTCCTATAATCTCTTCGTCTTCTGGATTCCATACAATAAGCTGTCGGCAACCATTCTCCATGGTGTCGAATTCATCAATATCAACAGCCTTTCCTGTGCCTCCTCCCGCTGTGCGAAACGCAATTTCGCGCAGTCGACCAATCTCTCGACGGCGGACATTCGACTGCCGATATCACGCAAATATCATTGTGACTCTTATTCGTTGTGCGAAAGCTTGCGTTCAGGCGTCAACTCACTCTTGAGAGCGCCTTACTGACGGGTTGGATAATCTCTTCTTCCATATTCCTCTATTGGTTAGGTTCATTCGGCACGCAATGCCGCAGGACCCGCTTGTTCATAAACCTTGTTTTCAACATATTGTGCCCACTCAGCGGTGGCGTGATTGATCAAACGTTTGCCCAAGGAATGGGCTATCTACATGCGTAAATTCTTTCCTACATTGCGAAACATCTCGTCCTAGCAAGAAAAGCATTGCTATGTTAACCTAGTGAAGGAGTTTTGCCATTTGGCAATACGATAAAAAGCAGTCAGAATTGCGTCACTGAAAATAAATGGGCACTACATCACGATGGTGTTCAGCACTTTTAGTGATACAAAGTCTTCCATGGCATCATGAATACAACCGTTTTATCATGCGAGAGTTTAGTCCTGCCGGAAACATGAGCATGTGATTATCGCTTTGAAACCTTCCTCTACCATACGGGGAAAGTTGCGTCCTTGCCTGCCGTTTTATTAATACCTATACATGGCTTCAAACCAGGAGACAGTGATCGTCGTTCACCATAACGGAAACGATTTGCATAATGACGACCAATAATAGCGCCAGAACCTCACTCTTGTCCACCCAACGGATGATTTGACACAAGGTATAGAGACGTCCATCGTTGGGATCAGGTAAATTTTCTTTCCTTCGATGGTAATATTCATTTCAAGAAACTTGACACGGGTTTCCAAGCCATTCGGTTCTTCCTTATCCGACTTTCCAAAGAATTTCAAATCGTCTTCATCGACAATGCGTTTTCAACCATTTTAACAAGGAAACGGTACATATCGCACCTTGCTTTATCATTGCTCTAAAAATACTTTCTACGTCAATGGTCTTTTCCATGCTCTCGTACGTTTTCTCACACAATACTAAACAACTACAAAAATAATGACTTCTTTTTCTAAAATCTTCCCTTTTTGTGAAAATCTATATAAATCTATAAATCAGTAATTCTTTTTACACAACTTTTTATTCCCAGAATGTCAAGCAGATACCAGCTAAAAATAAAATGTGGTTAAAATGATTGATGGGGCAAGTGGTGCAAAGTGGGGGAGTTTTTTATGTACCTTTGAAGGCAGGAATCCTCTATAGGTAATGTACGCATGCGTTTTGTAGTAATATAAGCCAAGACCGATGCCAAGAGGAAAGGGTGTTTCTTCCGCTCAGTTTCGCAAGATACTCTGCAGTATCAGGCGCGAAAATATTGTACTTAGGCAAGATATCTTCGAAAAATATTCTCGTGGTTTTATCCTGAAGAGTGTGGAACGGCCTGATGGATCAGATGCGACGCGGTCTCTCGTTGGGATGAAAACAACAACAAGCCTACCAGAACATTTTGTAAGCAACGTTGTATCTTACATGATGCAAGTGGGCGCATTCTCATTCCTCGAAGTTTTCTTGAGCTGGGAATAAAAGCAAGCCGTAAGGTTTGTAGGAATGGGCGACGATATAGAGATTTGGCCAAACGATGACGACACCAGGAACCCATCATGGACAAGGAAGAACTGGACCACACATTAGGTTTGGCTGTAGCTAAAAGACCAATAGAATAATGTACAAAAATTGCTAACAAGCATATAGTATAGCATTAGAAATATGGCAAAAACTGCGAAACCTATCAGTCACGTACTTCAAAAGAAAGTATTGACGGTCTTCATAATACAAATGGTATTTATGTAGACCGTAACCTTCGGAGGTGGAGGACATTCACGCAGATTCTTTTTCGCGACTGGGGCAGATAGAACACCTTTTAGCTTCGACAAGATGCTGATGCGAAAATAATATTTTTGAAGATCAGTGGAGATACAAAGGTTGTTCAATAACGAACAGAAAGGCAAGCGTTTTGTTTGACGATAGCCGATTTACGTTTGTTCGATCAAACTTTAGGTTTCTGATTGGATGCAATATTATCGCGGTATAGAGGCAAATTGACGGACTGCTTGGCGACTTAGGGCGTATCAGTCACTGCATGGCCGAAAAGCCGTAACTTCTCTTTCCGATTTGATGCGCCGCTTGACATGCGAATGAATAAACAGGCAGGGAAGACGGCGGCCTGATATTGTGAGCATAGGTATGACGAAGAACAGTTGGCCAATTTATTCTACATTTCATGGCGAATTAAAAACTCACGGCGAATTGCTTCTACTCTTACCAATGCGCGACGACAAAAAGCCAATTGCTACGACAAGCGACTTTATAAGTGCCGTTGAACCTCTTTTCAAACGTGAACGTGAGGAAGAAGATATGGCCAAACTTTTTCAAGCCTTACGCATAGAGGTCAATCACGAGATGACAGCCCTAAAAGGATGCTTGCTGGCCGCTACTGATGTAATGAAGCCTGAGGCAGATTGAGTATCATTACATCCACTCTCTCGAAGACCGCATAGTGAAAAACATCATGAAAACTGGGTAATATTGAGGGAAAAGTAGAGCAGGATTTCTTTAGCCATATTGACAGTCCATATAAACTTATCAACATTAAGGTAATTGTTCCGTCAGGAGGAAGAGCAAAGCCAAAATCCAAAGCAGAAGCGCTAAATTAAGAATAGCAGAACGAAAATGAACAAACAACCTGACATAAACGCCACACAAGACGCTGAATCGCTCAGCAATAACACGAGCGAACCAACAGAAGAACTTTCGCTAAAGAAGTTATTCAGAGCAGGCTACTGAAGATGAAGCTCCGCTCTCAGGAAAGGTTTTCTTTATTCTTGGAGGTGATTTGCAATACTGCCACCATTCGTCCTAGCAGGTATGGTTGTTTTTGCTTATTGGATTCTTTTGTATCCTCTATATTGCCAATCGCTAGCTGCCAAAGATATCAGTGAGATTGATAAATTGCAAACAGAATTGGCCGATGCCAAATATAAAGCTTTATCAAGTAGCTGATCAGCTCACCGAGTCGTATGAGTAATGTAATTGACTTGCTGAAAAACAATAAAAACAGTGTGGCTAAAAATAGCAAATCAACCACCTGTATAATAAATGTGCCTGAGAGCAATAAACATGAGCAAATTCGATCATAATAAAATCAGCGCGATATATATCGTCTCTTTTGTTTTGATGGCTATCGCCCTGTTTTGTTATTGGTAGGGCTGCATGGATCCTGGCATTCAAGAAAGACTATTGGATGAAAGTGGCAGATCGAGTAAAGCGTGATAGTGTAGAGGTTCAACCTGCTCGAGGTAATATTTTAAGCTGTGACGGACAGCTGTTAGCTTCGTCTTTGCCCGAATTTAAGATATACATGGACTTCCAACAGCTCCATGAGGCAGGCAATGACTCATTATGGGACGAGAAGTTAGATAGCATTTGCAACGGACTACCGCCATTTTTCCCGAGAAAAGCGCACAAGCTTTTAAGGCCGATTTGAAAAAAGGGCAGAACAGTCGTAAAAAACGCCACTGGCCTATTTGGCCCTATCGTATTAATTATAATACGTATAGTGAAGTAAAAATGCTGCCTGTCTTTAAGCTTTCTAAGCAAAGTGGTTTCCATGAAGACGAATTAAATGCCCGCGAGCGCCCATACGGCACACTGGCAGGACGTACTGTGGGTGACATGTTTGCAGCAAAAGACGAAGGTCGTACCCCACGCTGCGGACTGGAATTATCGTATGATTCACTGTTACGAGGCACAACAGGTATAGTAAGCAGAAGAAGGTATTGAACAAATATCTTAATATCACCGACACCCCGCCTATCAGCAGGTGATATCATCACAACCATTGATGTTAACATACACAGGACTTGGCCGAGAGGCGATTATAAATAAACTCAAAGGAAATCGGTGCTAACTCAGGTGTAGCCATTGTTATGGAAGTAAAAACAGGAGATATCAAGGCTATTGTTAACATGGAGAGTGTATGATGGCGAATATCGCGAAATAAAAACCACGTGATAAGCGACCTTATCGAGCCTGGCTCTGTAGTTTAAAACAGCTTCTCTCCTGGTGGCGTTGGGAGATGGTGTTTGCGATACTGCCAAAACGATTCCCTACAGGTAATGGTCAATGGCACGTCTATGGCGAGATATGAAAGATAGTAATTGGAACAGGGCGGACGTGGTACTATGTCTCAGCGAGGCTATAGGAGTTTAAGCTCTAACATTGGTATCAGTTACGTCATTGATAAATATCTAGCTGCTTGAAAAATTTGTAAGGGGTATTTATCACTGGAATCAACGACCCAAATATAAGAATTCCTATTGTCGGTGCTACTACGCCGAAAATAAGAATACCCAAGCGACTGCCTAACGGACAATGGAGAAACTGGACAAAAACCGCCTTATGTTGGATGGTATTGGCTGCAAACACAGATTCCTCCTATCTATACGCTCTGCCTTCTACAACGCCATTGCCAGCGGGACGCATGATGCAGCTCTCGCTTTGTAAGGCAGCTGTTATGAATAGTGACACTATTGCTGAATTTCCACCTGAAGTTGTAAAAGGGCGCGAGCAAATAGCGTCCGAAAAAACCATTAAGATTATACAGGACTTACTTCGCCGTGTGGTTGTGAAAGGCACTGGAAAGAAAGCAAACACGCCCAATTTCTACATTTGTGGAAAGACAGGAACGGCAATGATTGCGCGCAATGGTAGTTATAGTGGCATGCCAAACCACTTGCTTAGCTTTGCTGGTTGGTTTGGAACAAAAGAACAACCCTGTATAGTTGCATTGTTTGCATACAGAAAGCTGGTATGCCAGCGTTTGGCTGGATGAGCGCAGAGACCTTCCGTGATATTGCTGAAGGTGTTATGGCTAAGTATGTAAAATACGATATTTCTGATGCACGCGACTCTTCTTCTATACCTATCCCTGACGTAAAAACGGGCAATATCCTGTCGGCTGATTATGTGTTGTCTAAATTAGGTATTAGTACACATACCAACTTCATGTCGAATTTCAGTAATCCTAAACCTATATGGGGCATGGCAGAAAGACGTAAAGGAAGTGTCATGCTACGCAAGAAAAGAAACGATACAGATCGTCGATACATGCCTAACGTTATTGGCATGGGAGCACGCGACGCAGTTTATCTCATTGAGAAACGAGGGGTAAAATGTCGGCTGAAAGGACGTGGAAAAGTTACAGAACAAAGCCTTGAGGCTGGACACTTTATCAAGAAAGGACAAGTGTGTGTGCTTACACTCAACTAAGATGACATGACTGTTCACAGAAGGGCAATCTAATGACGATATGCATAGAAATTACAAGAACTGCTGAGAAACAGTAAGCCCTCTACTATTGAGGGTAACGCTAATGTAGAAATTACAGGTGTAAATATTGATTCAAGAAAAATTAAAGACGGACACCTTTTTGTTGCCATTAAAAGGCACACAGAGTAGACGGACATCAATTTATTGGCAAGGCAATTGAATTAGGAGCAAAAGCTATCTCTGCGAAGACATGCCGCAAGATAAAAATGATGGTGCTATATCAAGTGGCTTCTACCGAAGACGCTGTGGGCAAAAATAGCTACACTTTTCTTTGGCGACCCTACAAAACATCTTAAGCTTGGTAGGTGTCACAGGCACGAATAGCAGAGACAACTATCCGCCACCTTATTATATAATATGTTCCGAAAATTCGGATATAAAGTGGGCTTGGTATCAACTGTTTTGCAATTTTATCGACGACAAAGCAGTTCCTGCAGACCACACCACACCAGACCCAATTGAACTGAATGAGCTTTTAGAACAAGATGGTAAAAAAGCAGGTTGCGAATATGCTTTTATGGAATGTTCCAGCCATGCTCTACACCAAAAACGAATAAATAGGCGGACTCAAGTTTGCAGGCGGAATTTTCACTAATTTAACCCGTGATCATCTCGATTATCCTACAAAACTTTTGAAAATTATCGCGACGCGAAAAGCGTTCTTCGATGGGCTTCCTAAAACAGCCTTTGCAATTACAAATGCAGATGATCGTCAACTTGGTATGGTTATGGTGCAGAACACTAAGGCAACTATTAAAACCTATTCTACCCGCCAAATGGCCGACTTTGGGGCACGAATTGTGAAAATGCATTTCGCAGGCATGTACCTTGATATTGATGGACACGAGGTGGGCGTGCAGTTTATTGGTAGATTTAACGTCAGCAAACCTGTTGGCGGTATATATGCAGCAGCCAGAATGTTAGACAAACAACCTGAAGACATTCTTGTAGCAATGAGCACACTACAAAGTGTGAATGGCCAGACTCGAACCCATACAGAGCCCCCTGACGGTTTTTACCGCTATCGTTGATTATGCACATACTCCCGACGCGCTCGAGAAACGATATTAAATGCTATTCATGAGGTACTAAACGGCAAAAGGAAACGTCATTACTGTATGTGGCGCTGGTGGCAATCGCGACGAGAAAGCGCCCTCTCATGGCACAGGAAGCCGTAAGACAGAGTGACCGCGTTATTATAACCAGCGACAATCCTCGCTTTGAGGAACCACAAGATATTATTAATGATATGCTAGCTGGCCTTAACAAGGAACAAATGAAGAAAGTTATCACTATCGTTGACCGTAAAGCTATTAAAACTGCATGTATGATGGCTCAAAAAAGGCGACGTAATCCTTGTGGCTGGTAAGGACATGAGAACTATCAAGAGATTAAAGGGGTGAAACATCACTTCGACGATAAAGAGATTTTACACGAGTTTTTTGGAAACTAAAGCCTTACTGAGAGTCATCGGTATTTTATAGACAAGGGCTCATTTGGGTTTGTTATAAACAACAACATATCGTAAGGTTTTACTATTTCCTATCAAAATCCATAACAAATGGTATATTATCTTTTTCCGCTTTTTAGAACAATTTGGTGTTTTCTGGCGCAGGACTTTGGAGTTATATCTCCTTTAGAGCCTTATTGGCACTTATTTTTTCATTGATTATTTCGGCATGGTTTGGCGAAAATTTATCAAGTATCTAAAGAAAAACAAATTACAGAGACTCAACGTGATGCCAAAATTGACCCATTTTGGAGTTAATAAAGTAGGCGTGCCATCAATGGGAGGAATCATTATTATTGTTTCTATCCTCATTCCATGTGTTTGTCTTGGTCGTCTCCGTAACTATATATCTTATTCTGATGATCATCACAACGGTATGGTCTCGGATTCCTTGGAGGTATGGACGATTATATCCAAAATCTTCCACCGAAACAAAGAAGGTCTCAAAAGGAAAAATATAAGATTGTTGGACAATTGGGTATCGGATTAATTGTTGGTTTTTAGTGCTTTGGGCTTCACCCGATGTGAAGATTAACGAGAATATTAATATCGAAAACAAAACGGACAAAGAGATAGTTGTCAAACACAGAGAGGTGGCACACAAGTCGCTTAAAACCACTATACCCTTTATCAAAGGACATAATCTCGACTATCTACTGAAAATTACATCTTTCTTTGGCAAGCACAAAGTGGCTGCGGGATGGGTGTTATTTGTTTTCATGACTATTATGGTTGTTACCGCCGTTAGCAACGGTGCCAACCTCAATGATGGTATGGACGGCATGTGCGCTGGCAACTCAGCAATCATTGGTGTAGCCTTAGGCATATTGGCTTATGTCAGTTCACATATCCAATTTGCAGCGTATCTGAACATCATGTACATTCCCGGCTCCCAGGAACTTGTGGTATTTATGTGTGCCTTTATAGGAGCACTTAATCGGCTTCCCTTTGGTATAACGCCTACCCAGCACAAGTATTTTATGGGCGACACGGGCTCGTTAACTATCGGGTGGAATTATCGGTGTATGCGCTGTTATTATACACAAAAGAGCTATTACTTCCTATTTTATGCGGAATATTTTTGTTGAAAGCCTCAGCGTTATAGTACAGGTTTGAGTATTATAAACTGGGCAAACGACGCGGTGTTAAGCAGCAGAATTTTCAAGCGAACACCTATTCATGACAACTTCCGCAGACCGATTCACAGCTTGAGCCCTGATTGTAAGTATCTCATTAAGAGCCCTGCTTCGCTCAAACACGAGTCGAAAATAACCATACGTTTCTGGATTATCACCATTATTCTTGCGGTATTTACCATTATCACACTGAAAATTAGAGTAACACCACAACGTGCAAAACAAGCACATGCTCCACCATTTAAAGCAAACGATTTAGACGAAATGAAAAGAATAGTTATATTAGGGAGCTGGAGAGAGCGGCGCAGGAGCTGCCGTACTGGCTAAAAAGAGGGCTTTTGAAGTATTTGTATCCGACATGTCGGCCATTCACGAAAAGTACATACTTGATGAGCATCATATAGAATGGGAGGAAGGACAGCACACTGAAGCAAAAATTCTCAGTGCTGACGAAGTCATCAAAAGTCAGGAATACCGAAAAGAGGCTCCCATGATTCAGAAAACTTATTAAGCAAAACACGCCTATTATCAGCGAAATAGAATTTGCAGGCCGTTACACACAATCGAAAATGATTTGTATTACAGGTAGCAATGGCAAAAACAACAACCACTTCTCTAATCTATCATATTTTTCAAATCGGCTGGATATGATGTTGGATTAGCTGGCAATATTGGCAATAGTCTTGCTCCTACAAGTTGCTGAAGACCCACATGAATATTATATAATTGAGTTGAGTTCGTTCCAACTTGACGACATGTATAGCTTCCGCGCCAATACCGCTATTTTGCTAAACATCACACCCTGATCATCTTGATCGTTACAATTTAAGTTTGAAATATGCTGATGCCAAAATGCGCATTACACAAAAACCAAACTGCTGACGATCACTTTATTTACTGGAACGACGATCCCTGTTATTCAAAAAGAGTTAGAAAAATTCAATATCAATGCTACCCGTTGCCCATTTTTCCAGAATTTAAGGAGGGCGAAAACGTGGGCTATTTAGAGAACGAAGAGTATAAACAGCTATCCCAAGCCATTCAGCATGAAGCTTGATGAGCTAAGCCTAACAGGTAAACATAATATCTATAACAGTCTTGCCGCTGGCCTTGCTGCCAACATTGCAGGCATTAAACAGGACATTATACGCAAAAGTTTGAGCGATTTCCCAGGCGTTGAACATCGTCTTGAAAAAGTAGGTAAGTTTAAAGACGTTATGTATATCAACGATTCGAAAGCTACAAATGTTGATGCTTGTTGGTATGCACTGGAAGAGTATGCGCACACCTACCGTCCTCATTATTGGCGGAAAAGATAAGGGCAACGACTACACTCATATCTACGAGCTGGTTAAACAGAAATGTAGGGGCTTGGTTTTCTTAGGTGCCGACAATCAAAAACTGCATGAAAACTTTGATCAATTCAACATTCCTATCCGCGATACACACAATATGAAAGATTGCGTTCAAGCCTGTTACGGGATTGGCTAAGCCTGGCGACACCGTACTTCTATCGCCTTGTTGTGCCAGCTTTGACCTCTTTCGCAACATGGGAAGACCGTGGCGAGCAGTTTAAAACGTGTGTAAAAAGCCTGTAAGCAACCCAATGATGATTGTCTCGTTATGAGAGGCAATGACGTGAAAAACAACTATGAACCAAAAGTTTAGTAATATATTTAAGGGCGACAGAGTTATCTGGATGGTATTCTTTTTCCTTTGTATTATCAGCGTGATAGAGGTGTTTTCAGCCTCGTCAGAGCTACACATACAAGAGCGGAGAGTTACTTTCGCCCATGATAAAACATATAGCAATACTTGCTAGCCTTGGCATGACTGTTGTTACACTAAACATCAAGTGCAAATACTTCAAGATTGCCACACCCTTATTCCTCATCATATCGTTTCTTACCCTCGTTTTGGGTAGCATTTGCAGGCCATTCTACCAACGGCGCACAGCGCTGGATTAGTTTCCTTGGCCTTCAATTCCAGCCTTCAGAAATAGCTAAAGGCACGATGGTTCTTGCTACCGCTCAGATTCTCAGCGCCATGCAAACCGACCATGGAGCCGACAAACACTCATGAAATACATTCTAGAGCGTATGCTTTTTCATCATTCCACTAATCATGGCAGAGAACTTATCAACAGCCGTATTGCTATGTGTTATCATCTTTTTCATGAGTGATTATTGGCCGTGTACCTGTTCAGCAGCTTGGAAAACTGGTGGGAGTAGTTGTAGTATCATCTTTTTGATAATAACTACTGTAATGACTCTTGGCGAAGATAAAGAATATGTTGATAAAGACAAGAGCATGACCGAAATGGTTGCTTCCAACGGAAAGACAACAACTACAGAGGGACGACGTGGCGTTTTCCACCGTTTCGACACATGGAAATCGCGTATTGACAAGTTCGTCAACAAAGAAAGAGGTAAAGCCCTTCAGAGGTCGACCTCGACAAAGATGCACAAACAGCCTATGCCAATATTGCCATCGTTTCGTCTAATTTTATTGGACGGGGGCCTGGAAACTCGGTTGCACGCGACTTCCTTTCACAAGCATTCTCCGATTTTATCTACGCCATCATCATAGAAGAAATGGGGCTTATAGGAGCCGTTTTGCAGCAATGCTCTACATTATACTGCTTTTCAGAACAGGACGTATTGCTAACAGATGTGAGAATACGTTTCCAGCATTCTCGCTATGGGCCTTGCCTTGTTGCTTGTATATACAAGCACTGTTCAACATGTGTGTGGCGGTAGGTATTGTTCCTGTAACAGGACAGCCACTTCCGCTTATCAGCAAAGGGAGAACATCAACCATTATCAACTGTGTTTACATTGGAATCATACTCAGTGTAAGCCGAACAGCAAAAGAAAACTCTGACGGAAAAAGATTCCTTTTTCTAACAATAAGCGCATCTATGTCTACGGCCGAAAACCGCATAAATAGCTATTAACTGCAGTAGAAAGAAATAACAACTTTTACACCTGCTAAAAGCACAGAAAGGCACAGTGCTTTTTGGGCTTTTGGCGAGTGTGCGACGGCCGTCACACAGCCCTTGTACGACGGCCATAGTACGCGCGTTCGGCGACCGTCATACGCATCGTACTACGCTCGCCGTATCAACACTAACAACGCATACCGAGCAGCAAAAAGGCTATCGGCAACACCCCAGAGCTGTAAAGCCCCTAAAACATAGCCTTACCACGCATGAAGATATAAATAAAAGTGGTGAATATGGCAGAAAACACAAAAATTTTTAATTACTTTTTGCCAAAAATATACGTTGCAAAAATGGACAAAGAACTTCAGTAATTATCAGTGGTGGTGGCACGGGCGGACACATCTTCCCCGCTATCTCTATAGCCAATGCTATCAAGGCTAAACACCTATGCAAAAATCCTCTTCGTAGGAGCGCTCGGACGTGATGGAAATGCAACGAGTTCCGCAGGCTGGATACGAAATTCAAGGCCTTCCCATCTGTGGTTTCGACCGTAAACATTTGTTGAGAAATATTGTCGTTCTCTTCAAAATTTGGAAGAGCCAACGTTTGGCAAAAGCGCATCATTAAAAACTTTAAGCTCCATGGTTGCTGTGGGTGTTGGAGGTTATGCAAGTGGTCCTACATTGAACGTTTGCGCAGAACGTGGCATTCCTTGTCTCATTCAGGAACAAAACAGCTATGCAGGAGTAACTAACAAACTGCTGGCAAAGAAAGCCGCTAAAATATGTGTGTTGCCTACGAGGGTATGGAACGTTTCTTTCCTGCCGACAAGCTTATCATGACAGGAAACCCCGTAAGACAGAACGTGCTCGTCCAGAACTTACACCTGAAGAGGCTCGCAAGAGCTTCGGACTTGAAGCTGATAAAACCATTCTGCTGGTAGGTGGAAGCTTGGGCGCTCGAACTATTAACGAAAGTGTACGCCGTCAGTTCGAGCCTCATCAAACAATCGGACGCACAATTTATTTGTGCAGTACGGGAAAATTCTACTTCGATGAAATGACCGCTGCTGTTAAAGCTTATGGCGGTGCCTAATTTGAAAGTACTCGATTTTTACCAAAGCGATATGGGCGCTGCATACAGCAGCCGACCTTGTCATCAGCCGAGCAGGCGCAAGCTCTATCAGTGAGTTCTGCTTAATAGGACAACCTGTAATACTTGTGCCCAGTCCGAATGTAGCTGAAGACCACCAAACCAAGAACACTATGGCGTTGGTTGATAAAGATGCGGCTGTTTACGTGAAGGACGCAGATGCTCCCGCAACACTCATTCCAACGGCACTTGTATATCGTTGAGAAAGCCGATAAGTTGGCTTCGCTACACGAAAAACATATTAAAAATGGCATTAAAAGAACTCGGCGAAGTCATTGCCGACGAGGTTGTTAAGCTGAGCTTGGAACGAGAAATAAGAGAAAACGCAAAGCGAAAAACAACACAAAAATTAGAAACAAAAGAAGAAATGGAACTAAAAAGATAGTAAAGCTGTTTTTATTTTGTAGGGCGCTGGTGGCATTGGCATGAGCGCCATAGCGCGATACTTTATGAGCAAAGGGCTTGTTGTTTGCAGGATACGACAAGACTCCCGGTCGGCGCTGACAAACCAGATGGAAAGGAAGGCATGCTCATTCATTATGATGAGAACGTAGACGAAATTCCACATGCTTGCCGCGACAAAGCTTCATGCGTTTGATTATCTATACACCTGCTATTCCTGCTACCCATAAGGAACTATGCTATTTCCGTGAAAACGGTTTTGAGATACAGAAACGTGCACAAGTGCTTGGAACGCTAACACGCACACACAAAGGTTTGTGCGTAGCTGGTACACATGCCAAGACTACTACGTCGACCATGTGCGCACATATCATGCACCAAAGTCATGTGGGATTGCAACGCGTTTTTGGGCGGTATATCAAAAAATTATGGCACAAACTATATTCTATCTGACAGTAGCGACTATGTGGTTATTGAGGCCGACGAGTTCGATCGCTCTTTCCACTGGTTGCGTCCATGGATGAGTGTCATCACCTCTACCGACCCCGACTCACCTCGATATCTACGGAACCAAAAGAGGCTTATTTTGGAGAGTTTTCCGCCACTATACAGAACTTATTCAGCGGAGGTGCGCTAATTATCCATCACAAACTTAGAGATGGAAGCCAACGTTCAGGAAGGTGTAAAGACCTCTACTTACAGTCGTGATGCTGGCGACTTCCATGCAGAGAATATCATCATTGAAAACGGAGAAATTACTTTCGACTTTATTTTCAGCCGTTGAATGTATAAAAGGCGTACAGCTTGGGCAGCCCGTGCCATTAATATTGAAAACGGAGTAGCGGCAAATGGCGATGGCTCAACTGAACGGTTGCGCTGACAGAGTTGAAGTTTGGAATGAAAACATACCATGGTGTGGATAGACGATTCGACTTTAAAGATGACGTAACGACCGCCATGTATACCTTTCCGACATGCCATCACCCAGCAAGAGATTTTTGCAAAGCGCCAAAAGCTTGAAAGAATTATATGCCAATCGCAAGATTACGGCTATCTTTCAGCCACACCTCTATTCGCGTACACACGACTTCTACAAGGAGTTTGCAGAGGCGTTAAGCCACTTCGACGAGGTTATTCTCACCGAAATTTATCCCGCTCGTGAGCTGCCTATGGAAGGCGTTACGTCGCAGCTTATCTTCGATAACTTGAAAGCGGGTGTTGAAAAAGTATGATTCAAAAGATGATGTAATGGAACTGGTAAAAGAATCGCAGATTTTGACGTACTGATTACATTGGGTGCAGGTGACCTCGATAACTATGCTCCACAAATAACTCGCATCATAAAGAGAGAGAATAACAAACAATACGCCTTACCTCCACATGCGCTTCAACTGGAAGACGTTGTTGTTGACATAGTGACATCGCCCTGGTGTCTATCTCATAGCTGCATTCACCGCGTTCAATAAACCCGATGAATCGGCTCGTATATGACCAAGGTGAATATTGATATACAGGACAGGGCCACCAATGGCTTTTATTACAACACCTGAAATAAAAGCTCGACTGGAAAAAGTTCAAACCTTTACCCATGTCGAAACCCTTGACAAAGGTTAACACCCGCGACATAGAAGACGTGCTAAAAGAAAGTTCTTTCGTAAGAACTGCACAGTGTTATAAAACTGATGACGGGCAAGTGTTTATCACATTAACACAGAGAATGCCTACCTTGCGCATAAAATCGGCGAAATGGTGACGACTATTATCTTGATGATAACAATAGTATCATGCCGAACTCAAGGTACACAAGTGACCTTATTGTAGCAACAGGGCAACATCAATAGATGGTATGCACGCAACTACATTGCATACGTAGGCAAAGCGCTAATGGCCAATGATTTTTGGAATCGACAAATAGTACAAATCAATGTTCTGCCTAATAAGGGAGTTGAACTTGTACCACGAGTGGGCGACCATATTATCTATATTGGACAGCTTCCTGAAACAATATATTGCTGACCGTGAGAAACTGGTCACCAAATTTATTAACTAAGAAAATGCATCGTCTTGAAATGTTCTATAAACTATGGACTTTACATGCTGGTTGGAACAAATATTCGTACATCGATATAGAGTTTGACAATCAAATTGTTGCAAGAAACGAACAATGAATTGATAACAGGTATAAGCTATGGCAGAATTTATAGTAGCAATTGAGCTCGGTTCATCTAAGATGACCGCTATAGCTGGAAAGAAGAATCTTGACGGCAGCATCAGCGTTCTCGCTGTTGTCAAGGAAGATTCTACCGCATGCATCAGTAAGGTGTGGTATATAATGTTGATAAAACCGTGCAAGCCCCTCACCAATATAGTCAAGAAACTGGAGACAAATCTTAAGTCGAAAATCGTACAGGTTTACGTTGGCGTTGGTGGAAAATCTATCAAAAGTATTAAGAATATCAACATCAAGGAACTGTCTGAAGATGGTATTGTCAGCCAAGATATGATTAATGAGCTGATGGATGCCAATCATGGCATGCAGTATCCTGAACAAAAGAAATACTGGACGCTATTACACAAGAGTATAAGGTTGATAATCAGTATGAGCTTGACCCCTGTGGGTATACAATGTCGTCGTTTAGAAGGAAATTTCCTGAATATTCTATGGAAAAAGAACTTCTATCGTAACATTAACAAATGCTTTAACAATGCAGGTATTGCCATTGCTGAAATGTATCTCTCTCCATTAGCACTGGCAGATAGCGTGATTACTGATGCAGAGCGTCGCTCAGGCTGCTTACTTGTTGACACTCGGTGCAAACAACAACAGTTTGTGTTTACTATAAGAACATTCTTCGACACTTAGTTGTTATACCGTTAGGAAGCAATAATATCACCAAAGACATTGCAAGCTTGCAAATGAGATGAGCAAGAAGCTGAAGACATGAAGCTGAAATTTGCCAGCGCTTATACTCATGTCGACGATATCGAAAAAGAAGAAACACTTTCTATTAACGATGGGCGCACTGTAGAAAGAGCAAGTTTGTCAATATCGTAGAGGCACGCGTGCAAGAAATTATCGAAAATACGTGGTGTCAAGTACCTTCTGAATATACAGACAAACTGTTAGGAGGTATTCTTACTGGTGGCGGCGCTAATCTAAATAACATAGAAACTGCCTTCCGTAACCACACACTATTGACAAAATAAGATTGCGAAGACTACTTCGCAAACTATCAATTCGAACAATTCTACTATTAACGCCAAAAGATGGCACAATGTGCACTGTGCTTGGACTGCTTGCAAAGGGCGACATGAACTGCGCAGGAGACCAAATTACAGGCAATCTCTTCGAAAGTAATGAGAGAAAAAGCTACTCTTTCGACAGCCGACCTGCATAAAAGAGCCACGTCCCATTACAGAAACTACGGGTAGAGGTATCGTCCAAACAGAAGCTGAAAAACAAGCTGAGGAAGAAGCGCGACGTAGAAAACAGCAGGAAGAGGAAGAAAGACTGAGGGCAGAAGAAGAGGAATTAGAGCGTGAGCGTGAAGAAAAACGTAAAAATTCATGGCTCCATAAGACTTTATCAAGTTTAAAAACTTCGGTGAAGAAGATGGTTGCCGAAGATGAAGAATAAAAAGTTAAGCATTGTGCAATCTAAATAGCTATCATATTATGGCAGAACAATAATACAGAATCACGAAAGCCCACAATACTCGACATTGTTTCACCTAAGGTTCAAGACAGTATCATTAAGGTGATAGGTGTGGGCGGTGGCGGCGGAAACGCAGTCAATCACATGTATGAGAAGGTATCCATGACGTGTCATTTTGTACTCTGTAACACCGATGCGCAGGCGCCTAAATGACTCACCTGTTCCCGTGCATCTGCAGTTAGGCAAAGAGGACTTGGCGCGGGCAACCGTCCAGCACGCGCTCGCGAGCTGCGATGGAAGCGATTGACCGATATTCGTCGCATGCTTGACGACGGCACGAAAATGCGTTTATCACAGCTGGAATGGGCGGAGGAACTGGTACTGGAGCAGCTCCTGTCATTGCGCAAGCGAGCAAGAGATGGGCATTCTACTGTCGGCATCGTTACTATGCCCTTCGTTCCGAAGGCCCACGCAAAATAGATCAAGCGCTTGACGGCGTAGAGAAATGTCTAAACGTTGATGCGCTACTTGTTATCAACAACGAACGCCTTCGTGAAATATATCCTGACCTTACCGTTCTTGACGCTTTTGGGAAAGCTGACGATACATTAGGTGTAGCAGCTAAAAGTATTGCCGAAATTATTACGGTGCACGGATTGATGAATCTCGACTTCAACGATGTTAAAACCGTACTGAAAGACGGTGGAGTTGCGATTATGAGTACTGGGTATGGCGAAGGTGAAAACCGTGTAAAGAAAGCTATCGATGACGCCCTTAATTCACCCTTGCTGAACGACAACGACGTTTTCAACTCGAAAATACTACTTTCCATCAGCTTCTCAAGCGAAAAAGAAAGAGCAGCAAGGCTTGATGATGGAAGAAATGAATGATGTAAACGACTTCATGGCGAAGTTTGGCGAGGACTTTGAAATCAAATGGGGACTTGCAATTGACCCAGAACTGGGCAATAAAAGTAAAGGTAACCATTCTCGCTACTGGCTTTGGAATTGAAGATGTAGAACCTATTGAACGCCGCAATAGGCACTCACAAGAAGAGGCTGACCGCATAGCAGAAGAGGAAGAAAAGGCTGCAGAGCGCGACGAACGCCTGCAAACACTACTACGGCAACGACAATAACAACGCAACATAAGCGTCGTCCTCACATCTATATCTTTAGTCAGGCCGACCTTGACAACGAAGACGTTATTCTTGCAGTAGAGAATACACCTACGTATAGCCGTACACGTCAGAAGCTTGAGGAAATTCGCAATCAGGCAAATGGCACAAAAGAAGAACCCGAAGTGAAGAAAAATCTAACGGAACGGTTCAAGGCGTGATTAGCTTCTCTTAATATTAATAAGGTGTAATATCTTTATCTGATTTTAAAAACAAGCAAATTATTATGGCATTATTTGAACAAGTTAGCAAAGATATTCGCGAGGCCATGAGAGGCTCACGACAAAGTTCGATTAGAAACACTACGTAATATCAAGAAGTCTTGAAGCCAAGACAGCTCCTAGCGCCAACGACACCCTTGAAGATGATGCGGCCATGAAGATTCTGCAGAAATTAGCTAAGCAGGGTGAAGAAAGTGCTGAAGTTTATCAGAAGGCAGGCCGTATCGAATTGGCTAATGAAGAGCTTGCTCAGGTAAATGTTATCAAAGAATATTTACCCACAACCGCTCACCGAAGAAGAGGTTAGAGCACAGATTAGCGATATCATTGCTCAAACAGGAGCCTCTACTATGAAAGATATGGGAAAAGTAATGGGATTGGCTTCTAAGCAAATGGCTGGTCAAGCTGATGGTAAAAACCATATCGACTATTGTGCGACAGCTTTTGGCTTAAAAGCACAAAACGTAGCCCCCAAAGGCTTTTTACAATCTTATTCTCAAGTAACGGATAAGATAAACAGCCCGATAAGCTACCGTTAAAACAAAGGCTTTCACAACATCAAGCGACCGAAGTTGTGGAAAGTTTGGGTACAGTGAAACCTATAATAATAAAGAATAATATCAGTGCAGCGATTGCGCTGTTCCTTTATTCATTTTGAAGAGATGCATATTCTCATACGTCATACGCATGAGGTTGCGCATCTCTTTTTGCGTCAATGGGCTCTATAAACTATCGGCGTGCGATGGGCGCATTGACGTAAAGTCTCCATCACGTAAGTCGAACCACCAACCATCGTTATAACTTTCCAAATTAGGGAAAAAACCGATGAACATTGAGAGCCTCATCAAGAACACTAAATGAAAATTGGCAAAGTGTTCCTGCGCATTATCAAAGCCACATCAAACTATTTTCTAAATAACTATACAGCTGTTCGTTGCATTGTTCGTCCACGCAAACAGTAAGTAAGAAATTCGGCAAGGAAAAGCGAAATCGATAATTTGTAAGCATCAAATGGTACAGAAACAAATGGCTGTGCCAGCCTTTTATCTCGAAAATGTTGCAAACTAAGGTTCGCCCTGTAGTCGAAAACAATATCAAGAAAGGTAAGTGGCTGAGTTGTTTCTTGATTCGCCCTTTAGATGTCTTAGGAAGCTTACAAATAAACGACATTCTTCCCTGTTCTTGTGTGAACAAGTCAACAATAATTTGAGCCTCTCCATATTTTAGTGTCTCGCAATACGATAGCTCGACTTTTGGCTTCCATTTATAGGCAAAAATACGAAAAATTAGTGATTATTGAAAATAACCTATATAAAATTTGGAGAGAAATAAAAATGTACTAACTTTGCACCGCATACATACAACCCATGGTCCTTCGTCTATCGGTTAGGACGAGAGATTTTCATTCTCTAAAGAGCAGTTCGACTCTGCTAGGGACTACACATAAAAGTAAATTTAAGATGGCAAATCACAAATCATCAGAAAAAAGAATTCGTCAGACCAAGGTTAAGACTCTGCACAATAGATATTATGCAAAGACCATGCGTAATGCAGTTCGCAAGCTGCGCGCTACCACAGACAAGGACGAAGCTATAAAGCTTTTCCCTGCTGTTCAAAAGATGCTTGACAAGTTGGCTAAGACAAATATTATCCATGCTAACAAAGCTGCCAATCTGAAATCAAGTCTGGCACATGCTACATCAATAAGCTCGAGTTAATAACCCGTTTCTTTTGATGTTTAAGATACAAGGTCGCACTCTTACGAGTAAGCGGCTTTATTCGTTATATACCTGCTTCGTTTTTAGAAGTCAGCTACTAAACACGAGCAAAGGCCTTACAACCATTTTAGGGAGCCATTGCGAGACAATTTATCCCCCACTCTTACAAAGCCATGTCACGAACCTATCGTTTAGGCGCGACATGGCTTATTTTACTCAATTACGACGTAAACGCATTTCGATTACTGCATAACGACAAAACGACAATTACTTTACGATTGATTTTCAATAAATTACGACTCCAAAAATATTTACGTGATTACGTCGTAATCGGAAGACGCTTTACGATGTAATCGCAACGCTTTACATCGTAATCGCGAGACCTTTACGTCGTAATCGCAACACGATTACGACGTAAAAGGCAAAACAATATATTCTAATCACCACTCATCAGCACCTCACCCTTTCTGAACGATATTACCAGTCATGTGAAAAATAGGCCAATACACAGGAATCTTGACACAAAAACAGGGCTTTTTGATAAAATCTTTTCTTATTTACACTATTATTTTTGTATCTTTGCATAGTTAATACAATTGAAAACAAATGGCAGAAAAATCAACATCAAGCAGATAATTATTCAGCCTCCAATATCCAAGTTCTCGAGGGTCTTGAAGCCGTACGTAAACGTCCGGCCATGTATATCGGCGACATTGAGCGAAAGGGTCTGCACCATCTTATTAACGAGACGGTAGACAATTCTATCGACGCAGCGTAGCAGGCTTCGCCATATAATATTGAAAGTAACCATTAACGAGGACAACTCTGTCACCGTGAGGGACGACGGACGCGGTATACCCGTTGACGAGCATGAGAAGCTACACAAGAGCGCTCTTGAAGTAGTTATGACGGTATTACACGCAGGTGGTAAGTTTGACAAAGGCTCATACAAAGTGGTGGTGGTTTGCACGGTGTGGAGTGTAAGCTGTGTAAACGCATTGTCTTCCTTACATGAAGTCGCAGGTTTTCCGCGACGGCAAAATATATCAGCAGGAATATGAAGAAGGAAAACCTCTGTATCCTGTAAAGGTCATTGGCGAAACCACCAAACAAGGAACACGTCAACAGTTCTGGCCTGATAACAAAAATATTCACCACTACTGTTTTTCCAGTGGGACGTTGTAGCGCGTCGTATGCGCGAGTTGGCATGCTTAAATGCCGGTATAAGATTACATTGACCGACCTTCGTCAAAATCTTGAAACAGGCAAACCACGCCAGAGGTGTTCCATGCTAAAGACGGACTGAAAGAATTTGTTCGCTATATTGATCGCCATCGTCAACATCTGTTTGATGACGTTATCTATTTGAAGACCGAAAAACAAGGTCTTCCTATAGAGGTTGCCATCATGTACAACACCGATTATTCAGAGAATCTGCACTCGTACGTTAACAATATCAGACACCATAGAGGGTGGAACCCACGTTACCGGCTTCACGTCAGGCGCTCGCCGTGTGCTGAAAAACTATGCCGATAACGACCCACAGATTTCAAAACAAATAGAAAGCAAAGATCGAAATTGCGGGAGAAGACTTCGTGAGGGCCTAACTGCCGTTATCGCTATTAAAGTTTCAGAACCTCAGTTCGAAGGACAGACCAAAAACAAAAATTAGGTAATAGCGAGGTAACAGGAGCTGTAAATCAGGCTGTAGGTCAAGCATTGGCCGACTATCTTGAGAGCATCCTACTGAGGCTAAGATGATTTGTGAGAAAGTTGTGCTTGCTGCAACAGCACGTATAGCCGCACGCAAGGCACGCGAAAACGCATACAGCGCGCAAGAGCGTCGAGCGGTGGCGGACTGCCAGGTGAGCTTGCCGACTGTTCGAATAAAGACCCAAAGCGGGTGAAATATTCCTTGTCGAGGTGATTCTGCAGGTGGTTCTGCAAAGCAAGGCCGCGATAGATACACGCAAAGCTCATCCTTCCGCTACGTGGAAAGATCCTGAATGTTGAGAAGGTTCAATGGCATCGTGTATTCGAAGCTGAATCAGTAATGAATATCATACAGAGTATTGGCGTGCGCTTTGGCGTTGAAAGGCGAGGACGACCGTGAGGCTAATATCGACAAACTACGTTACGACAAGATTATCATCATGACCGACGCCGACGTCGATGGTTCACGATCGACACCCTCATCGTGACACTATTCTTCCGCTTTATGCCCAAAAATTATTGAGAAGGACATCTATACATCGCCACCCCACCATTGTACAAGTGTACCTATAAAAACAAGGTTAGCCAGTATTGCTACAATGAACAGCAGCGCCAAGCATTTATAGACAAATATGGCGACAGGCTCAGAAGAGAGGCAAAAGGCATCACACTCCAGCGATACAAAGGTTTGGGAGAGATGAACCCTGAGCAGCTTTGGGAAACAACTATGGACCCAAAGAGTCGCTTGCTAAAGCAAGTAACCATTGAAAAATGCTGCACAAGCCGATGAGATTTTCTCAATGTTAATGGGCGACGATGTTGAACCACGTCGCGAGTTTATCGAAAGAAAACGCTGCGTTTGCAAATATTGATGCTTTAAAGCATTACTACAATAACAGTCTTCCTGAGAAAGATAGAAGTTACGGCTTTAACTCTCTCAGGAAGATTTTCAATACGTCTCGTCGTAATCAGGTAATGAGATTTCTACTTGTTTTTATTATTAGCGTTCAGGGTATCGACAGTTTCAGCACAGGAATTCGATACCCATTGGATATCTATTTCACAGCCTGATAGTCTCTCCCATGTGTGGTTCCGTCGCACTTACCTCTTTAACGGGCGTCCTCGTCAAGCCAAAATTACATTCGCTACTACAGGATTAGTGATGATTTACGTCAGCAGGTGTAACGTTGGTACGGCTTCTTTCTATCCCCTCAGGGCACAAGGGCGACAACCTTCCCGTAAGTATCACCCTTGATGTATCTACATATCTCCGTACCGATAGCAATGTAATTGCAGCCGTTTATTCACCTACATACCCCGAAATTAATCATCGCCAGCTATCAGTAAGCTTTTACGGAATCGACGATACAGGAGAACCATTTTGCCATTACAGCGATAACAGTTGGCTTTGTCGTAGGGCTAACAGTGCGATAAACCCGAAAGGTGGAGAAATTATCGACAGACGTTTTCATCATTCTACGTGGAAAGCAGCGTGGTTTGATGCTGCATTATGGACCTCTGCTGTTGATTTCCAGAGGTAAAAAGCCTTACCTCTCAAAGTCTTTGAATATGGGTATAGCGCTCCTAAAATAAAAAGAGTGAAAACGTATGAATGGTTTAACACTGTACAATACAGGCGTTGTACAAGAATTTTTATCCTGCTTTTTCAGGGGTTACCTACGTCTAACATTGCGAGGCGCAAGGCGCGGAGAACGTATCAACATGGGCAATATGCAATATACTTGTGGTGGTGAATTAGACGAGCAAGTGTACCCCATTATTCAACATTTCAAGCTATAGCACAATACATAATAACGGTGATAAATACTTCAAACCAAGTCAAATTACCAGTCTTGACGCTGTAGAAATAGGGAGAAGAAGCCTGACTTCGATTTCTAATTCATTTGATTGTGGTCAAGTAGAAAAATAACTATCTTTGTAAGCATATTAACATTTTACAGAAACTAAACCACAACGAAAAGATGAACATTGCAATGGATAGTATCACCATCAAGCGTCGAAAGCTACGTCCTGTGGTTTTTATCGATAACGATTTGGCGCTTATTGACGATATTTCTACTGTAACCATGTCCAATTCTGCACGCTATATGCGATGCTTTATCATCGTTATTTGCTCGCAAGGACATTTAAGTTACACAGTCGATACTATCCAACAAACTGTTAATGCTGGAATAGCATTATTGCAGAGCTCAGGTCAAGTCATCAACAATTTCACCATTAGTTCCGATTGTAAGGGCTTTGCCGTACTCATTTCCGAGCATTTTTGTTCAAGAAGTTCTTACAGGTTTGCGCGATCTTTCTATGGTTTTCCTCTTCACTCGTACGCACCCTGTGTTCGCGTTAAGAGCGTCAGAGATGCAAGGTATACGTAATTTCTACCACCTGCTACGTCAAAAAGTACTTGAAGAATCACGCCGATTCCGTCGTGATACCGTTCGCTTGCTTCTGCAGCATTTATTTATGATGCGGGAAAGTGATTTTCTGGGACACGTTGCAAGACGCAAGGAGATTACAATACAAAGAGGCGAGGATATCTTTCACGCAATTTATACAATTGGTACAACTTCAGACGCGAACGCCGTGTAAGCTGGTATGCTCTGCAAATGAATATATCACTGAAGTATCTTGCCGAAACCATCAGACAGGTTAGCCACAAAACTCCCAACGACTGGATTAACTATTATGTTATTCTTGAAATGCGTGTGCTTCTGAAAAACACCACAAAAAGCATTAAAGGAAATTACGGAATTAATGAATTTCCCCAACCAAAGCTTCTTTGGAAAATACTTTAAAGAGCATGTCGGTATGAGTCGCTTCAGATTATAGAAAGGCTTAAAAACATGCTATTAAAAGCAATGATTAAGGATTATATTTAATCACTTGCTTTGAAAATAGCTATGTTATTTAACTTTAAAAACAACAAATTAGAAGTAGATTTAACTGTTTCGCACTTCAATCGCGCTTATTTCGCAAAACGAAAAGACAGCAAAACAAGATTTAAACACTTGTTTAAATCATTCCTTTTAACTTTTAAATCGGCGGCAATAGCACATAGCTCTTGGTGCCATTCAACGCCAAAACGACGAATAAGTGGCTCTTTTTAAGAACTGATATAAAGGTAAGTTTAGTTTTCTTACCTAAGGTAACAGCGTCCCTGCATATCTCCCAGCTGTGATAATTTATGCCTACAAGTCCGCTCGAAAAACGCTTTTCACGAATAGGATATAACGCACAACTGATAGGTTTCTGCCAAGACATCGCCCTTACGAAAGCACAATCAAAAAGCACACAGGCAACAATTGGTAATCGTATTCCCATCTGACACATCTTTTACATCGTTATAACAAAGTAAAAACACAGTCACGGCCACCTACAATACTGGTTTACAAGGTCACCGTCGGCATCAGGAATAAGCCACTCCTTGCTTATCTATCATCGCCTGAGCAGAAGCAGAAAGGTCAGTCCATACGCTATCCACATTCTCCTCCATCAGGCTTATCTCCTCGAGTGTTACAGGGTGCTCCCGCATCGCCTTCGATGCAACAACGCCCTTTTACGCCCTAGCAAGATCGCAACAAAACTTCACTGTAAGAATGTCGGGCGAAACCAAAACAGTACCTCACTTGTAGAATATGCGCATATCTCAACGACGAATTACCAATGAATGGGCGCACACCCTCTGCCTTTCTAAATAAGCATTGCACTCTTGAGAAATTGGTGCTGACCGAACCACCCTCCACGGTTAGCCGACAACGGAGATCGGGTGTGCCTGACTCCAGAACAAGGTTGTGTTGCTGATTAATTAAGTAACGTTTGCTACGCGCATAACCGCCCCAAAGCATGTAAACAAGCCCTGACGATGATCGGATAATGCTTTAATGGCAGCGTCAGTAAACTGATTCCAGCCCTAACTTTTGGTGACTATTAGCTTCGTGTGCCCTCACCGTGGTGGCATTTAGTAAAACACCCTGCTTACTCCAACGCGCAAAAGGTCACCATCTTGTGGAATGGGGTTACCCTAAATCCTGTTGAATTTCTTTAAAAATATTGGATGCAGAAGGCGGCATTGTCGTTCCCACAGGAACCGAGAAGCTTAATCCCATAGCTGTCACGGCTCATGGTAAGGGTCTTGTCCAATAATAACAACTTCACATCGTTAAAAGGACACAGATTAAAAGCGTTGAAAACCTGTCGTCCTGGTGGAAAACACTGATGATTCTGATACTCCTGACGAACGAGGTTCGGTGAGATTGGCAAAATATTCTTTGTCAAACTCAGCGTCAGATATCGTTTTCCAGCTGTCCTCAAGCTTTACATCCATATTCTTTTAAACTTTAAATCCCCTCTGTTAACATTCTAATGAGATTGCAAACAGGGGGATAAATGAACGTCAAGCCCTAAAAAGACTTATGTTATAGCTCTCTTTTTCAAGAAAAACTTACTATACCTCTTATTTATTATCCTCTATCAGGTTCTCGCCTGTCATATCAGCAGGCTGTTCTAAGCCCATAATGTGCAAGATAGATGGCGCTACATCGGCCAGACGACCGTCCTTAACGGTTGCCGAATTGTTCGAAGTAACGTAAACAAAAGGCACAGGATTCAATGAGTGTGCGGTGTTAGGCGTACCGTCTGCATTACTAGCGTGGTCAGCGTACCGTGGTCAGCAATGATAATAGCTTCGTAATCGTTAGCCTTTGCCGCCTCAATAACCTCCTTCACACAGTTATCAACAGCCCAAACCGCTTTGGCAATAGCATTATAAATGCCCGTATGGCCTACCATATCACCATTTGCAAAGTTCACAACAATGAAGTCATACTCCTGCGTATTAATCGCACTCACAAGCTTATCCTTTACTTCAAAGGCGCTCATTTCGGGCTTAAGGTCATACGTTGCAACCTTTGGTGAAGGTACCAATATGCGGTCTTCGTTCTCATAGTAGCTCCATCGGCCACCATTAAAGAAAAAGGTTACATGCGCGTATTTTTCAGTTTTCGGCTGTATGCAACTGCTTTTTACGCAGCGAAGTTAGATATTCTCCCAACGTGTTTTGTACGTTTTCTTTAGGGAATAATATATTAACACCCTTGAAATTAGCATCGTATGGGGTCATGCAATAGAACTGTAAGTCCTTAATAGTATGCATACCTTCCTCTGCAAAATCTTGCTGAGTAAGCACCTGTGTAAGCTCTTTGGCACGGTCGTTACGGAAGTTGATGAAGATAACTACGTCGCCTTCCTGAATCGTTCCGTCAACAGTAGAGTTATTAACCTGCAACAAGCTCGTCAGTTACACCTTCAGCATAGCTTTCTTCCATAGCCTTTCACCATGTCTGTAGCCTGCTTTCCTTTACCCTCTACAAGCAAATCAGTGAGCCTCTTTCACTCGATCCCAACGCTTGTCACGGTCCACTAGCATAGAAGCGTCCTATAATACTTGCAATGCTTGCGCCATTATCTTTACATACCTTTTCAACGTCAGCAATGAATCCTTTGCCACTCTTGGGATCGGTATCACGTCCGTCCATGAAACAGTGTACGAAAACATTCTTCAAGCCATACTCCTTACCTATCTCGATAAGCTTATATAAATGGTCCATAGATGAGTGCACACCACCATTTGATGTAAGGCCCATGATATGCAGCTTCTTTCCTGTTTTCTGTGCGTAACTGTAGGCATTTACTACCTCTTTGTTCTTCAAGATATCGCCCGACTGACATGCTTTGTTAATCTTTACGAGGTCTTGATATGCAATGCGGCCTGCACCGATATTAGGTGACCTACTTCTGAGTTACCCATTTGACCGTCAGGCAAACCTACATCTTCGCCACTGGTCAACAGTTGTGCATAGTGGACTAGGGTTGCGTTAAGCAGAGTCAAGATATGGAGTTGGTGTATTAAATATCACATCACCTTTTGTCATGTTTGCCGATTCCCAGCCATCGAGAATCATCAATAAAGCTTTCTTTGCCATAATATTATGTATTTTTAATGTTTGTTATTCCGTTATGCAAAGGTACTATCTTTTCACAGATTGCACAGAATTACACAATGATATTATTGTTTCATAAAAGAAAGTCGGCGGTATACCGTCCCATCTCTTTGTATCCAACTGCATTGGGATGTAAGTTATCGCTAACTTCCATTGGGGATGTAAAGCTTGCTCATTGGTCGGATCACGCATTAATTTATCAAAGTCAAGATAACCGTCGGCATCTTGCTGTGTACGTATCACTCGTTTTACAATTTGTCGACACTTCTCATGCTCTTCACTGTAATATGCCGAGCCTTTCATCGGCGTTATTGTCGCAAACCACACGAAGATGTGCCTTTCGGCATTTTTACCGATTATTTTATACGCTTCTATAAAGCCTTTGAGCCATAGTTAGCGAGGCGCGCGTGGTTCCAATATCGTTTTATTCCTTCAAAAATAATAACATCTGTAACACCATGTTGTCCAAGAATATCGCGGTCAAATCGAACGATTCCCAGCTCTCCAGTCCCACACTTAGCTCACGATTATCACCAGCCACCAGATTGAGTACGCTATATTCATGTTTTTGCCATCACGACGTTGCTGTTCGCGACCGTAAACCTCGTTCAAATTAAAAACTCATTTCATCTGGCCAACGATTCTGTTGATTGGTTGTAGACCCTTTCCCATCAGTAATACTATTACCTAAAATAGCAAAAGTGCGCACATCAGTAGCATATACTGCTAAAGCGGATATATTGAACCATTTCTCATATTTAAATGCACCCGAAAAGTCAGTCTGTGGTATTGTTGCTCCCTTCACAATATACGATGTTGTACGCGAGCCCATGTGCACTGTTGGAATACGCGGCGCACGTTCGTAGTTTATGGTTACTAGCCAACCGTTCCTCCTGTTTTTAAGTCAAAGCTTTACTGCATCTGAGTAAATCGATTTTTGCCTCAATTGTTACCTTTTCACTGCTATTAAAGCTTAGATAACGCGCGCTACTCTCGTCAATACGGAAAGAATCAAGGGCATGAGCAATATAAACAGAGCGAATTTTACAGGCGAATTTGAAAATATATTCGACAGTTGAAGACGTATTATTTCGCCACCTGCCGATACCTTTATGATTTGGCGTACCGACCTTTCTGTCATTTCATTATTATAAGGCATAAAAAGTTCGTGTGGGCGTTTGCATAGCCGTAGCCCATGTTCCCGTCAATGCCTATCAACATTATCCATGTTTTTGGGCCATCATGCTGGTTGAAAACACCAGCAAAAAGCGTACTGAGTAAATTTTTTCATTCGTTGTTATCTTGAAAATATATCCTGTGCAAAGTTAATTAAATATGCTGTTAAACGCCTTCTGCCTTAGTTTAAGAAAGATAAAAAGAAGCTTTTTGATCACCATCTTTTATAATCGTATACACGTTATTGCATAGGCTTTCGCAGTTCCCAAAAGCAGCGGCGGCCGAAGCTACGATAAGCGAGTCAACACCATGTTTCATCAGACTACGAGCCACATAATCGCGAGGCCGTTATGAGTATCATGCGGCAATCCAGTCGCCCTCTGTCCCCATCACAATAGCCAAACGAGGTTCAGCTTTCAGAGCTTCATCATCGAGCGATACCGACCTATCGGTGAGCGCCGTAGCCACCGTTTTAAACCCTTGTTCGCGCAAACTGTCAACAGGTTTTCAAGCCACGTCCACGGAACCAGACACCGACCCCATCGAAACCCTTACAGCCCGACGATTTAACGGGTCGCACGTGCCTGTGTCAACAGCACACCGTCAATGCCCAGTGCTGCAGCGGCTCGAAATATAGCCCCAATGTTCGTTGTATCCACTACAGAATCAATCACCACAACGCGCGAAGCACCTTCGCAAACATTCGCCACCGTGGGCATTTCCTACGTCGCATAGCGCAGTACGCCACGCGTAAGTAGTAACCCGTCATTTTGGCCAGCAGTTCACGCTCTCCCGTATAAACAGGTATGTCGCCACAGGCTGCTATAATGCCCGCAGCGTCGCCTTCAATATGTCGTTCTTCGCATAGCAACGAAACAGGTTTGTAACCCGCCTGCAATGCAACACGAATTACTTTTGGACTTTCAGCTACGAAAAATTCCTTGCTCAACATGCAACCTGTTGCGCAATTGGGCCTCCGTCATGTGGCAGTAAGGCTCAAGCCCTGCATCGTCAAGCGATGTAACACGAATACAATTCATTGTCCAGTTTCTTCCATATCTATAAAACGAAAGAGGCCCTTCAAGGCCCCTCTTGTTTATTTTACCACTTTCTTTCCGTCAACAATATAAATACCGTGAGGCAGACTCTCTAAACTGGTACCTAAATAAGTACCACTAATGCTGTAAACACGGTGATTCGGTTTCGGCGTAATGCCCACACTATCTATACCTGTAGGCACCGTCGGCGACTGCTCATTCTTCTTGTTTGCAGGCACACGGAATGCGAAGCTCATGGTGCCATCGCTTTCCTCTGTGTGTGGTGATACTGCAATTCGTGAATTTCAGTACCATCGCTATTATCGTTATACAACGTAGCTGCTGGCGTCGACTTGTTCGTTAACGAATCATTTCCTGCATAAGGGATAAGCGTCAGTTCTCTCTGTCGACATTGTCAGGTATCCCTGGCTATTACGGTGTCCTGAATCGTCATCGCCATCGGCGTGGAATATTGTCACACGTTGGTGGTCGTTTCCGTACGCGTATGTTCCCCGATGTTGTGTTTACCGCGTTATATCTCCAAAGTGTCCTATCTGTAATCAATATGACTGATTATCATACCATGCCCGGGCAAAAGCAGCATCAAAATCTTTTTCTGGCGGTTGTCAAGAATATAATATTCGTCACGGTTGCCTTTGTTATATATAATATAGGTTTGCCCCATGTCGGCCAAAAGACTTCATATTTGTAATGGTGGTATCAGTAGTAAGCTCGACGGGTTTTCGTCCAGCCGCACACCATTTTTCTCATATCCTGTATAACCGGCGGGCACGTAACCCTTTCCGTTGTATGCGCCAGCGTCCATCAAATCCCAGCCTCCCATACCGTAGTTTCCGCTGTAAGAGGTGTCGTACATGTCAGGAAAGCCCATACAATGTGAGAATTCATGGCAGAAGGTTCCGATGCCAGCAACCTCACTTCCGCCCATATTGGTATATCGTAATTCGCAGAACAAGCATACGTATTAATCAGCGTGTTGTCTAATTTAAAAGTTACGATAGCCCGAGCCTGCGAGGCTGAACATGTGCGGCCATATCAAATCGTCGTCGCCTGTTGGCGAGTCTGCTGAGCCGCGACCAGCATAAGAACGAAAAACTTCTTCTGCTTCGCCATCGTTATCCCCAGTCGTATGTGCTATAGTTTACCGAATCGTTGGCCTGCAAACACGCGGTACGAATCATGTCAGCAGCAGCGTTCATCATCATTCATACCGTAGTAACGGTAAGGTCGCGACAGTTTAATAGGACCTACGACATACGTGCGATCGAAAGTTCCACCGCTCTGGGCAAGGAATAATCGCGAATACTACCTTTGGTGTCCTTTCATTATATCCCTTATCGTTAGCAACGTGTGTATAAAAATTCCTTAGGATTTGACGATTGAAAAGCGCTTGTCAGAGAATTCGACAAGCAAAATCAACCCACGTTTACTGCCTTTAAAAATTGACGGATCTTTAGCTACGCCAGGTGCGCGCAGCTTCTGCGCTGCTCCATTTGCCGCATCGCGACATACGTTTTTTGCTTTGCAACCATCTTTTTCAAGGCTTTTCATGGTTACTGCTTTATAATATACCTGTAGTGCCGTCGGCTACAGCAAAGTCACGCCTTCAGCCGACCGCTAAAGTTCAGGTGTTCATCACCGCGAAGCGTTACCCTTACCTCGCTACCATCAGCCAGCTTTATGGTACGCCAAATACCTGGGCGTGCTGGAACAGCCATTACTAAAGATGTTACCATTGACAGCAACAATACGCTCAGAAGTTTCCTCATATACGGTAAAATTTATCTGCTTTTTATTGATATAATACATTTTCAACTATCTCCCCACACGGGCAAAGCTACAAATGTAGTGATATGGGCAAAGTTACGGCTTTCCGCCGAATTGGCAAAATGTAAAGCTATAACCTTTACAGCATATAAGCGTTCAGAATACACCTAAACGCACTATATAGTAATGCGTTTACGCTATTATAGTCAGTGTGTGAGCGACCGTAGTACAACGTGTACGACGACTGCCGTACGCATGATACAACGACCGTCATCCCACAACGCGTATGGCTGACCGCCGTATCATCAACATTACGCGGGTTAAAGGGGCATCATTTTGCCACAATGCTAATAAACAAAGCACATAAAATAGGAGCAAACCCCACTAACCGTGTTTTGCTTTAGCGCATCAACGCTTCTTAATTTGTGGCTCTTGCGTCCGCACTCATCGTCGATAAACGTTCGTGCTAAATAACGTTTCAGTCCGTCGCCTTGCACGATTTCTCAGGGTCGAACGGTCCGAGTGTGAAGCGCCCTATGTCCCACATAGTTGGCTACTTCGGTAGTTAACAGCCAATGGTTTTTACCGTCAATTTCATGCTGTTCAACGGCATGCGGATACTCTTCACACATTAAACTATAGGCTAAAAGGTCAAGACGGAGGGTGATAGGAATGCGCTCTTCGCTGCTAAACATAAACATATCGGTGAATAACAGTCGGTGTCGCTCTTCGTGTTCCCAAAAATCGTTCATCACTTCCACCTCCGATATTCTACTAATCTTAAAGGTTTTGTTCATACCTGACGATGGTTCGTACGCGCGAATATCGGCTTTATCGCCAAGGAAAGGAAAGGTTCAACAACCTATCTTTCACCGTCTGGCTATGGCCTGAACTATATCCGTGCAACACCACAACGCGACGCTGGTTAATTGCGCGCTGAAGCTGTTGAACATTATTATAAACTAAGCGGTCTTTCCACGTTGGTGAGAACTCGTTAAGATGACAATAACGCGTAAGCTTTTCGGCGCAAAAGACCAGCCGATTGGGTTGCTTTTGTTGTCGACTTCGACAGTAACGAGTACATATAAAAAGCCTGTTCCTGCGTAAAATCAACCGTGCGGGCTATGTTTTGAAAGAAGGGCGAATGAGGTCGAGCAAATAACGACGATGCAAATGGTGAATAACGAAACCGTATTCCTCTAACTGTTTAATCACGTAATAGAGGTTGCGCGTTGAGTTCCCCAACACATCGCAAGCTCTGATGCGGTATGGCTGTCGGCCACCTCGTGAGAGGTCTCATATACGGCCAATAGCGCGGTGGCTAGAAGGCTGTAGGTTTTGTTTATCATGAAAGATAGGTGCATAAATAGTGGTGGTGCAAAGTTAAAAACATCAAGTTCATGGCATGAATACATGGTTTCATAGCATGTGCCCCCATGTATTGCTATTCAAATTGTATGTCTCAAGCCGACGAGCTCCCAATAGATTATACGACGCCTATGGTGAGGCGAAAATACCATGTTCTGCAACAGCCGCACGGTGTTTTGGGTTGTAGGATAGCCTTTATTTTTCTTCCAATCGTAAACGGGATATTCACGATCAAGCTCGTCCATATAATCGTCACGGTGAGGTCTTTGCCAGAATACTGGCCGCTGCGATAACCTGATATTTGCCGTCGCCCTTAACGATACAGGTGTGTGGTAAAGGCTTTTTAGGTGAGTGGTTGGGTTGTGAAGTGTTAGCTTCAGGATAGTAAGGGTCGAACCCTGTTGCCGTCAATGATCAGTGCTTCGAGGCTGTATTTTGAGTTGGGCAATAGCACGATGCGATTGCCAAAAAGCTGGCATGCAGAATGTTGATACGGTCCATTTCCTCGGGGTTACTACACCAACAGCCCACGATATGGCATCGCGCTGAATTTGTTCGCGTAAGGTATAGCGCGCTTTTATAGGCTGAGTTTTTAGGAGTCGTTCAACAATGGGTTGTCATAATTGCGAGGTAAAATAACCGCGGCGGCATAAACACTGCCTGCCAAACAGCCGCGTCCGGCTTCGTCATCAACCTGCTTCTACAAGGTCCTGATAATAGTGTGATTCGGCATAAATATAAGTTTTTGAGGCTTTTTCTGAGCTTTGCATTAAACGATTCAAAGGGTTTTGCAGATATATAAACACAAAGGTGTTTTCGAGAAAAACACATTGTTAAAAGCAGATAGAATGACTGATTTCACAATGTATCATTGGCCTTCAGAACCTGCATCTACATTTGTATCAACTCCTACTAACGCTTCAATTCCCTATTGCTCTTGAAATAATCGTCGAGAGCTTTACCCAATGATTCTTAACGTTTTTAACTTTTAAAATATTGTATTACGAAATCACACTTCTTTTTACGTTCCTATCTTTGCAGCAGAAAATAACAATTAAAAGAAATAAGAAAATATGGAAAAGAATATGGTATCACAGCGAGTAATGCAGACGGTAAACAGCATGCAACGTTCAGCAAACAGCGTGATAACGACTGCAAACAAAGTATTGAACGCGGCAAAAGGCACCGATAGAATGGCTACGCAATTACTACTCTGTTGTGTGCGAAAAAGAGCTTACACTTAGGCAAACTATGCTGTTAATCAACGCGCAATTCGCGTTTCTCGCCACTGCTTTTTCCTGCAAATATGCCCATCGTAGCACGCATTGCATGTTGTGCTTGGCTCGTTTACAGTCTGAAAACATGTAAGAACGAAATCTAAACTTAACCTTTAAAGTCATCGAATAAGCCCATAAATGTAAAACGAAAAGCGGCCGACGTACCAAACGCCAGCCGCTGTTATGTTATACGATTATTGTTGACCTCCAGCCCACCATACGGGCTTTGGTGACAAATGTACATTCCTGCCTCGTTGCCCGAGCCAAAAGCGCCTTTACATCTGGGGTTTGAGATGACGTCGCTGTTGCCATAAGGCAGACGAAGCGGCCAACGATTTACCCACTGCATTGTTATTATTAGGGTTGACCATGGTTACAGGATAACTCGCCATCAACATATTTGCAACGACGCATGTCGTTATAAGTTTCAAGCTGCTCATCGCGAGTCTGTGCAATATACTTCTGAATCAGAATCTCTTTTTAACGGATCTGCTGTATAAAAGTGCATCGATATTAGTTAGGTAATTCTGTATATCTGTGGTTGTGATATTGGCAGGATTAATAGTTCCTACGCCTAATGCCACGTCAGCAAACTTACCTCCTGTTGCTTGTCAATCTTCCATAGCGGCCGTAACAGCTGCTTGAAAGTCGGGCTTTGCATTCTCATAAGTCGAGCCTTTGCTTCGGCACGAATGAGTAAAGTTCCGATTTTACTGAACAAATGCTCGTATGCAGCTGGGTTCAGATAGAAAGCAGGAACGTTAACTCGCTTCGTTCGGCAGCCAGTTTAGCATCACCTGGCGTTGCGACAGTGTCGGCACCGGTCGCATCTTCTGTACAGCGTAATTGTAAATAGGCTCACGAGGGTCGTTGCGATCCTTTAAAAAGATTGTCAACTGTTGTCGTAGCGCCAATATATTCACGACTATACCAGTACGCGTACCAAGAGTATTCTGTGACCCTGTATCAAAAACGTTGAGGTTTGCACCATCAAATCCTGCAGCAATTGCAGCGTCAGTTTCGCTCAATACTTCACGAAGCAGAGCATCGGTCTTGTTACTCCGTAGGTGTGCAGCAAGTAACGAGCCTTTCAATGCGTGCGCAAAGCCTGACCATTTCTGCAAATTACCCTTGAAGACGACGTCCTGAGTTATTCCGTTTTTCATACTAGCTCCACGAACGAAATTGGCCTGAGCAGCATCTAATTTCGCAAAGATTGAATCGTAAATAGCCTTTGAGAATCAATCTTTGGAGCAGAAACATCTGAGAAAACACTCCGACATGAGCACATCTCCGTGCAAATCGGTAAGCACGCCCCAGTTTAAAGCTTCGAGCGTTAGTGTCATACCCAGCAAGTCATACTGACCTTTATTTTACACCGCTTTCGCACTTTTTACGAAGCACTGCAGGTTATCAGAGGTTCAAAGTATGTGCTATTCCACTCGTTAGCAAAAGAAGAACTGGCTGCAATTTCTGACAGAAGACGAGCCTCAACATCCTCTTAATTGATTGTTGTTTGTACGCAAAAGTTTGTTCGGTATACGCAGAAACGTACCAAGCATAACTTCCACAAAGCACGCTATAAACGGTAGCAACCTCAGCATCTGTAATCTGAAAGCTTGCCATCTACAGTGCTTAAAGAAGGGTGCTGTTCGTCAGTATTGATCTTATCCATAATGCTATCCGAGCAAGAAGATAAGAAGAATAAAGGAGATATTGCTAAAAAGCTAAAAATATATTTTATTTTCATAATCACTGTCCTTTACTGATTTAATCTATAAACGTTATCCTTAGAAACTGAGCTTTAATCCACCACCATAGCTTGATGTATAGCTACAGAGAAGCGCTCAAAATAACCTCCCATGTTACCGTTTCCTTGAGAACTTTCGGGATCTAAGCTTGGCATCTTTCTGCCCAAACTAATAAGTTTCTGTGCGAAAGCATAAACAGAAAGGTCGATACCTGCAAACTTAGGCAGCTTATAAGATAGCGTAATATCACGGCTTAAGGTAACTTGTATCATAGATTCCTGCTTCGGTCACGTTGTTATAAGCCTGGAAATACTTCTGCTTACTTTACCTGAACGGTAGTCTCTCTAAGCCCGTAGCCTGGTCAATTCCCTTAGCTACCATCGTTCCCTCATGGTAAGGAAGCGACTCCTTTGTCGCGCCAAAAGTAGTTCATGTAAGCAATGTTCCATTACATTTTGCCGCCATCTTGCCAGTCTAATGTGGCTGTAAGCGACAGCCTTTTGCACATTAGCGCTAAGATTAAAGCCCATATTGAAGTTGGAGAACATTCACCAAAGGTTCTCGCTATCATTTGTAGGCTGTGGCAAAACCATTGTTAAAAAGCAACTCGCCATTGTCGGCACGCTGGAACGCTAAGCCATAAAATGTTTGGATAAGTATAGCCTGCTGTGTGCACGAATTTGAGGCTGAACGAATCCACCTAACATAATACTCTCACACCAGGAGCCAACGATTTCACGAAGTTATGCACCTTAGTGAAGTTCGCACCCAGCTCAACGCTGTAATCGCGATGCTGTAAAACGGTTGCCTGCAGAGAGAATTCAGTGTGACGATGTCGTCATTTCTCCCGCATTTGTACGTAGGTATTGATAACCCGTTGAGCCTGCAGGTTGGCACGTTAAATATTTGATCTCGTGCGTCCTGATAACTGCAAGTATATTGGAATCGTACACGATTATCGAAGAAATTCAAATCAATTCCCGCTTCCCAGTTGTTGGTATTCTGTGGCTTTAAGTTCGGATCGTACTTCACAAAATAGGGGTGTATAAGCATTCGCGCTGGCCAAAGGGTAACTTATTGGCGTATAAGTGTACATTCCACTACCACTAGCCTGGTGTGTACATAAAGTTATTATAGAACTGTCCTGCTTGGCCAACCTGCGCATAAGACATACGTAATTTACCGTAAGAAAGCGTCTTGTTATTCTTCAATTGTGGCATTTCAGTGAATATCCAACTGAACGAAACAGAAGGATAGAAGAAGCTACGGTTCTTGCTTGGCATAGTAGAAACTACGTCATTACGACCTGTTGCCGTGAAATAAAAGCATGTTTTTCCACGATAAAGTAAGCTGACCGAAGGTACCAACAGTACGTTCCTGTTCGCGATATTCGTCGTGAGTGGTTATCGTTTTCGTATTACCGATAGTGGGCTGACCGTAGAAAGACAGGCCCACACCGTCGTATTCCCAGTTGCGTGCGTTCTCATGGTTGAACTCGTTACCCAATACAAAACCCGAAGTCAAAGTCGTTCCACTTAAGCAGTAAAAGTTCGCCGTCGAGCAGGTTATTAAATACATTTCGCTGAACGCCAGGTTCTTAACCTCTCCTGTTTTATTATAAGCCGAACCAATTTCAGCTACTGTACGGTTATTGGTTGTGTAAGTATCCAGACCCGCTTGTTCACGGAACACCAGATTATAATTCTCTCTAAGCCAAGCTTTGGGCGGAATTCAACATACGCGTTGCCAAAAATACGATTGGTATGCTGATAGAATTCATCATTGTCGGCCCACCAATAGAGGGTTATTAAAAGTATGTAACGCTACGGAAACATATTTGCGAAGTAGGATCGCCTGGCACGTTATACGGTGTTCCTTTCAGGTTATACTCGGCAGGAGCACTATATACAACGTTTACGATACCACTGTTAGCACCCGGTGCCGACGTAATTTTCGTTGCACTATAATTGGCTGAAAAGCCCGTCTTCCATTGGTCATTCACCTTCCAATCAACGGCTCCACGTCCACCCGTACGGGTCATACCTGTAGATGGAATAACACCTTTCTGATAGGTATCACTTAAGCTAAACTGCATAGCTTAAATCCTTTTTGCTCTGCGCAATACCAAATGTGGCATTCTGTGTAAGGCCCGTTTTAAAGAAGTCGCCAACGTTATCGTATAGCTGAGGCGTTGTCCAGCCATCTAATCCAGCGGCTGCATACTTGGTGTTATAATACTGACCTTGGTGCAAATTCGCCCCATTGTTTGTATAACTATTGGCTACATTACCGCCGTACTTTGCGTCGTTGGCAACTCTGTAATCTTAGGGCCCCAAGTCATAGAGCTTGTAGGGTTATACTCGCTAAAGCCATTACCCTGTGCATATACCGTCTGGTGCTCAAACTTACGGCTTAAAGGTCTGTCCGCTAAGGTCGGTAGAGAACGTTATCACTGGTTTTTCGGTTCCCTTTGCACCACGTTTTGTTGTGATAAGAATTACACCATTCAGCTTCGAATACCATAAAGGGCGCCGAAGCAGCCTGACCTTCGAGCACGTTGACGCTCTCGATATCGTCAGGATTGATGTCAATAGAGCGACTGGCATAATCGGCTCCTCGTCACCGACTGAAGGGTTGCAGAGTCGGGCGTCGATACAATAGCACACCATCAACCACATACAACGGCGTGTTGTTACCATCGAATGAGCGCGCACCACGAATCGTAATCTGCGCAGAAGCACCCTGGTGCACCCGATGACTGACGGATTGAAACACCGTTAATTTTCGCCCTGAAGCGCTGGCTAATGACGATGTTCCCCGACACGTTGAGGTCACTGGCCTTCGGGTTTTGTGACGAGTAACCCAAAGCTTTCTTGTCACGCGTGATACGCATTGCGGTAACCACAACCTCTTTTCGAACCCTTATATGTCCGAGTCTGTAAAGCTACTTTCATGTTAGGCCGCTGCGGTTACGGTCTTTTTCTTCATGCCAAATAGGTAATCACCAACCTGCTTTCCTGCTGGAACATTAAAGCTCGAAATGACCGTCTAAATCGGTCACCGTGCCCGTCTTTGTACCATCTACCATCTTACAGAGGTGCTCCGACAATGGGTTCACCATCTTCCGAAGAAGTCACGGTACCTTTATACCGAAGACTGTGCCAAGGCTACTCTATCATAAGGAATAAACCCTGCGAAAAATCATTGCTAATCTTCTTACCATAAATTCTCTCATTTTCAAAATTTGACTATAACCTCGCAAGGTTAACATAACATAACAAGTGCAAAAACTAAGCAACTTTTATTATATACACAAATTTTTAGACTAAAAGTTTCAATTTGATTAAAAATAAGTATCATTTTACTTACATTATATATTTAAAACGCATAACAAGCAACAGAATTAAAGTTTGCGATAATTGTGTAATTAACTAATAATATAAAGGAATAGTAAAACTGTATAAGTTATTTCACACCAATAAGGTAATGAAGTAATTTCTTTTTAATGATATACTTACAGCGTTTTACATACCCTTATGGCAGAATTATTTTGGCGCTTTTTGATGTGCTCTTCCGCCATTGTTGCAATGAGTCAGGTTTACGGCGGCCAGTCATACACATCATACGGCTACCAGCGATAAATGCGTACGACGGCCGTCGTGCACGTTGTATCACGACGCCGTAAAATAACCATCTCACGGTAAAGACTTTAGGCAAAGCACAAGAAGCGTTTCTGCAAATAAAGGGAAACCGCGATAAGTAATGTGACAACAAAGCAATTCGATTGAAATATCGCACTGCAGATATTACAGAAAAACCGGTAAAAAGAGCGAATACCCCAAAGGTGTTTCGCATATACCAAACCAATAAGTTTTCAGTTCTATGGGCTTATAACTATTAGCTGCTGCAACAACGATGTTATAACAAATATTTATTAAAACATAGCCTGCACGCGACGTAGCCAGCTCACCAGCGTATCAATATCGGCTTTGGTACGATATAACGCAAACGAGGCGCGAACGGTGCCTAAAGATACCGAGCCTATCCATTGGCGGTTGAGCACAATGGTGGCCTGTGCAGTACACGCAATACCCAGCTGGTCGAGTAGCGTTCCCACTATCCATGTGGTGTATATTACCAACATTAAAACTAATCACTGCATCATGAGGACACAACACTGCCGATGCCGAGCCTGTACCATAAAGCTGCATTTCAGGAATATTGGCAAGCTGTTCAACAGCATAATCGGTAAGTTCTTGCTCATAGGCCTGTATGTTTTCCATGCCCAACTCTTCCATATAGTCGATAGCTGTAGCCAATCCGATGCGAAGCAACACATAATCGGGTGTGCCTAGCCTCAAACTTCAAAGGCGGACGCTCAAAGGTTGTTTTCGTCCAGCTTACATGCTCTATCATCTCGCCGCCACCTTGGTAAGGAGGAAGCTTTTTCTAACCATTCTTCCTTGCCATACAGCACACCCTATGACCCGTAGGACCGTACATTTTATGACCGCTCAACACAAAGAAGTCGCAATCAATATCCTGCACATCAACCGTAAAAATGCGGAGCACTCTGTGCACCATCAATCACGATAGGTACACCCGCGTGCATGAGCTATTTCGGCCATTTGTTTTAACGGGTTAACCGTTCCCAACACGTTGCTGACGTGAGCCACGCTAACCAGTCGGGTGTGTTCGTTGAAAAAGAGCTTCAAAAAGCAGCCATATCGAGCACGCCTTCATCGTTCATAGGTATAACCTGCAGCCTGATTCCTGCGTGTAGCCTGCATCTGCCAAGGCACAATATTGCTATGATGCTCAACGGCCGAAACGATAATTTCGTCGCCCTCTTGCATCCGCGGCATCACAAAATGAGGAAGCAATAGGTTCAAACCTTCAGTAGTACCTCGTGTAAACACAATTTCGGTAGTAGAACGTGCATTTAAAAAGAGCGGATTCTTTTCGCGAGCCTGTTCGTGAAGTTCAGTAGTCGCGCTGGCTCAGATAATGTACACCACGGTGCACATTGGCGTTGGCGTTAAGATATTCTTCACGCATAGCATCAAGCACATAGGGGTTTCTGTGTGGTAGCTGCGTATCGAGGTAAACCAGCGGCTTGCGTGTACCTCGCGAGCGAGTATAGGAAATCGGCTCTTACCTTTTCAATATCAAACATACCCTTATTCTGTTCCTTAAAAATTTATGAGGTTACGCTACAATTATATTACCATGCGGTATCAGCATTTACTTGCAAAAGCTTACAGTTTTCGCAGCCGTTAAGTTCGCCACGGAAACGTTTCTCTACCAACATATGAAGGCGGTCACGTAAGGGTTCAAGCTATATTATCGATTACTTCACCAATAAATGCAAACTCAAGCAGAAGCTTTGCCTCACGTTGATCAATGCCCCTTTGCTGCATATAGAAAAGCGCTGCGTCGTTAAGCTGTCCTACTGTGAGAGCCATGCGAACACTTCACATCGTCGGCATAAATTTCCAACATGGGCTGTGTGTGTACATGCGTGCAGTGCGTGCTGCATGACGAGGTTTTTGGTTGGTTTCTTGCGACGTTGTATGGCTGGACTGTCGGGACGAACCAGCACGCGACCCGCAAAAGCGCCAACGGCATGATCGTCTAAAACATACTTATACAGCTCATGACTATTGCAACGGGGTACGGCATGATCGATGTGGGTATTATTATCTACATGCTGATTCTTATCGGCAATTACGCAGCCACACACACCAACATTCGGCGCCTTCGCCCTTCAAAAATAAGGTCGAGACGGTTGCGTGTTATGCCATTATGGAGCGTTATTACATCGTGGTTAACGCGACTATTTGCTTGTTGCTCAATATAAACATTGCTTATACGAACGTTCTTCGTATGAGTTTCTTCAAGGCAATATGGGTCTAAGCTTGCGTTTTCGCCTACAAAACCTCTATCACCTGCGTGCTAAGGAAGTTACGATCATCAGCAGTATCGTCGCAGAAAGGAACTTAGCCTCAGACCCCTTCTTCCATAATGATAAGCACTCGACGATTAACCATCAGGTCGACATCGGAACGAAGAATGTTCACTACTTGTATAGCCCTGTCAACTTTCACACCTTTTGGCACGTAAACAGGCCATCTTGAGCCAACATCGTATTAAGGGCTGTTATTGCATCTTTATCTCGTATGAGCCAATTGGGCATAATAACGAGCCAGTAATTGTTCGTTCTGCGTCGGCAGCATCTTTTAAACTGCTTCACGATAACGCCTTCGGGCAACGTGGAAGCTGGGCAATTCCTTCTTATAAAACTGGTCATTAACCACGAAGTAAAGCGAAGCACTTAGGTTGGGTACGTCGCATTTAAAAGGCGTCATAAGGGTTATACGAGGATATCAAGACGTTTGAGATTAGCACGTAATCGGGCGCAAATAACTTCTCAATATCTGTATATTTGTAACGCTCTCACCTTCTTAGAGGGGAACTTTTGCGCGCAAAAATCGTCGAAAGCCTTATCGCGAACGGCGTTCATTAGCGGCGCGGCATGGTCAAATATCATCTGCGCGCGATGCCTCATAAAAGGTCTATATATTGTTTCTCGCTGCTCATTTCTTTCTTGTTTCTTTTGTTGATCGTCGGGAAAAGGGAATGTCGTATTTGCTACACCTTTTGTGTCATTGAGATACACCTTTTATTATAATAGGAAATAATTTATAATAGCAGAGCATATCGTTATCATTGTAAAAAGGGAAGTTAAAAATACGATCTACTCTCGTGAGGGCATTCGCCTCTTCCTTTATCCAGTCGTAACCGCGTTCTTCAATTGTTTTCGAAAAGCTCAGGACCATCGGTTTTCGCAATGCGTCCGTTGTAAAGTACGTGTACAAATTGCGGTTTAATCATATCGAGCAAACGCTCATAGTGGGTAATAACGATGATTGACTTCTCGGTGTAAACAATTTATTCACACCATCGGCCACAATACGCATGGCGTCAACATCAAGACCTGAGTCGCTTTCATCAAGAATACTAAGACGAGGGTCAAGCATTGCCATTTGGAAAATTTCATTGCGCTTCTTCTCTCCTCCCGAAAAGCCCTCGTTCACAGAGCGACGTGAAAGCTTGGAATCGAGCTCAACAATCTCTCTTTTCTCGCGCATGAGCTGTAGAAAATCGGCTGCTTTCAATGGTTCAAGGCCTGATACTACGCTTTGCGTTAATAGCGGCCTTCATAAAATTGACCATTGACACACCCGGTATTTCAACAGGGTACTGAAACTAAGGAAAAGGCCCTCACAAGCACGCTCTTCTGGTTTCATCTCCAGCAAGTTTTTACCATTAAAATAGGCTTCGCCTTCGGTAACAGTGTACAAGGGATTACCTGTGAGGACGGCGCTAAGGGTTGACTTTCCTGAGCCGTTGGGACCCATAATAGCGTGTATTCTCCGTCGTTAACGGTAAGATTTATTCCTTTTAATATCTCTTTGCCTGCAATTTCGTAGTATGTAAATTCTTTACTTCAAGCATATCATTTTATTATTTATTCGTCATCAAGATGACGCGTTGTGCTTTTAATGACAATCGGTTTTAAACACCATAGCAACAGCTTATCCTACGACCCCTCAAACTTACACAGAAAAGAAGTTTCTGTGCTTCAACAACAAACTCCATAGGAAGCTTGTTTAAAAACCTCGCCTTGACACCAGCCGTTAACGATAAAGCCCTACTGCATCTTCGGTGAGAATTCCACGCTGATTACAGTAGAAGAGTTGGTCCTCACTGATCTTTTGATGTCGCCTAGCTGCTCGATAATAACCGTATCGTTGCTGAATGTCCATATAAGGAAGGTGTAGGCTCACATTGATTGCCGGTAATAATAGTCGCACGAACTGTAGTTTCGAGCGTTTTCGGCATGCTGTCCGCATTTAACCAATCCACGATATGAGTTCTGACTATGACCCGCTGAGATGCCTTTTTGAGATGATTGTCGATTTGTGTGTTGCGGCCAATATGAATCATTTTCGTTCCCGATCGGCACCTCTTGATGGTGGTTTTGTCACCGCAACGCTGTAGAATTCAGCCTGTGAATTATCGCCGCGAAGAATACAAGAAGGATACTTCCACGTAATGGCCGAACCTGTTTCACCTGTGTCCACGAAAGCTTTGAGTTAATACCGCGACAATCTCCGCGCTTAGTCACAGGTTTAATACGCCCTTATACCATTCTCATCGCCAGGATACCAATTCTGTACAGTCGAATACTTCACCTCGGCATTGTTCATAACCACAATCTCTACAACAACGGCGTTGCAGCTGATTCTCGTCACGCATGGGCGCTGTACAGCCTTCAAGGTAACTCACATAAGAATCATCGTCGGCAACAATAAGCGTACGCTCGAAGACTGTCCTGTATTGCGAGCGTTGATCCTAAAATAACTACTGGAGTTCCATTGGGCACCTAACGCCTTAGGAATATACACAAATGAGCCATCGCTAAAGACGGCAGGTTGAGTGCTGACGTAAAATTGTCACGATAAGGAACTACACTTCCCAAATACTTTTTGATGAGTTCGGGATGTTCTTTCACCGCTTCGCCAATAGAAGAAAATATAATTCGCTTTCTCGGCAGCTGCTTTTTAAAAGGTGGTTTTCACCGAAACCGAGTCCATAATAGCATCAACAGCCGTTCGAAAGAGACGACGCTCTTCAATGGAATGCCTAACGTCAGAAAAGTCTTCTCTAATTCAGGATCGATTTCTTTTATTTTGAGGGTTTCTTTGCCAACGGATCGGCATAATAAGATATGCCTTGATAGTCGATTTCTGGCACATGAACATGTCCCCAAGTTGGCATTTTCAACGTCTTCCAATATTGATAAGCCTTCAAACGGAAAATCGAGAAGCCACTCAGGTTCTCCTCCTGCGAGATAAGGCGCACAACATCTTCGTTCAAACCATTAGGAATGACGTCGGTTGCCACATCGGTGGTGAAGCCATACTCATATTTTGCTCGGCCACCTGCTTGACAAAGGCGTTCTTTTCTTTATCTTTTGTTTGTTTCCATATTTAAAGGGTTCTATTCTACGTTTTACGGAGACCCGCCCCTTGTTACAGCAAACGACATGCCACATGAGATGTCATTAGCTTACCGCGTTAAAAGTGGTAACATTTGTTATCTAAATGGTGACATTCCTCACGAAGAAAAGTGTCACCACCTTATATGAGTCGTGAGCACAAAGCTGTGGAAAGCTTGTCTTTCCACGCTTATTTCCCTAGCTCTTATAGTTTCTGCTCAACCTCAATCTCTGTAAAGGTCTCCCAAGATATCGCCCTCAAGAATGTCAGTTACTGAGTTCACAAGGCTGATACCACACTCCATGCACCTGCAGGAACGTCCTTGACGTCATCTTTATAACGTTAGCGCTGCGAGTGCTGCAGTATGTACTACGATACCATCGCGTACAACGCGAGCCTTATCATTGCTGTAGCTGCCTTCGGTAACCAGGACCACCTGCCACAGTGCCCGCACTTTAGAAATCTTGTACGCCTTGCTTCCACCTGACCAGTAATGATTTCTTTCTTCACCTTATCAAGCATACCTACCATGCTGCCATCCATCGTCGATAGCATCGTAGATAATTGAATGGGTGTTTGTTCAACACCTTCGCGGTCAGCAAGGCGGCGGGCATCAGCAGAAGGACGAACTCGGAAGCCCACAATAACAGCATCGGAGGCGCGCCAACATAACGTCGTTCTCAGATGTTTGTCCAACAGCCTTGTTAATTACATTAACCTGTGACCTTTTCTGTAGAAAGTTTCGAGAAAGAATCAGACAAAGCCTCTACCGAACCGTTGGTATCACCCTTAACTGTAATGTTAAGCTCGTGGAATTCACCACGTGCAATACGGTGCGAAATATCACCAAGAGTAAGGCGTTTCTGTGTACGAAGGCCCCTGCTCACGCTGCAATTGTTCACGCTTGTTTGCAATTTCACGTGCTTCTTGCTCTGTTTCGATCACGTGGAACTGGTCACCTGCCGATGGCGCTCCGTTGAGACCTAACACGATTGCTGGTTCAGCTGGCTTCACGTTATCGATACGTTGGTTACGCTCATTAAACAGAGCTTTCACGCGTCCCCAGCAGGTTCCTGCAAGAAGAATATCACCAACCTTCAGCGATCCGTTGCTTACCAGCAGTGTTGTAACGAATCCACGGCCCTGTCAAGTGAAGATTCAATACTGCATTCCTGTAGCTCTACGGTTTGGATTAACGCTTCCAAATCGAGCATATCGGCTTCGAGAAGAACCTTCTCCATAAGGTCATCGACACCGATTCCCTTCTTAGCACTAATCTCCTGACACTGGTATTTACCTCCCCATTCTTCAACCAAGAGGTTCATGTTTGCCAAGTCTTCACGTATTTTATCAGGATTAGCACCTGGCTTATCAATCTTATTGATAGCGAAAACCATAGGTACACCTGCTGCCTGTGCGTGTGAAATTGCCTCTTTTGTAGTAGGCATCACAGAGTCGTCAGCAGAGATAATAATAATTGCAATGTCAGTAACCTGAGCACCACGTGCACGCATGGCGGTGAAAGCCTCGTGTCCTGGTTGTGTCAGGAAAGGTTACTTTACGACCGTTTTTCATCGTAACACTGTAGGCTCCGATATGCTGAGTAATACCGCCTGCCTCGCCAGCGATGACGTTTGTGTTACGAATGTGGTCGAGTAATGAGGTTTTTCCATGGTCAACATGACCCATAACAGTTACAATTGGCGCACGAGGACGAGTTCGTTCTCATCATCTACTTCCTCGCCTACGGCCTCTTGAACCTCTGCACTCACGTATTCGGTCTTGAAACCAAACTCTTCTGCCACCATGTTTATGGTTTCAGCATCGAGTCGTTGGTTAATAGACGCCATGATACCAATGCTCATCAGTGTAGAAATTACTTCAGTAACACCTACGTCCATCATGGTAGCCAACTCACTAACAGTTACAAACTCTGTCAGCTTCAGCGTCTTACTTTCTTTCTTTTCTGCGCGTGCCTCTGCGTCAAGCTTCTCTTGAACAGCTTCGCGTTTCTTTTTCGCTTACAGTATTTGGCTCTCGTCATTCTGCGTTTTACTTGTCAGTCGAGCCAACGTCTCTTTTACCTGACGTGCTACGTCTTCTTCGTTAACCTCAAGCGGTTTCTGCGCGTTTATGATCCGCCGCGCTTGCCGCCCTGGCCTTGTGCAGAACCGTTCTTGTTATTTTTGATGCCAGCTGCCGCATTAATATCAACACGACCACCATTTATGCGCTGGCGCTTCTTGTGTTCACCGCCACCTTGCTGGCGCGCTTTCCTCACGGTCCTTGCGTTTTCTTCTTTCGAGACGCTTTTTGGGACGTACTCTGATTCAAAGAATCGAGATCGATCTTTCCTAAGATATTAACTTTCGCGAGTATGTTGCTATTTTACGCTCACTCTTCAACTGATAAATCTCGGTCTCGTTCTTCTGATCTGAATTCTTCTCAGAGAGTTAGCTTCAGCTACCTTTACTGCAGCAGGCTTTCTTAGCACGGCGCTGCTGTCTTCTCTGCTTCTACAGGCTGAGCGACAGACTCGTCGATTGTACACAGGCTCTGCTGCGGCATTTTTCTGCAGCAGGCTTCGACATACCTCAGGCTCATGCTTCTCTACGCTTTAGCTTCGGGAGCAGCCTTAGGCTCTTCCTTTGGAGCCTTTTTCTGCTCCTCTTTTGCTACTGCAGGGCAGGACTGACGGCAGCAGCCTTCGCCTCGTCTTTCTTTTTCGAGTGTCAGGAGCAGCAGATTTTGGAGCGGCCGACTTTGTCACCAACGTTGCCAAGATCAATCTTTCCCAACGGGGTATACTGCTGACGAGGAGGTTGCTCGAAGAGCTCTTCTTTGTTGCCCTCTTCTTTTTCGCTTCCTGCGCACGCTTTTTCTCTTTTGGTTTTTGAAGAGAGTTTTTCAGCCTCGGTACGCACAGCGGCGTCCTGTTGAAAGGCTTTTACGAGAGCCGCATACTGCTCGTCGTTGAGCTTAAAGCTCGGTTCGGCCTTTACTTCGCCAATTCGCTCTTCTTCTCAAGGAATTCAACTGCCGTTTTGAAGTCCTATATTCAGTCACGTAATGCTTTTTGTTTAATCTGATGCTCATTCAATTACTTTCTTTTTATTCTTCGTAGTGTTCGGGGTGTATATAAGCTAAGTGATTACTCGTTTTCGAACTCACTGCGCAGGATGTGACAGCAATGGTCTACTGTTTCCTCTTCAAGATCGGCTCTTTCAACGAGCATTTCGCGCGCGAGCATTAAGCACCGCCTTAGCGGTTTCAAGACCAATTCCTTGATGGCGTCGATAATCCACTGGTCTATTTCATCATTAAACAGATCCAGATATACGTCATCTTCGTCAGCGCCTTGCTGGTCATCAACTACACGATATACATCAATGGTATATTCAGTAAGCACAAAGCCAACTGATATTGAGGCCACCTCGACCAATGAGCTATACCTCCTCAGGCTGCAAAAATACATCCAGCCTTCTTGTTTTTCCTCATCAATATTGATATTCGTAACCTTTGCAGGGCTTAATGCACGCTGAATAAACAGCTTTGTGTTGGCTGTCCGGTTGATAGCGTCAATATTCTCGTTGTTCAACTCGCGTACAATACCATGCACGGCTACCACGAACACCGACGCACGCACCAACGGGTCAATTCTATCGTCATAACTCTCAACGACTGCGCAGCACGTTCGCCCGGCATGCGCGCAATCTTTTGCATTGCGATAAGTCCCATCAGCAATCTCTGGCACTTCTTCTCGAGCATGCGCTCAGAAAGGCAGGACTTGTACGTGAGAGAATAATCTTAGGATTGTTGTTTTCGTTATCAACGCGCTCAATAACGGCACGAACGGTCTCGCCTTTTCTATACTGGTCACCGTTAATCTGCTCACTCTTTGGCAGAATAAAGCTCGTTATTATCATCATCTATAAGCAGCACCTCACGCTTCCAAATCTGGTACACTTCAGCCAGAAACAATCTGGCCAACACGGTCTTTTATAACGGTTGTAAAGGGCGTCATGCTCAAGCTCTAATATCTTACTTGCCAGCGTCTGGCTGGGGTGAGGATAGCACGGCGGCCAAATTTCGCAAAATCAACCTTCTCCGGCACATTCGCCAACTTCATAGTCGGGCTCAATTTTCTGTGCGTCCGACAGGCTAATCTCTTTATTTTTCGTCAGCCACATCGCCATTAGCCACAACCACGCGGTTACGATAGATCTCAAAATCGCCCTTATCAGGATTGACAATAACGTCGAAGTTTTCGTCGCTACCATATATCTTCACAAGCACGTTACGGAAGCTTTCCTCCAACACACTTACGAGAGTAGTACGGTCTATGTTCTTGGTATCCGCAAATCACGAAATGAGCCTATCATGCTCACCTGCTCATCGTCTTTCTTTCTTGCTGCCATAGCTTTTTCTACTTGAAATTTATTAAGTATTTTTGTGTATTTTGACGTTCTCCATATTAAAGGTATGGTCTACGTCCATCTTCTACAGGACGTTTTTGCCTTCTACCTTAACTTTTTCGTTAACTGTAACAACAAAGTTGTCACCATCAACACTTTTCAGCACGCCACGCACCTTACGACCTTCGCTATCAAAGCACCTCCACGGGGCTTCCTATACGATTTTCATACTGCTGACGCGCCCTTTGTAAACGGCTGACCTAAGCCCGCAGAGCCCACCTCAAGCTCATGGTCTTCCTCATCACGACTAATGTGATCTTCGATGAATTGGCTCAATTTGGCACGATCTTCTATCCACACACCTTCCGCGTGATCAATTTCAACCACAATCCTGTCATCTGCACTAACCGTTAGGTCAACAAGGAAATACTCGGTGTCCTGCAGCCATTCTTCAACTAAGCTCTTAACGACGTTTTTGTCAATCATATTCTGTTATTATAAAAATGAGGAACTCCGTACGAGTCCTCATTCCACTGAACTACCATAAAGTTACGCATTCTTTTCGGATTACAATATTTTTCCCACTTTTCTTATATTGTAGTGCTATATTCTGACCAAAAGGCTTTTTAATTTGTAGCATAACGGTCGGTGTACGGCGGTCGCCACACAACGTGTACCACGTTCGTCATACAACGCTACGACGGCTGCCGCTACAATGTGTCATGACGGCCGCCGTACTATCACCATCACTCCACAAAGGAGGAACGAAATAAACAGAAAGACAAAATAATCATCAACGTAAAGAAAGTAGAGCCAGAAGCCTACGGTGTCCGCAACAGAATAGTAAAAACAAGGTCTGATAACAGGCCACAAAATCGCATTAAACCCTCACGGTAATTGAACAAAACAAAGATGGAAGACACATAATAGTTTAAAGAAAAATTAAACAAAGCCATAAAGCGGGTAATCAAAAAGAAAACAGCAAGAGCCACCGAAACGATTATTCTTTCGTTTCAGATGGCGCCAATATAAACAAAAACTCGATGAAATGGGCAAACAACGATGCGCCATTCGACAAGCCTCTTGTTACATCGCAAACATTTACTTAACCGTTGCTTTTGGCTTCAAAAAGCTTATGGTGATTCATCAAGATTTTTCAGCAAGTCAGCAGCTTTGCCTGCTTATCTGTGCGTAAAGCGCATTCTGAACAGAGCCTGCTTGATAATAGTGAGCTGCCACAATATCATTCGAAATCAACATCTGTTTAATGCTGGCTTTTATGATATTCTAAATCCTTCGCAAGGTTGGGTTGAAGTCGCTTTTTCAAGGCTTCAAACTCTTCCTTTGCATCGTCATAATAACCCTCAAAGCGCGCAATCTTCTCAAGACTCTCAAGTTGTTTAGCGCTCAAAGCATCATACTTAAAATTACTTTTCAACACACGCTGCTTGAAATCCTCATAATCTGCATCGCTCAATTCAAACTCGCCAGCAGGAGCTATCGACGCATGGCGAGCGATATAATCCTGTTCAGAGTACTGACAAGCTCGTTCGAATCACGCACTCCTACAAGATAATAGGTTATATTGAGCAACTTGAGTCGGCAATCACCTCAACGTCAGGGGTGATACCTCCTCCGTCTTTCACTGCGCGTCCACCCGCTGTATAGAAGGTTCGCGTGAGCGAATCGGCAACCACTTCCGTAGAACCGCCATTATCGTGCTTATAGTTTAGCTTCTGGATACAACGCCCACTGGGTATATAATACTTATTGGTTGTAGCTTCAATTGGCCGTTATAAGGCGGGTCTACCATGCTTTGCACAAGTCCTTTACCATAGGTTTTGGTGCCCATCACAACAGCACGATCAAAGATCTCACGCACCACTCGTAATTTCAGAGGCTGAAGCCGAACTGTTATTAACCAGCACAACGAACGGGCATAAGCGTATACGGGTTCAACCTGCGTAAAATAGTCGCGATTAACGTTCTTCATCTTACCGCGATTGCTCCGACCATCTTACCCTTCGGCACAAAAACGGTTGACAATATTAACGGCTTCTTGCTCCGATCCTGCCGCCATTTCCGCGCAAATCAAACACTAAAAGCGCTTCATGCCTTTGCCCTTCATCTCGATAATTGCGTGCGAACGATCTTTGCCACAACCCTCAGTAAACGAATTCAAGTTGATGTATCCGATGCCGTCTTTTCTGCAATCCGTAATAAGGAACAGCAGGCAATTGAATGGCGCGTCGCGTAATTTTTAATTTCATATTCTTACCTGTTGAAGGGCGAAATATTTTTCAATTCAAAGGTTGTTCCTGCATCGCCACGCAAAATGATCGCTCACGTAATTGTTTATCCTTTCGGGTGACATCTTCACCGTCGATAGACGAATGACATCGCCTTTCTTCAGTCCAGCCTCAGCGGCGAGCATGTGTTCGTAAGGCTCGTCAATGCAAACACGCCCAAGCTTATGGTTATAACGTATCAGCGAACCAATGCCGGCATACTTCCCTGTAAGCATCATCTTCAAATCGCCACTCTTATCAGCAGGATAGTAAACGGTGTAAGGGTCGAGACTGCGCAACATCGCATCGATGCCGTTACCCACCACTACATCGGCGTGGCGTGTCAATCATACATCAAATCAAGGTGTAGATAGCATTCAGCACATCAAGATTCTTCGCTATCTGTGAAATGTATGTTCTTCATTCTGCGAAAAAGCCAGCAATATTGCAGCATAAAACCATTGCCAGCAGCATTGTTTTTCATTCTATACAGTTTTATTCGGTTGCCTGCAAGATACAAATAAATACGTCTACGTCGTTATTAGCTATATAAAAAGCAACATTTCGAAGAAAATTTTTAAAAATTACGGAAAACATTGGAAGTTTCATCAAATCTACATGACCTTTGCAACCGCATTTCAGAAATGAAATCACACTGCTTCAGTAGCTCAGTTGGTTAGAGCACCTGACTGTTAATCAGGGGTCGTTGGTTCCAAGCCCATCCTGGAGCGCACCAAAAGAAGTTGTGTAACGGACAACTTCTTTTTGTTCTATAAAGTTTTAAAGATAAATATAACGCATTTTCTTTTGCGGTTATATCATAAAAATTATCTTTACCGCATAAATTCTATACTTTTACAATATTGTTACAACACCTTTTATATAATACAGGTATCGTGGGGATATCATAAAAGCTACGTGTTGATGTAATAAAAAGCTACGTGTTGATGTCATATAAGTAATGTATTAATGTAATAAAAAGCTACACGTTTATATCACAAGGGTATCACATTGATATTGTTTTAAAACTTTGCTTTCGTACAATCTTTAATAACGATACATACAAAAACTGAGTCACAAAAGTCAATATTCAACCGCCTGTTACGTTATACCATCAGATAATTACATAAAAATTTGATATATGAACTTATTCAATTCAAACAAGAACAGCCTGATTACACGAATGTTTCATGGCTTTATGAACGGATGCCGACGCTTTCCTCTGGCTATCTTACTATTGTTTTGCTGGGCCGTTGGTGCCATCATTATGCACCATTTAGAGAGAGATACGGCTATGGCAAGCTTAATTTACAAAGGCTTGAGTTCTTTATCGCCTACTATTTCCCTCTGCAGCATTGCTTGATTTACGGCCTTTACGCTCGACCGTGAGGCTAATCCCACCAAACCTTTAAATCGTTTTATTGCGCCCCTTATATATGTAGCGTGGTTGGCTTTCTGTAGCATAACGGCTTACTTTATACCGTTTTCTATATCCAATAACATCATGCTCGGCACACTCATAGCCACTATAATAGTTGTAACGGCTACGATTAGCGTTCCGTCATTCTAAAGATGACCGCAGTTTTGGCGCCTTATCATGGGAGCTCATTATTGCAGCAGTGGTAGCAGGTATTGGTGCAGGCATCTTCTTTGGAGCTTACAACTGCTCTTGATTGGGGTTGAAACCTTATTCGGTATCAGCATTCTTCTGAGATAACATTAGATATTATCATCGTCTGTTCTATGTTTATTTGTCCCGTTGTTTGGCTTCAGATGTACCATCGCTTACCCAAACGACGAACGCACGATTAAAATACCGCGCTTTCGCTGGTGGATTGCTGCACTTTTGTTATGCCTTTGGTTGGCGCATACCTTATAACGCTATACATTTTATTTATTAAAGATCATCTTTATATGGGAGCTTCCCGAGGGCATGGTATCGTATTTAGTCACTGCTTTTAATGGCTGGGACTGTTGCAATACTCTTTTATGTCTCTATCCCACACGCTTTGAAGGGGCATCGTTTCGACAAGCTCGTCGCGCGATGGCTGCCTATTCTCCCGCTCCCATTGCTCATATTGATGACCGTTGGCATCGTAAAACGCTTCTCTGATTATGGAGTAACGATGCCTCGTTTGTACGTATTGACGTTCAATCTATGGTGTTACGTGTGTGCCTTTGGCTTGTAAAATGCAAGGGTAGTCGCGTTATCGCTGGATTCCTATATCATTTGCAGCCGTGCTGTTTGTGACATCAGTGGGACCACAAAAACTACAGCAACCTGGCAAAAGCTTGGATAAAAATGAGGTGCGCACAGCACTAAAGGGAAAGAAGCTGCCACTGAACGAACGCGATTATGACCAACTTTTCAAATCAAAAACGCCAGAAAGACAACGGTTATTGAGACCAATTAGCTTATCTCTCAGATAATTACTCAGGAGGAAGATGTGGCTGACATCATGGACTCTACCGTTTATGGCAGAAGGTATTACGCTGATGATGAAGACACGCGTACAGGCTGAATGCCTCAGCATTTATGGCGCCGCTTACCCTGTTTTCAATATACGAGACTACGCCACTATGGTGCCCATCGATCTCGATACACTCGCTTCGACATTGAAAGATGGCCAGTTAATCGTCGACATTCCACTCAAAACGCAAGGCTTTAACAACCTATTCGTATGGTGATTCCGATGAAAACAATCCGTAAAATGGATAAAGATGAGAAAGCGGTTCAACCCATTTTATACGACGGTAACGCCCTTATCATCGAATCTTTATCGCTTACACTCACCGGCAATAAGCCGTCAAACTTTAGCATTAACGGTATTCTGCTGTTGAAAAGAACCCTTACCTAAAAAGGAAAAACAGCGAAAAATAAAGGCCTTTACTTTTCACAATAGTATTTTAAAAGGGCGAAAAGAACCAGCATTTATTGCCATTCTTCTCTGCCCTTTTTCTTTTATCTACTTAGCCTTAATGCTATTTTTATACCGCGTCTGCGACTACCACAACCTGCGCTTACAGGATTTTCGTATTTACTACTTAAACAATTTCTGTGCAAATTCTGTAAGATACACACGCCAATTACGCCATATATGACCGCCGTCGGTTTTCCATATAAGTGTATTTATAGCCCATTTTATCGAGCCGCTTCACGATAAATTTTATTCACATCATAAAGAAAATCGGTACGACCTATAGCCATCCAGTAATACAAATTCTTATCTGCGAACTGCTTCTTAAGCTTGTCTTCAAAATGGCCATACATCTTTAAGTTGCTCTTTTGACGCTGTCCATCTACTATGGCTGCAGAAAAAAGACCTACATATTTAAACCAATCGGGGTGATTAGCTGATATGACTTGACTGATGAAAATCCGCCCATAGAGACCGGCAATAGCGCGATGCGACTTATCGTTTATGGTACGATAATGGCCTCTATAAACTCTTTAATCTCAGGAAAAGCCTCTTCAAAGCTTCCCTCCATGGTTTTAGGCAGGTTAAACGACGGCTGTTTCCGGAAGTCCTGGAGTCTCTCCTGGTGCCGCCTGTTGCGAAATATTACCATTAGGCATCACCACTATCATTGGCACAGCCTTCCTGAAACAATCGGGTTATCAAAAATTTCGGCAGCACGTCCCGTAGCAATCCACGCTTCTTCATCGCCTCCCATGCCACGAAGTAGGTAAAGAACAGGATACTTCTGTTTCCCTTCCTCGTAGCCTGCAGGTGTATAAACCGTCATGCGACGGTTGAAACCAGCTTGCTGACGGATACACGCGAGCAACCGTACCGCATGAGGTACATCGCTTTAGTAACGTAAAGGGTTAGATGATGCTTCACCAATGAAATAATCCATTATATTTGCCACATCGCGCACCTTGAAAGCATTCATCGGATCGTTTGTTTTCACACCGTCAACTGTGTACCAATAATGGTAAAATTCGGGCTTTAGAGGTTGCGTTTTAAACACCCAAAAATCACCTGTACGTACCATATCGCGCACGCCGTCGCGATAATTCAACTTACCTTTCACACGAAAGCTATCAGCAGGGAGGCAGTCACTCGTAATCTGCACCCTCTTAGCTTCAGGCGCATACAAAGAAAATGTAACAGTTCCGTCCTCATTTATACGGGGAGAAACTGTAGTATTACGGTCAAAAGAAATTGCTTGCTGGGCCATAGCCAATTGCGGCAAAAAGACTTGCAAGTAACACGAAAACCAACAGATGTTTAAACCATTTCATATCTACTTTATTATTTTGTTATACTGTTCCTATAGCTTTTACCCGCTCCTCAAAGGTGTCACGATCAACACGTGCGCCGTTTTTCACGCGTGCTCTATAATTATAAATGGTATTAACCGAGTAGTGAAGAAACTCAGCTATCTTGCTACTGTCATCAATTCCAAGACGTATCAGCGCAAAAATTCTTACCGTAGTATTCAGTCGTTCTTTCTCCGTGAGCTGCACTTGCTCCTCAGGACGCAACAGCTCGTTGAAACGATCAACAAAGTCGGGAAAAAGATGGAGGAACGCATTATCAAAGTTTAGGTACAACTCATCAAGTTCTTGATCCTTAGTTTCCGTCGAACGCGTTAGCTCTTTTCAGCTCATCATACTTAGCCCGCCTTTTTATTAAACGGTTTTACACGTCTGCGCATACTGTCGAGCCTGTCAACATATACCGAGCACATGCGCATAAAACGACTCCACATACTCTTCTTTCACACGGTTAGCATCAATAAGCTGCGTATTACTTGCAGTAAGTTGCTCATTCCAGTAGCGAAAGCTGACTATGAGGTCCGAAAAGCTTCTCATTACTCTGCTTCAGGTCATCACGAACAACGGCCAATCGTTGCCTTTGTCGGTTAGCATAATAATATAAAACCAATACCAACAGCATCAATACCGACAACACACCCATCGTAATCATTAAACGACGATAGTTTTCTTCGCTTTCGGCTTTATACTGATTGGCTATCGTTGACGGCAATGGCGATATTTGTGACAAACGCTGACGTGAGCCAAAGACGTCCTGCACAATCGCTCGTAAAAAGCTAATATAACGGTAGGCCCTATCAGCATCTCCCGAATCATTAGCTGGTTAGCCATTTCCCATCGACCCTTGGTCAAAGCACTCCGTTACGTACATCAGCCAGCACCGAGCGCGAAAGCCATTGCATCATGTGCGTAGAGTCGCCCACATTCTTATATTCAAGGTATCGGTAGAGCGCCACCGAAAGCGTACACGTGTGAGCGCTTCAGGGCACACGCTTTGCCACTCGTCGTTTACTGCTTTCGATTGTTTATACTTACCCTCGTTCAGCAACGTAAGCTCTTCTGTCTGCAAACGGTTGTTGTCATAGCGCGGGAAGGACGGCATACATCAACTGTTTATAGCGAGCCTGTTCAGCTTCATAGCGTTTACGCATGCTAGCGATATGTGTATAATAAGCCAATTCTCCGTACACTGAACGTAAGCAAAATAATATATTCCGCGCGCATTTTCGTCCATTTCATCGGCATTTACCAGCTTCAGGAATGTCTAAAAGCTTCGTTATACATGCCGAATTACTACACCGCAAAGCCAGCCACGAACGGCACAAACCTACACGTTGCTGATTGCCCTAATGCAGTGGCCAACGCAATGCAACGATTAAGATAATAAATGGCAGAATCGTTTAATAAACGGTCTGCATTCTTCGCATACAACTAAAAAGCCACATGATATGCCGTCTGTTTATCGTGCGCTTTTTGAAAATCGTTACGCAATAACGTAACACGCTTCTCCTTTTTGTGCGATATACTCTCCTGGAACGATTTTACGGCTTCATCAATAAGATGAAGCAGCGAATCAGTTGATAGTCGCGTGCGCAAAGCGTATGGGAAACACTAAAAAGATAAAACAGATATGTAGAAACTTTGCTGGCACATATGGTTTTTGGTGCCATGGACAAAGATAATATATTTTTTAAATACGCTTTCTTTTTAATTAAAAACCCTTTTGGTATTATAGAAAGCCCTTTTCGGTAACAACATTTCGCACTTACTGCATCGCGTTTCCATACTCCTTATCGTTTGCTGCAACCCTTCTTCTATTCTGGCTCTCCTTTCTTACACTATACTTTTTACGTTATCAACGATTGGGACATGATATGGCGGCCGCCATGTCACATTATACGACGGCCGTCGTACCCATTACTACCACAACCGCCGAACGATGTTACCACAGCCACCGTACAACAACCCATACAACGTTATCGGTTTAAAACAACATCGAAAACATCGAAAAAGAAACATCGGAAACCCACAGCAAAATAGCCGTAAATTTCCGATGAAATGGGCGCTTTTATGCTTTTTAAGCGCAAAATGCTGTTTTTATTTTCGGCTTATTTAGAGCATTGATGCTCACTTATTTTCATTTCTGATAAACGCGTAGCATAGTCGACTTCCATCGCTGCTGGTAGAGCTGTATCGTCAGTTCCCTGCTGCGGCCGCCCCAATCGCCACCCACGCAAGATTCAGAATGACATAGAACTCCTTATCAAAAGGCCATGCACTAATAGTGCCCTCGTTGATTATAAGTAAGCAGAAGTTGGTCGTCAACATAGAATTTCATGTGAGCGGGTGTCCACTCCATGGCATACACATGAAACGCAGAGGTTGCTGTTCCTATATTGCGTGATGCCGACTCAACGGCAGTTCCACCGTTTGTTATACTTTGTACAGTGGATTGTTGAATGCACTACATTGAGGTTGTATCCTACGTGTTCCATGATATCTATTTCGCCTGTGGCGAGGCCAAGAACCGCCGGCAACGGGCATCATCCAGAAAGCAGGCCACGTGCGCTTGCCCGCAGGCACACGAATTCTGAGCAGCTACATAACCATACTTCCAGCCTGTTACGCTTACCATGATGCGTCCCGAATAATATTGATTATTAATTTTACGCGCAATAATTGAAAGGAAACCGTCTTTACCTCAATGAGTTTCTGTCCGCTATAGCTATCAGTGCCTGGGTAAACCTGCTTTCGTTGTTCACACGGCCTGCAGGCCAGTTCTCAATAGTCCAATCTGACGAGAGCGAAGTGCCGTTAAACTCGTCATGCCACACCAAATTGTAGCCAGCAGGACCACGCAATGAGTCGACCGCCACAGGGACGTTCTGTAGCAGCTTTACTTCACAGGAATGTATGAGACGCTGTGTACCCGACTTGATGACAATGTTGCCCATACGAGCCTCATAGCTTGTATTTGCATCGATTTGTACGGTAATAGTACCCGACTTTTTGCTGGTTCCTGTAGTTGTTACTTTCGCCCATGCACTGCAAGCATCATCAGCAAAAGCCGTCCATTCGCGCAGTGTCGTAACACTAATTGTTTATTGTAGAGCCCCGTGTTTCCTACATTAATAGCACTGGCACTGGCCGTAATGCCATCGCTTGAAGGCACTACCGAACTACCGCCTCGTTATCACTCCACACACACGCTGCAAGAACGAAGAGTGAAAAGGAAAAAGGGTAAGCAATGATATCATAAGTTGTTATAAAATAGCTAAGCATGAGAGACGCAGAAATTTCTGTTTCCGCGTCTCTTACGCGAGTTTATCACTGTATGTTGGTTTTGAGTAGCGATTAAATCGCTGTTTTGCAGAATGATGTTACTTGCTGCACATGCGTATCGGCCTCGTTTCCACCAAAATCAAGCACAAGTTCAAGACTTGCAGCCGCACCAGGTAGGAAGCATTACAGCAGGAACTTTAAGCGTATACTCCTCATAAGGACGCAGTGTAACCTCTTTTTCGCGAACAAGAAATTGTCGCCCGAAGCGGTATCTGTAAGCTTAACCATCAAAGGTTCCAGCCTTATCGCTGTTGAGCTTACAACTGAAAATCGTACTTTTGTATTGGCTTCGCCCCGCAATATCAGTTGTAATGAAACACTGAGCCTGCCAACGAGCGAGAGGTTGCCTGTGGCAACACATACGAGAATGTTCCAGCGTTGAAAGTCAGCACAGGATTGGCAATTTATGCCCCAGCCTGGCGCATAATAATAACGAGTTGTAAAGCCTGCTGTGCCGCGGTCGTCAACGCGAGTTTTCCATAGATTCGACGCTGCGTTGTGAGACGCATACCGTACGATCGGTGTCCTCTGCAGGCGCAACGATACCGTCGCAGCCATGTTCTTGTAGGTCAATTCGGCTAACTGTTACATCGGTTCCAGCTTCATTGCCACCAAAATCAAACACAAGGGTAACATTATTCATATCAATACCGGGCATGTCACTCTTGTAGAACACGTATGGTTCGTAAGCTTTCAGCTTGATAACTTCGGTAAAAATAGAATGTGTTATCGTCACCCTCTTTCACCAACTAACAGTTACGTTATTATGATCCCTTTGTAGAAAGGAACTTCGCAGAGAAGTCGTAACGAGTTGATGAGTTCGTAGTCATATCGGTATGGAATTTACAGTGAGCCTGCCATTGTTGCGTAGTTGCCGTTGAGAAGACTAATGGTATACGAGTTGCCATTGGCGCTAAAGCCTGGCGCTGCTATCTGTGCCCAACCCGGAGCATAGAAGAATGTCATATTGTACGTACAATTCTTCCACAAGTTACAGTTGCTATCAGCATTGAAACCTTGGAAGCCTTCCTGTCCGCTTGTGAGAATAAAAGTGCCACGAAATATTCTTATTGGGGTTGTCGTACACCAAATCGAGCTGTGTGGCTGTGATGTTTTCAACACGGAAACGTGGCTCACTATACTGAGCATCAGCCGAGATATAGGGGAAGAGTGTGTTTGCAGGAAGCACCAAATAAAGCGATGTTCCTTCTACTTCAAAGCGATAATCGGCGGTCTGACGGCTTACAGGTGTGTGGTATAATCACTGCCAGAGTGAGGATTATTACCATGCGGCGTCTTTTGTAACATACACGGTACCGCTCGTTCCTGGCTCTATAGGGCGTAGCCTTTCTCTGTAGAAAGGTTAAGCGATCGTCGTACAAGCCAAACGATCCTTTCTCAGTGGGTTGAGCAGAATACCAGCCGTTACCTGTGGTTCCGTACTCGCCACAAGCAAGATGGCCCGCAACGCTACTGGCAATACGCCATTCTTTCGTCTTCCCACTGTTCTCAGAGCCACCTGCCAACAGGTTATAATACTGGTCGAAATTAACTGTGAGTTGTTAATGTGGAAAGTGAGCGTATCGGTTCGTCACTAATTCCGTTACGATTACCTGCACGGTAAGGTATCTTATAATCGCCAGCAACGGTAAAAATAACCGTTTGTCCGTTAACTGTAGAAATATGTGGTGTTACGGCCTTGATGGCATAAGCCATAGGATACTCTCCTCATTATCGAGATAAAGGTTACACCATTCAGTGGTTTGGTCTGCTTCAACGTGCTTTTCGCCGCATTTACCGAAGAGTACCCGCTTCGTTGGGGCCCTCACTCCTCGGGCGAACAGCCTGTCAAAGTAACGGCAGCAAGTGCTACTGCAAAACATGCCTTGAGCATGGAGATGACTGCTGCTACATTTTCTTTAATATCGTTTTTCATATCAAGAAATTCTTTATGGTTATTTCTGGTTGTAAACTTAATAATTATGCTGAACAAGTCCGCCCTGTGCAGCATCGATTTCGCCCTGTGGAATAGGAACGTACTTGCGATTCTCGCTCCATGTGTTCTTGCGATAACCGTCGGCATCGGAACTAACGTCGTTACGGCCTTTCCTGTACGCACAAGATCCCAGTAGCGTTTGCCCTCACGCCATGAACTCTAAGTCGCGTTCGTCGATGATATTATCAATAGTAGCCGCACGGTTATCGGTTAAACCTGCGCGATGATGCACCAAATTCAAAATACTGCTGCGCATCAGCAAGGCTTCCCAGTTTGTACGCACCAGCAACTCTGCTGCGTTCAGCGGGTTTCGGCATAACGGTAAATGCGGAGGTTGTTGTTGTAGTTACCGTCAGTTGCTCCTGCAATATTCTGCAAATTAGAACCGCGTGCAATATCTTATTTAGCCACAAACCTGTATCCTGATAGCGCGCTTTATAAGAACCTGTAGCAGGGACGATAGCATGTGGCATCGCGACGAAGCGTCACCGCTATTAAACTTATTGTAAGCCTCAACACGTACGGGAGCTCCACCCCATCCGTTGTCAACGCCATCGGCTGACACGCCACGCTTCAGGACTAATTATACGTGATAGCCACGTGCCGCCAACGTTTCCGACACCACCATCATAGGCTCTTTTGCCGTTGGGACCGTCGGTATAATTGATCTCAAAGATGCTCTTTCGACCATTCACCTGCCTTGTCCAGATGTCTGCGTAGTTAGCGCTGAGCTCGTACTTGCCACTGTTGATGATTTCCTTCATATGTTGTAGTGCGCGGTGCATAACGACTATTGTCGTTTTGATACATCACCATCTCAGCATACAACATATAAGCCGTAGCGACTGACGCGACCAAGGTTTGCATCGTCCCATTGCATGGGTAAAGCATTCAGCGAAATAGCGCTCTCAAGGTCAGCAATCACCTTATTATATACGCTATCGGGCGAGTATTGACAGACGGGTATAAGGAGCCCTAAGGTTCTCCATGTAAACAGGAATGTAGCCATAGAACTTCCAAAGCTGAGCAGTAATAATAATCGCGCAGCACCTGAGCTTCTGCTGTATAGAGGTTCTTCTTCACTGCATCTAACTTATCTCCCAGATTATTTACGTAACCTAAGACGTCATTTGAGTTCTTAATTCCAATGTAACACTGCTTCCAAATACCGCTGAGCGTGTGCAAAGCATCGGCCTTATAGTCCTCCATGTAATGCCAATATGAGTAGTCATTGAGGTCGGCTCCGCCAGCCCCAGAAGTTATCTGCCATCACTTCGCTGCTGATATTTATGAGGATTATACGCCGCGCCATTCCAGTCAAACAGTCGCATTGGTTGATAAGCGGCCGCAACAGCCTCAAATAAATGAGCATCGGATGCGAAATATTCCTCTAACGTTGTCTTTGTTCCGGGTTCAACCTCAAGGAACGATCACTTACAGCTTGTAAAGGAAAGAGCAGCAAAAACAGAAGCTGCGATTCAAGTTTTGTTAATATTTTCGTTTTCATAACTGTTCGTTCTTAAACTTTTTAAATGTTTCCTGTCTTTACGTTAGAAGCCTACATTCACACCAATCATGAATGTACGAGCTTGTGGATAACACCATAGTCGACGCCTAAAGAGGTTCCTCCTGAAGATATTTCAGGGTCAAAGCCATGATATTTTGTAAGGTGAGCAGGTTTTCAGCCGATACATACAGACGAATTCTGTCAACATAGAACTTGTTTATTATATTCTTTGGGAGAGAATAACCCAGCTGAATATTCTTCAAACGGAAGTAACTTGCATCATAAACATATCAAATCGGACGAGAGCCCGGTTATTGTGTATCAACCGTGCAGAAGCGAGGATACTTGTTACTCGTACCTTCTCCCGTCCAGCGTCCAAGCATCCAGCTGTAGAATTGGCTTTAGAGATATCGGTTCTACGTGTAGCATCAAACACTCTCGCGCCAGTAACTGCCTTGCCACATCGTCGAGAGTCGAAGCCACGCCACTCTGCGTTGAAGTTGGACCGAAAGTCCAGTCGGGCATTCCTTGCCAATCTTCGTCACTATCACCCTCTTGAGTAATCTTTCCATCGTTGTTAACGTCAACAAATCGCACATCTCCGGGAACAGCATTGGTTGAATCAATGTTCCGTCCGCATTCTTATATGCACGTACTTTCGTCCATATTCTGGAATACTCCAGCTGTTTTATATCCATGAGAAATAGGGAAAGGCTGACCATTTTGCGCACGTGTGATCGTTCCAACACTTGGAAATTATCATAGTTTAGATAACCCGTATCGTTACCTAAGTTCACAACTTTGTTCTTCAAATAGGCTGCATTACCTTTGATATAGAAACGAGGCATCGAAATATTCCATTTATAGCCTGCTTCAAACTCAAATCCACTGTTCTCCATCTTGCCCACATTACCAATAGGACGCGCGATCCCACATACAAAGGAACAGGTATTTCCATCAACATTCCGTTGGTAGTCTTTTATACCAGTCAAAAAGTGAATGTAAGAGATTGATTAAAGAATCCGAAATCAATACCAAAAATTGGCCTGCGAACTTTCCTCCCACTTCAAGTCAGGATTAGCTAAACCGCCAGCCTGTGTTCCGATAATTTCAGTATTATTGCGACCAAAGAGCACGTTATGATTACCTTCTGTATAAACGGCATAACGGAATTGCCTATGTTTTCATTACCATTCTTACCCCAGCTAAAGCGTACTTTCATGTTGCTCAGCCAATCACGGGTCGACTCCATAAACTTTTCGTTGGTTACATTCCAACCTAAAGAGAACGAGGGGAAGGTAGCATAGTGATTGTTTATGCCAAAACGGCTTGAACCGTCACGACGCAAAGTAACTTCGGCCATGTAACGCTCATCATAGTTATAGCTTGCACGGGCAAACAAAGAAGCCAATGTTGCGGATATCGTTAGGGCCGCCATAAACACCTAAATCGTTATTAACAGCCAAAACCCGTTGCATAATCAATATAAGGCTTTTCGTCCATCAATGGGAAGTTTCTACTGCCTCCAAGGTACCAGCCTGTTGACTTTTTAGCTGATTGTCCCAGCACAACGTTTACATGATGCTTGTCAAACTGACGTTCCCAAGTTAACACATTCTCTAACTGCCACACCGTATAACGGTTGCTTTGAGCGTTTACTGAAGGCTTAATAGCAAGGTTGTGCCCGACAAATAATAACGAGGCGTATAACCATTATCCACACCATTAAACGTCATATCAGCACCATAAGAGATGCGATAGGTCAATCCCCAACCCAAACTTAGGTTAGCACCGAAGTTGGCTACAAACTTATGTACCCATGTTGGCGCACTGGGGAGGTTAAGCATAGCCATAGGATTGTTCATCTCATGGAAGTCAGCACCTGGTGTATAGAACAAATTGCCTGCGGCATCATATATCGGAGCATAGTTGTAACTTACAGCACCCGTCTTAGGGATCAGTAGTAGCCGTTGCTGCTTGCATACGTGAAATTTCTGCAGCCTGAGCAGCAGCATCAGCCGATGATATAGAAACGGGCAACATCGGAGATAATACAACCGCTGAGCCAAGGATAGAACCCCACTGCGAATTCGTTTCTATGCCTACACTCTTTAATACGTGCATACGAAAATATTTGCCGTGATATCAAGCTTGTTTAACCATTCACGCTCCTTGCTCATATCAAATAAGGTATACTTCGTATTGCTGCGCAGGGTAAGGCGTCGGTAGTTAGACTTGTTAAAATTACCACCTACAATACCTTCCTGATTGTTGTAACCTAACGATAAATAGTAGTTAATGCGATCAGAAGCACCACTAACATTCACCTCGTGGTTTACCATAGGGGCATTATCGTTAAACACTTCCTTCTGCCAATTTGTGCCTTCTCCAAACGAGTAAGGGTCAGCATAGATAGGAGCTAAGCCTGAATTCACCGCACCTTCATTCATCATAACGGCATACTGTGTTGCATTTAAAACGCTACGTTTATGCCATGCACTCTGCCAGCCATAAGAGAAATTGTAATTCACATTCACCTTACCCTTGTTGCCTCCCTTGGTAGTTACCAATACAACACCGTTGGCAGCGCGAGCTCCATAAATAGCACCCGAGCAGCATCTTTCAATACTTCTATGCCTCTCTATGTCGCTGGGATTGATATAATCAATATTACCTTCTACTGGCATTCCGTCAACAATGTAGAGCGGATCCGAGTTATTGATGGTACCAATACCGCGAATTCGAACTCTTGCAGCAGCACCAGGCTGACCTGATGACGATGTTACCGTCACACCAGCTGCCAAACCTTTCAGTGCGTTATCCATACGCATGGGGGCTGTTGCAGCCAAATCTTTTGGCATCAACCTTTGCTATAGCTGCGGTAACAACGCTCTTTTTGCGTTCCATAGCCCCACAACTACCACCTCGCTCAATGATTTTTGATCTTCTTTCAAGGTGATTTTCAAATTCTGTCCGCCTGCAACCTCTGTAGTTACAAAGCCAATGTAAGAAACGACAAGGCGAGCACCTTCGTTACCTTTGAAGGCAAACTTACCGTCAATGTCGGTTACTGTGCCACGCGTACTTCCCTTTTCTACGACAGAAGCACCAATAATGGGATCGCCTGTTTCGTCAACAACCATACCCGAAAGCTGATAATTCTGGGCTTGTTATCACAGCAAACAGAAGAGATACCAATAAGGTAAAAATCTTGTTTGGTTCATACGTAATAAAAATTTAGATTTATTGTTTAATAATCAGTTGAAGTTATCCACCTTTTTGTTTTTCGGCTTTTTAGGGTTTTACCACCTAGGACATCACAAAAATTATATAAAAATAACGTGTTAATAACACAGAAACTAAAAAGTGGATATTATGCGGGCTAATTTTTATTTAAACTATTCATAATCAAAACATATAAGCCAAATTGATTTATGTCAAAAAGTGTATTTTTAAACGGCAAAGAATATCCCAAACCTGCGATTTTCATACTATTTTACCACCCTTTTTGCCGATTTATATTACCCCACACCTTCACTCCCCATTACCTATATGCTATTCCATCAATTACTACTCATGGCAACAGTATCTTCCTCCCACCTTATGCAACAACCTTTCTCCCACAGGTATAGCCCTTTTAAAAACCATAATATAAAGACGTTTTTATATAGGTCGTCTCATACTTTTTATATATATTTGCACGTTATTAAATTAAATAATAAACCTATATTACCAACATGACATCAGTTTTTAAAAACCTGCTGGTTGCTGTCTTCTTGCTTTCAGGAAGCCACATGGCTATGGCCCAAAACCACAGTAAAAACCATGGTTCCAATTCAATTTCCAAACCTATTTATCTTGACGCTTCAAAAAGTATTGAAGAGCGTGTTGAGGACGCTCTCGTCGAATGACGCTTGATGAGAAGATTGCTGTCATTCATGCGCAGAGCAAATTCTCCTCTGCTGGCGTGAAGCGTTTGGGCCCACCTGACTCCCGCGGACCGATGATGGCCCTCACGGAGTACGTCCTGACGTGCTATGGGACGAGTGGGAACAGGCTGGCAAACCAACGATTCGTGCGTAGCTTTTCCCGCTCTTACCTGTCTGGCTGCGACGTGGAACCCACAAATGAGTTGGATTTACGGCGTTAGTTTAGGTGAGGAAGCCTATACCGTGGGAAGAATATGATTCTCGGACCTGTGTAAACATATGCGAACACCTGTTAATGGGCGCAACTTTTGAATATACATGGGCGAAGACCCTTCTTGCAGCTTCTGTTAGTGGTTGTTCCGTATATTCAGGACTGCAATCGAACGGAGTTGCTCTGTGTCAAGCATTATGCGTTGAACAATAACGAGGTAAACCGACACACTACCAACGTGGTTATCAGTGACCGTGCTTTGCATGAGATTTATCTTCCTGCCTTAAGCAGCCGTTACTAAAACGCAAAGTGTAGGAATAATGGGTTCTCAATCTCTATAAGGACCAACACAACTGTCATAACGATATTTTGTAATAAAATATTGAAGAACGACTGGGAAGTTTGATGGCGTAGTGGTAAGCGATTGGGGCGGAACCCACGATGCTGATCGGCTATCAAGAACGGCCTTGATAGGAATTTGGTACATGGACTGATGGTTTAACAGCTGGAAAATCGAATGCTTGATGCTATCACTAGCCGACGCATACAAACAAGGCATCGAGCAGGCAAATATACTGAAAAGAGCTGAACGATAAGGTGCGCCGCGTACTGCGACTCTTCTTCCGCATCAATGGCTAAGCACGAAAACCGTGCTTTCCTTTGCTCGAAAGCCGTATAGAAGCCGCTCAGAAACTGTTGCCGAAGAAGGCATTGTCCTGCCACAAAACAAAGGGTGACGTTCTTAGCGCTTTTATACGGTGGCTTTGAATGCTGACCTGGCACCGTGAATTCGGACGCAGAAAACGTCGAAATATTGGTTGTTGGCGAGAACGCTATTCACAGATGATTGACTGTGGTGGTGGCTCTTCACTCATTAAAGGTGCACAGAAATATCGCCAGTTTCAAAGGAGGCTTGCAAGACCGTCTTAATGGTTATGCCGATGTTGTCGCAGGCGGCTATGTGGGCGATGTAGACGGAAAATACAACGGTGTGACTCTGAGCCAGAGACCTTAACGACAGTCGTTCAGAGGCTCGACTGATTGAAGATGCTAAACAAAGGCTCGTAAAGCCGACTATGTTGTGGTGTTTGGTGGACTGAACAAGAGCAAACATCAAGACACTGGGGACACTGACCGTCAGCAATATGAGGGCTTGCCTACGCACAGGATAAACTGGTAGAGGCTCTCGCTCGCGTTAACAAGAATCTTGTTTTGTGTCATTTCGGGCAACACAGTGGCCATGCCATGGAAAGACAAGGTTGCAGCCATTGTACAGGGCTGGTTTATTGGTTCGCAAGCAGGGGCTTTGGCCAGCGTGCTCGTTGGCGATGCTAACCATCGGGCAAGCTTCGCTTTCACGTGGCCTGTAAGTTTGAACGATGTTGGCGCCCATGCCTCAATACTTATCCGGGTACATGGCGTGCCGATAAGAAAATTATTGACCAGAATACAAAGAAGACATTTACGTGGGCTATCGTTGGGCCGATAAGAAAAAGGTGCGTCCACTATTCGCTTTCGGCCATGGCGAGCTATGCACCTTTCGAAACTTTCTAATATTCGCCTTGACAAGCCCGTGCTTAATGGTGACGACAACCTCACGGTAACGGTAAATGTGCGCAACACAGGGGCACGCGAGGGCAGCGAAGTAGTACAACTCTATATCCATGCTAACAAGTCTGCTGTTGACCGTCCATATAAAGAGCTGAAAGGTTTCGCCAAAGTTAGTTTGAAACCTGGCGAGGCTCGCGACGTGAATATTAAGATAGCTGATAGCGATTTGGGTTATTATAGCCAAGCTGTACAGGGTTGGGCTGACGAAACTCAGGCACGTACACAGCCCTTGTTGGCAACGCGTCCGACAATATTACACTAAGCAAAAACATTCAGGTTGGCATCTATTTGCACCTATCGCGGTAACCCGTTAAACAACAGAATACAATAAGCAATACAGCCTTTATAAAGGCTGAATGATAAGCATAAAGCAGCCTGACGGCTGCTTTTGTGCTTTTATTCTACCCTTTGCCTGCTAAACCACACTTGTACTTATTAAAAAACAGCATATTGCCATGCAAAACCATCGACTTCAAGCCCACACAGCCGTACTCTTAGCGAATGTTATTTTCGGACTTGGTGTAGCCTGTAACTAAACTGCTTCTTGACCAATGGGTATCGCCCATGGCTTATATGGCTACACGTTGTTTGGGTGCAGCTGCCATCTTCTGGCTTATCTCCCTCTTCCTACCGCGCGAAAAGGTAGCACCACGCGACCTTACTGTTATCATTTTTAGGAGCTTATTGGGTATCGTAGTGTCGCAAACGCTCACAGCATGGGCCTTAACTTTCACCACACCTGTTTACTTTTTCGCTCATCGCTACACTCACACACCTGTAGCTACCATGCTGTGCCGCTCTTTTCATTAGCGAAAAATATCAACATGTGGCGTAGTAGGCGTTGCGCTTGGCGTAGCTGGAGCCATGCTCATGGTGTTTATAGGATGGCAAGGTGGCTCGGGGAAAGAACGATATTTAGGCATTGCCCTTACCTTGTTAAGCATGTTTACATGGGCCGTTTACCTCATTATCACACGAAAGGTATCGGCTCGTTAGTCCGTCCGTTACACAAATGAAATGGGTGTTTTGGCTTCGGCCATTGCTGAATGCCGCATTTTCTTTGACCGACTTACAGAGCGCCACACTATACAGTGCCGCCACACAGTGGAGCGGATTAGCCGAAATAAGCTTTCATCGTGGTGTTTGCTACGGTAGCTGGCTGCTGCTATACCACTGCCATGCGCTGTTTAAAGGCTACCACCGTAAGTGTTTATGCCAACCTACAGCCCATTGTGGCTTCGCTGGTAGCCATTTCTCTCAGCCAAGATGTGCTGACATGGGATAAACCTGTAGCCCTTGTTTTGGTACTATTAAGTGCATGGCTCGTAACCAAATAGCATATACTACCTTTCGTAACCTTTGCTATGCTTAGCCACTTTATGGCTTTCAAAGCAAGGGTAACAGTCCTTTTAATTTGTAAAAATAATTCTGAATATTTTACCCTTCTTCTATAGGAAAGTAAAATAAGCACATATATAGTAAATTCACTATTACAGCGTTAAATAAGCCCTATTCTATCAAATTTAAAGAAGTGGCACATATTCACATCATTACTATATACTTGTATGACGATTACGACGTAATGACAATGCGATTACGATGTAAGACGCAAAACCTTTACGATGTAAACGGAACGCGATTACATCGTAAACGCACACCCTGTACGCAGAAAACAGCACCTACAAATAGCGATGGAACGGGGTGTTTTCACTAAAACGGATACTGTTATTCACTACAACACCAATACTTTATCAGGCAAGAGGGATACGATTACGACGTAATCGCTACCTGACACAATTTTTAAAGACTCAAAAACTCAAAAATGTTTATAAACAATTGTATAACAGAAACTTATTTGCTACATTCATATTTTGCGCACACACCCCGAGCTACCCTTTAGTTGTAAAATACGGCCGTCACAGAACGCAAAAACGTAAAAATTTTTCATGGTTTTCCTCATTCAGTTTAAATCTAATAGGGACATTATAAATAACACACAGGCTTTCCATTCTGCTTGCCAGGAATCCATTTAGGCATCAGTTTAACCACGCGTATGGCCTCTTTATCGAGCAATGGGTCAACACTCCAAACTACTAATGGATTTAAAAATATTTCCTTCACAATCGACAACGAACTGCACTCACAACGCGCCCCTCTACACCTCCTGTACACACTACAGGGAGGGTATCTGAGGCTGTCGGCTATAAATTTCATCATTGCTGCCTGACCTCCTGGGAATTGGGGCATCTGTTCTACAACATGAAAAACCTTGCCACACGGGTATCCGTATTCTGTGCACGAGCAGTTGTAAGGGTAGTAAAGCCCAGAATAAGAAAGAATAACAGCTTTTTCATTGTGGTTATATTTAATAAGTTCAAAACTTTACAGCATACTTATCCCATCATGTCGCAAATATAATGTGAAATAATGTACAAAACAAGTATTTAATAACAAAAGCTTTCATATAAAAAGGGAAAGAAACACAAAACGAGGATTAAAAGAAATATACCCGACTGATTTTACAAAAATAAGGAGCATAAATGTGAAATATATTTATGCTTTAGTAAGAAATACTTTTAATAATAATAAATGTACAGGCTATAGCCTACATCTACAAGATTTTATATCTATACACCTTAAAAGTTTTAAATGTTATAGGAAGACGGTACTTGACATTTACAGGCTCTCCATTCACCTTTCCTGGCTTCCATTTTAGGCATGCGTTTGATAACCCGTAGCGCTGCGGCATCGAGCAAAGGGTGCACAGAACGTTCTACCATTGGGTTAACTAACACGCCCTTTCTTATCCACAACAAAGCCTACTATAACGCGTCCCTCTATCTTTTTCTTCTGTGCTTCGGCAGGATACTTGATATTATTACGCAGATATTTCATCAGTTCTCCCTGTCCTCCGGGAAAAATTAGGCATATCTTCTATAACCTCATACACTTTTTCTTGTGGCTTTTTCTTGAACAGACTGTGCGCTGACAGTTGTAAACATGGTAAAGAAAAGCATCAGAATAAATAAAATTTTCTTCATGATTATGTTATTTAATGGGTTCACATTATTGCATACTTCCAACAGGATATGACAAAGATAATAATATATATATAACAGAACAAGTAATTGACGAAATAAATTTCTTAAGGATATATCAAAAGCATGAAAACATGCTATAAAAATATTTACCATATCACATTTCTGAAAAAAGAAGAGGCCACATCTCTTTTTGAGTATGTGACCCCCTTACTACGTTAGTATGTTATGAAAAATTTGAGAGAATTAAAAGCTTCACAGCTTCTGTGTTGTTTTACTAAACATGATTTTATAGAGAAAGCATAGAAAAAATTTTTCCTTTGTAATTCCCCGCAGTTTGCACGCTGCTTTTGCACAGCATTACTGCGCATTTTCTCTGAGGGCAACCATGCTTTGCTGCATGGTATCAACCTTGGCACTATCGTCCATAGCTGCAGATGTTCCCCATCTGAAGTTCGGGGTTTTGTAATAGCCATCGTAGCTGCTGATTGGGTCTTTGCTGACGACCAAACGGCACCTGTGCGGCATTGCCAGAGTGTAAGCATAATAGCTGACAACAGCTGCAGCCTTAAATAGAGGCTTCATACGCTGCGGCATGGTGATGATGCGCGCCTTTACAGGCTCAGCTTGCTCCAATAGAAGCCATAAGCTTCTCATCGAAATCGTCACCAAGTACATTCTGTTCAGTTTCCTGCTCTGCATAAGCAAGAGGGCTGGTAACGCTAAGCTCGGCGGGTATAACCTCCTGACTAAAGAAGGCACGCAAGATGCTTTCCTCCTCAACAGAAGTTTCGCAGCGCCAATAGCGTTCCAATAACTGATTAATGTATTTATAGTCCATTGTTTTCTTGTTTCTATTGTTACGACGAACTGCACTAAAGAAAGTTACAGCTCAATATAATTTTAACACTCTTTAAATATAAAGCGGTCATAATTGCAGAAGAAAGTGGGGCTTTTTAATAAAAAGAAAAGAGTACTAAATCCCCTTTTTCGAAATTATCAAGCTTCTCAAAACGTTGCTGATAGTTTGCCTACCGCGGAAGATATTCACCTTAACCTGCTCTTCGCTTATACCCAAAACAAGGGCGATATCTTTTGTAAGTTTTGCCTTCAAAGTCGCGTAACTGAATGCAGCTACGTTGCTTTTCGGGCGGGCTATCAACAATTTGGCGAACCATATTCATTTTGAGTCGTTAACTATGGTCTGCCTGGAAGGGTCGTTCGAGAGGTCAATATGAGTCGCCCCTTTGTCGTCTAAGGTTTTGTTCTGATTATCATGCCGTTTAATACTATCGAGCGAGAGGTTACGACAAACCGTAAAACAGAAAGCTTCGATATTATCAATCTGGTCCCATGTATCGCGCTTATTCCACACCTTAATGAGCGTTTCCTGCACGATATCTTCAGCCTCTGCCGTATTGAGCGTGATGCGCAGGGCAAGGCGATAGAGCTGATTTTTCAGCGGAAGAATATCGTGCGAAAAGTTGAGCTTTATGGGCAAATGTGGAATGAAGCAAAGCGATGAAAAGTGGGCAAACCTGCAAGAGGCTGTCCACGTATAGTAATAGGTATTACTTCAAATAAGTATAACCGTAAAGACCTGAGCGATAATTGCTAAGGAATTCCTTACCTTCTTCGAGAGAGATTTTCCCTCTTTAACGCACTTTGTCACCCATTGTTCGATTTGACGAACAAAGCTTTTTCGGGTTGTATTGAACGTATTCGAGCACCTCTTCACCGTTTCGCCATCAATAAGCTGGTCTATATGGTAGTGTCGTCTTTGACAGAGATATGTGCTGCATTCGTATCGCCAAAGAGGTTGTGCATATCCCAAGAATCTCTTGATAAGCACCTACAAAGGAAAACACCTATATAATAGGGTTCGTTCTTACAAAGCATGTACAGGAGAACATTGAGAGGTTCCCCTGCCACAAAATTGCTGATTTTACCATCAGAATCGCAGGTGATATCCTGCAAAGTACAGTGCGCGAGGACGTTCATCAAGTCGTTGTATAGGCATAATCGGGAACAACTGGTCAATACCCAACAGTCGGGTAGGCTTTGGAAAAGCGAAATTGCAGAAATATTTATCGGCAAGCAGCTTATCCAAACCTCGTAACTCGTCAGGGATATGCTTCATACCTCGTGTAAGTCCGTTAATTTTCGCGACAAACACCCAATACATCGCCTCAATCTCTGCACGGGTCTTTAAGTCAATCATACCGTGTGCAAAGAGGTCAAGACTATCTTCTCGTATTTGGTCGACATCATGCCAGTCTTTCAAGCATGGTCTTAGGCGTGAGTTACACCATATTTCATAAGGTCATAACCAGTTTATGATCAGTATCCTTCGCCTCAAACTCTTCGGGCATCACTGGTAACGACGCTGCGCCCAAGACATCTATTACAAGTACAGAGTGGTGAGCAGCCAAGAGCGACCACTTTCGGTAATAATATTAGGATGGGAATATCATTTCGATTGGCCACATCGGTAAAACGCGTAGACACAATCGTTAATATACTCCTGAACAGAATAGTTAACAGAGCTTTTCCGAATTGCTCTGAACAGGTGCCGTCATGGTCAACACCGAGTCCACCTCCACAGTCGACATACTCGATATTATGGCCCCACATTTTACGGAGGTTTACATAATATTGTCCAGCTTCAGTGAGGGCGTTTTTGTATGCGTCGAATTTTCGTAATTTGGCTGCCAATATGAAAGTGTATGAGCTTAACACAATCGTTTAAGCCCTAATTCATTTTAGCTTATCAAATGCCTGCAAAAAGCTCAGAAGAGGTAAGGCCAAACTTCGATGCGTCACGCGCCACTCTCAGCCCCATTTACGCGAGCCTGAGGAAGCAAGCTTGATACGAATGCCCAAATTCGGTTTTTACATTCAATCGTTTAGCGGCCTTAGCAATGACGTCAATCTCGTTGAGTTTCTCAACAGCAAAGGAAGATATGCTTGCCCAATTTTTGAGCCAGCATAGCCAATTCGATATAGTTTTTCGTCCTTATAGCCGTTACAGATAATTAAAAGAATCGCTCTTACATTGTGCAGCTATAACAGCATGTAATTCGGGTTTCGAACCAGCTTCAAGACCTAAATTAAACTTGCGTCCGTGCGAAATAATCTCATCAACAACGGGTTGCATCTGATTCACCTTGATGGGATAGATGATAAAACTTTCGCCTTTTGTAATTGTGTATTCCTTAGCTGCTTTCTTGAAGCATGAAGCCATTTTCTCGATTACGATTGTCAAGAATATCGGGAAAACGTAGTGCTACAGGTGGCGTGACATCGCGCAAAGCTAATTCGTCTATAACCTCGCGAATATCTATTTTTACATTGTTTTTGCTGGGGTTAACAAAGATATTTCCACTCTCATTAACACCAAAATAAGATGTTTCCCCATCCATTGATGATATATGTAGAGCTCTTTTGAGTCTTCAATAGTCCATTTCTTCATTTCTCTGCTATCTCTTCTAAATGCTTGATATATGATACCGAATCTTTATGTTTTTATATGCAAGCAAGGCTCGGATTTGTGACACGGTTATATTAATTTTCTCATAACTGTCCATCAGCGTTACATCAACGACATGGCGTGCTTTGCTATAAAAACCCTCACGTTGAGTCAACTGCTCACTGATAAAAAGCATGCCTCTTCAGGTGCTTTTATTCAGCAAAAGCGGCCGAACAGTCTTTCCCATTTTCGAAGTGCATGTACAGCATCAGGCATACACTTCAAATGAACGCTCTCACCCTGCTGATTAATATAGTCAATATTATCAAAACAAGGAGTTCCGCCCCCACAACTAATGACAACATTCTCAAATTCGGCCACCTCATGAAGTAAATTCTGCTCTATTTTTGCGAAATCCCTCTTCGCCTCGTTCGTCAAATATCTGACGGACATTTTGCGCATACGACTTTCTATGTACCAATCGAGATCATAAAAAGGCATATCAAGCGATCGAGCAAAGGCCTTACCAACAGTGGTTTTGCCCGAACCCATGTAGCCTACGAGAATGATGCGCGACGGCTTCATTTTTCTACCCCTTTTAGCCTTTGGCTCAGGTGCGTTCTTGATGATTTCCATACATTCAGCGTATTCCATATCACCAGCGAGGGCTTTATCTTGAAGTTTTTATCGATATGATAGTTTTTACCGTCATAAGACAGGTAAGGGCCATAACGTCCTTCAATAATTCAGTTTCGGATCTTCGTCAAAAGCCTGATGCGGCGTTCTTTTCCTGCTTTCTCTTTTCTTCTATAAGTTCAATTGACATCAAGACTTATCGTCATTGGGTCTTCGCCCTTGAGAGTGAGACGTATTATCGTGTAAAACGTGAGGACCAAAACGTCCAACACCAATACTAATCTCAGAACCCTCGTAATCACCCAGAATTCGTGGCAATTTAAATAGTTCGAGGGCCTCATCAAGTGTTATGGTTTCGATACTCTTATCTTTTGGAAGTTGAGAAAAACGTGGCTCCTCATCATCAGCCGAACCAATTTGGACAACTGGCCCAAATCGGTCCTATCTTCACGAAGACAGGTTTACCTGTTTGTGGCTCAACGCCAAGCGACGTTCGCCAGCTTTTATGTTCCGAACGCTGTTGAATAACATTCTCTACAACAGGTTCAAATGTTTTGTCAAATTTCTGCATCATGGCCTTCCACTCTTCCTTTCCTTCGGCTATTTGGTCGAACTGATTTTCGACTTTAGCCGTAAAATTATAGTCCATAATATCAGGAAAATTCTTTTGAAGGAAATCATTTACAACAATACCAATATCTGTTGGCAACAATTTTCCTTTTCAGAGCCCTACATTTCTTTCTTGTTACGAGGTGGTACTGGAGAACCTTTCAACGTGTTGATGACGTAAGAACGCTCTTCTCCCTTCTTTGTCACCTTTTCTGCACGTATTCACGTTGTTGAATAGTAGAAATAGTTGGTGCATAGGTTGATGGTCGGCCTATGCCTAATTCTTCCATTTTATGCACAAAGGCTTGCTTCTATAACGCACTGGCCCCTGTGAGAAACGCTCGGTAGATACGATTTACACTCCATCTTGTCGTTTTACACGCGAGTGATAGCAGCTATATGTACCTCGTCTTGACCAGGAGTTGACTCTTCATCTATCGACTCGCGATATACTTTTAAGAATCCGTCAAAACAACAACCTCACCATTAGCTACAAATTTCTCTTCTGCTCATTAATATCTATGGTTACCGTTGTTTTCTCAATTTGCGCATCTGCCATCTGCGAGGGCAATTGTACGCTTCAAATAAGGTCATATAAACGGCGCTCATATTCGTCAATCAAGATCTTCGGTGATGATAAATGTAGGTCGAATAGCTTCGTGAGCTTCCTGCACCTTTGGAATTGGTATGAAAATTTTCGGGGATTACTATATTCTGCACCATAGCTTTCAACGATTTCTTTCTTGCTTGCATTAGCCAATGACGAAAAGATTTACACTATCGGTACGCATATACGTAATGCGGCCGCTCTCATAAAGACGTTGAGCAACCATCATGGTCTGCGACACCGTAGCCAGCTTACGTGCGGCCTCCTGCTGTAAAAAGTAGAAGTAGTAGGTGGTGCGGGGCGTTTTAAAAGGCTTCTTGACAATATTGTCAACTACAAAATTCGCGTTCTTGCATTTCTCCAAAAAGCTATAGCTTCATCATGGCTATTAAAGCGTCTATCAAGCTCTGCCTTTTACTTCGTTTTTGGCTACCGTCTGTATCTGTCACAAAAGAATGTGGCATTAATACGATAATAAGGTTCGCTTTTAAAAGGATTGTATTTCCGCGCTCACGCTCTACAATAAAGCTTAACCGCTACACTTTGCACGCGACCTGCCGACAGAGCAGGCTTAACTTCGCCAAAGCACTGGAGATAACACCAACTGCGATCAAGAACGACGAGCGCTGCTGAGCATTTACCAAATTCATATCAAGATGACGAGGAGTTTGGATAGCTTCAAAATAGCAGGTTTAGTGATTTCGTGAAAACAATACGACTCGTTTTCTCTTCATCGAGTCCTAAAAACTTCACATAAAATGCCAGCTGATAGCCTCTCCTTCGCGGTCCTCATCGGACGCCAGCCATATCTTTTGTTGCAGCCTGGCATTCTTCTTTAACTCTGCTACGATCTTCTTCTTTTTCTTCTGAATCTCATAATCTGGCTCAGGGTCGATTCGTCAATACTAATTCCCCTTCTTCTTTAAGTCACGAATATGACCATATGACGACATTACTTTTAAAATCCTTCCCTAAGAATTTCTCAATAGTTTTTGCTTTCGCAGGCTCTCAACTATCACTAAATTATCTTGCATCTTGTCGCTTTTGTTATATAATGGATGACAAAAGTAACTAAATCTTGCCAGCTACCTTATTATATAGGGATGATTTTGTAATATAAATGATTATCAGAGTTGGGCTGTTTACAACTAATTTAGAACAAAATTTATGCCAGCTTAATAGCATTTATCCTCTGACAAATACATCAAAAGTCAAAAGAAATTTAAACCTAAAATATCAGACCATAACATGCTTTCTACAAACATCAATGGTGATATGCGCAACAGATCTAACACTTTTGCAGTAACCAAACAGCCTACAATACATATGGGTAACGAAATAACCAAGAATAGCAAACGTGTTGAGTCAAAAAGACAAAAACGGTATAAAAACTTTACAACATATTGTCAAAATATCGGAGAAAAATGTGCAATGGCAATGAGTTTCGACCTAAAAACAGAAACACATCTTTTGCTTTTTCCTGGGATATGATGTAAACAAGCAAAGATGCACTAAACACAAAATATAACTGATAAGAGCGCCTCCAAACGTAGCCTTATCAAAAGTTTCAGGATGTAAAAATAAAACTATCAAAACAACAAAAAGCCCACCAAGATTTTCGAAATACGTCCAAAAGGGAAATCACTGAATAACAATACCCACCATGAAATACATAGTACACGCTAACGAAGTAACTTCAAGCAGAGATAGGAAATAATAAGACAATCCCAAGATGATAAGTCGAGAGAAAATAGAAATATTTTTCCAACAAAACACCGCAAAAATACAGAACTCCACAAATCATTAAAGTATGCAGATACCAATAAGGACCAAGTGGATTTACTACTAATTTATGAAATACAGAAATTGTCAAATTATCTACATGTTCTCTTATCGGCGGTATAGATGCGTAAGCACATACCCCGATTCCATAATCACGTGAGTATAGCTCCATCATAACATCGTTTTCGCATAATGATGAATCGGCTTTTTCACGTTCATCAAATAACCAGATATATTAAAATCCGGCATGTGAAACGTGTAGACAAATTGTTTTAGATAAGGATAGCCGTCCACCGAAATAAGCAAGATGAAAAAGAAATCATCAGAAGAATAAAGATAGATTTGAAAAATCCAACTCCATTACCCTATTAACACCAATATTCTGCTGTTCTATCATGCTTTTTATTTATGTATTTACGCTTATTCCTTTCTAAGATGTTTTATTAGCAGACGAGACAAAGAAGATTATTCTCCCATACACTGTAATTAACCCATTCATTTTTGCACTCCATGTGTTCCATCACTTTGTCCGCCATTACTCGGCGGATTATCGAAAGACCTGATGTTGGTTCACCTGACTTAATCCACCTCGAGCCTGTAAAATGTTACCATAACACTGGATATAAACCGCATTTGCGACAGGCTTAACGTATGGGGTTTTCATTAGCAAAGATATTCTTTTGTCAAAATTATACACCCCAATATCTAAATACATAAAGAGGCTTCTATTAGTAATTTGATTCAACATTTGTCGACATCAATATGCGACAATAGCACAAAATTAATATAAACTATTTTAATTAACACAGCAACCTGTCTTCTTTTTACAATTTTTACACCAAAAATTAAATACAAAAACAGATTAGTAGAACACCCCACAAATATTTCAAAAGACAGACAACTTCTTTTGAATTACCCTCTCACATTTCATTCTATCCACAATTATATTTTGTTTGACATAAGCAATTAGATATAAACAAAAAGAGCCTTTGTGTCGAAATACAAAGCTCTTAATTATTATGTAGACCAGATGAGACTTGAACCTATGACCTCAGATTGTGAGTCTGTTGCTCTAACCAACATGAGCTACAAGTCCGACTTATTCGATATCGTCAAAGAACTAATTGAAATAAGTTTGCAGATGCAAAGATACGAGGTTTTTCTGACGAAAGGCCAAACTTTTTCGCAAAAAGAATTGAAAGAATAAAGAAAAACCATGTATTTAGAATTGAAAAGATGACAGAAACTAAATATAAATTGAACTCAAAACGGAACATGAACTGAACCAAAAATAAACATGGATTGAACTAAAACGGAACATGAACTAAAAACCAAAAATAAATATGGATTGAACCAAAACGGAACATGAACTGAACTAAAATAAATATAAATTGAACCAAAAATAAATATGGATTGAACCAAAACGGAATATAAATCGAACTAAAAATAAATATAAATCAAGTGGGAACGGAACATAGGTTAAGATAAAAACTGAATACAGGTTAATCGAGAGACAGAATATAAATTGGACTGAAGTCGAATAAAAATTAGGCAGGAACGAAACAAGAATTGGGATAGAACTAACTATCCATTAAATAAAAATAAGAGGAACAGTACTACTTAGCAGCATAAAACTTTCAATGGTATATACCGAGAAACGTACTTATTTACACCACTAAAAACATAATAACCGCACGAATAATCGTATAAAACAACGTGCATAAATTCTCTAAATAAAATGTAATTCAGGCGCAAAAGGGCATAATTGTAGCTAAATATATATATAAGATATTTGCTAATCAGTGTATTTTGGCTAACTTTTGCGGAAATACATTTTAGCGTATGACACACGATAACATTGCTGTAAACAGAGGCCCAAGGTTAAATGAAAAGGAGATAATTGCAAGTAGAAAACAATATGGCGACAATGTTCTTACTCAAAACGCGTCTCTCTCTGGGCTTTTATTTAGATAAATATCGTGATCCAATCATTGAGATATTGCTATGTAGCCGCACTTATCTCGACTCGTTCTTGCCTTTATCAAGGACGATTTCGTTGAAAACGATTGGTATTTTCATCGCTATTTTCTTAGCCACAACCGTTGGATTTTTACTTTGAACGTGACGCTGAAAAGAGTTCCGTGTGCTTGGCGCTGAACGAAGACCAGCCTGTCAAGGTGCGCCGTAACGGAAAAAGTAACCGAAATTCCTCGCCGAGACATCGTTGTAGGCGATGTAATCGTGTTGAAGTAGGCGACGAAATTCCTGCCGATGCAGAACTTTTATCGGCCGTTAACCTTCAAATTGACGAGTCGACACTTGCAGGAGCCACTCACCACGAAAAAGCTGTACTCAACAATGCCGCCGACTCGAGACAACCCACAGCGAGGCTTGTGCTACAACCGAACAGAAAGCGCTTTCAGAAGATAACGAAAGCACCTACCCCAAAAATATTATTCTTCGTTCAACAATGGTAATGAACGGCCATGCCGAAGCTGTTGTTATACGTGTTGGCGACGCGCCACTGAAATGAGGCAAAGTTACGATACAATCGAGCGAAGACACCCACACCAAAAACCCCACTAAACCTGCAACAACCGACTGGCTCGCCTTATTTCGCAAATAGGAGCCAGCGTATCATTGCTTTAGCTTTGTTTTCTGGGGCACGATATTCTTACAAAATAGTATCTGGCACAGCAACGACTATCTGGGTATAGCCCAAATAGTGCTGAACTATTTTATGATGGCAGTTACTCTCCATTGTGCTATGGCGGTGCCCGAAGGTTTGCCTATGGCTGTTAACCTTGCGTTGGCATTGAACATGCGCCGCATGCTCAAGTCGAACAATTGGTGCGAAAACTGCACGCCTCTGAGACGATGGGGGCTACAACGGTCATCTGTACCGACAAAACAGGTACGCTTACAGAGAACAGAATGAGCGTATCATCAATGCTTCAAGCCGATGTACCCACCGAGCAAAACCACGATAACATTGATACGGAAAGCTGGAATAATTTATTCTATACTGCCCTTGCCGTCAACATCAACAGCCGAGCTTGACAACGGCAAACCCATAGGAAACCCTACCGAGGGCGCTCTACTGATGTGGCTCGAACAGCAAGGAAAAGACTATGAACAACTGCGCAGTGCTTGCCAAATTGTTGACCAGAAGCCCTTTTCTACCGAAACAAAGCTCATGGCTACGACGGCAAACTGTGACGGAAATACTTATACCTTCGTCAAAGGCGCCAGAAATAGTGCTGCAAATGACGAGTTTAACCGATGCTGCGAGCGCCTAAGATAAAAAGAAACACTGCTTACTTATCAGCAACAGGCTATGCGCACGCTGGCCTTTGCTTATTGTGAGGGAGAATTCCGCAGTAACAACCTCACCTTCCAAGGCGTTACAGGTATAAAGCGATCCTGTACGCGCCGACGTACCAGCAGCTGTAAAACAGTGTGACCATGCGGGCATTGAGGTTAAAAATGATCACTCGAGCACGTCAGCAACAGCCATTGAAATAGCTCGTCAAATGAGGCATTTGGCCTACAAATGAAGACGCGACTGAAGCCGAAAAACATTTGAAAGAATGGCATATTACAGGCGCCGACTTTGCTGCTCTCACCGACGACGAAGCGTTTGAACGTGCAAAAAGCCTGCGCGTGATGAGCCGCGCGCGTCCTGCCGACAAGCAAAGGCTTGCCCAACTACTACAGAAACGTGGCGAGGTTGTGGCTGTTACAGGCGACGGAACCAACGATGCTCCTGCACTCAATCATGCACATGTGGGTCTCTCTTTAGGCTCAGGCACGTCGGTTGCCAAGCAGGCTTCCGATATCACACTGCTTGATGATAGTTTCCATTCTATTGCTTCGGCCGTTATGTGGGGACGTTCTCTCTACAAAAATATTCAGCGATTCCTCTTCTTCCAGCTTGTGGTGAACTTCTCTGCATTGCTGCTTGTATTGGGAGGCTCGATGATAGGTACTAGAAATGCTCACAGTGACACAAATTTTGTGGGTAAACATTATTATGGATACGTTTGCAGCCATGGCACTTGCTTCGCTTCCGCCATCGCGTGAAGTAATGAAAGATAAAGCCTCGCAGAAGCGTCAGCGCTTCATCATTACTAACCCTATGTGGCGCGGAATGGCTTTCTGTGGCATTGCCTTCTTTATATTTATGCTTGCCTTCCTCATTTGGTGCGAACGTCGCGGAGAAGGTAGTGTGATTGATGTTCACGAGGTTAACGCTCTTCTTCACCACCTTTGTCATGCTGCGAGTTCTGGAACCTTTTTAATGCCAAAAGCTTTAGGCTCGGCATACAGTGCTTTCCGTTATTTCTGGCGCGATCGCGGTTTTAGTGCTGGTGCTTGCACTGATTCTCTTTTGGCCAATGGTTCATCGTTACCTTCGGAGGACGTATGTTCCGCACAGCCTATGAGCCTAACCGAGATGGGGTATCACTATAGCCTCAACAGGAGTTGTGGTATTAGGTAGCGGCGAACTATGGAGAGGACTGAAGCGTTTACGCGTGAAGAAGTAAATTGAAGGTCGTTATATTTCGTCAATTACAATTATTCTGATTTCTATTCAACTTATAATCAGTGCGTTAATCTTATACTACAAAGGTTACTAGAAAACCCACTGAAATATAAGTAGTCATAATCAACACCCTCTACCAACCTTTTATCAGATCCTTAAAAGCTTTTTATACGATGAAATAGCATGCTTGCTCATTATTTTATGCCGTAATAGCTACCCTTACGGCGGCCGCCATACACATCGTACGACGACTGTCGTACACATTGTATCACGAACGTGGTACACATCGTACTACAGCCGCCGTGCCCTTACCCCAAATTCTATAATCACAGCAAGAATAGCTTCATAAATCCTGCTGACCCCTTCAGTCAACAAGGACCGAAAGAGTAAAAACGTAACGGGTTTTGCTTGCTATTGTTATCGTTTCTTCGTAACTTTTGCCTAGCAAAAGGCTGCACTCATTACAGCCCTAAAGGTATTAACAACGTGAGCAATGAAAAACCATATATATTGACGGCAACATGCCAGCGAATACAACAGCCTGTGTAGCAACAATAGGCTTCTTCGATGGCGTGCATCGCGGACACCAATTCCTTATCAGCCACATGCAAAAAGCAAGCGCAAGTGGAGGGTCGACAAGCTATGGTTATCACTTTTGACCGCCACCCACGACAGGTTTTGCAAAGTGATTTTCAGTACCATGTGCCCTTACAACAATCGCCGAGCTACGATTGCTATCCAATACGGGCATTGATATGGCTGCCCTTTTTGCATTTGACAAGGCAATGGCTTCGCACTATCGGCTCGCGATTTTATGGACAAATATTGCTCAAAGGGCTAACGATGCGTACATTGGTAATTGGATACGATAACCGTTTCGGTTGCGGTAGAACCGAAGGCTTTGATGATTATGTGCGCTATGGGCAAGAATTGGGTATCAATGTTGTACATAGCGAAGCTTTTATATTGAATGGTGAGAAAAATCAGCTCGTCGCTTATCAGGTTGGCTTTACAACGGGGTGACGTAGCCCGTGCAACGTCAATATTTGGGGCGTAACTACAGTTTGAAGGGCCGTGTGTAAGCGGTTTTCAGCAGGGACGTAAGTTAGGGTTTCCCACCGCCAACATTGACGTATCGGCCTCCAGCCTGTTTAGTTCCTGCCAATGGCGTGTATGCGGTAAAGGTTAACATTGTAGACGATAATACCTATGAGGCTTCTGCCACTACCTATGAGGGCATGATGAACATCGGTATGCGCCCCACATTTGGAGGTAATCAACGAACTTTGAGGATATCATCTTTTTAATTTTGAGGGTAATATCTATGATAAGGAACTGTTGGTTCGCTTTATTCATCGTATTCGTGAGGAACAACGCTTCGACAATACCGAACAGCTTGCCGCACAGCTAAAACGCGACGATGCTGAAATTAAGAAACTTTTTATACAAGATAAAGCAAATGAATAAAAACAATCGCGCAATACTGATATCGTATTCTATATTATCGTATTCTTCTTGATACAACTTTTTCATGTATCTGGTACGATTTGTAGAAGTGTGGATAAGCGAAAACTCTCTGCGTTATGCACTATTTGCTTTTGAAAGCGAGGCCCTATTCTAACGGGTAAAATGCCGAGCAACGGCAAGCATTCTTTGGTGTGTTCAGCATTTGCCTATTTACATGGCGTAAGTGGACGCCAGTATCGCGCGCTTGGATTAGAACAAAAAGCCATGGTTTATATTCTTTGGGTAACGATGGCGGCATTGCTTCTATTCTGCCTTCGCAATGGATTATTGAGCAAACACAATACACTATGCCAGAATCGCAGCAACAACTGTTCGAAGAAATCATGCGCGAACCAATGGGATATGTAGCTATTGGCCTTGTGGCCGCAATGGCTGAAGAGGTGGTTTTCCGTGGAGCCGTACTGCGACGCTTGCTCGATATGACAGGCGAACGGTGGCATTTGGGTGGCCATTATCGCCTCTGCACTTATCTTTGGAGGCATGCATCTCAACGCCCCACAGTTTATACATGGCGCCCTGATAGGGCTTATATTGGGCTGGATGTATTACAGAACGCGCTCGATAGTACCTTGTATTGTATTCCATTGCGTCAACAACACTGTGCCGTATGTTATGTTTAACCTCATGCCTCAGATGAACGACGGTAAGCTTATCGACCTTTTCCATGGCAACGAACGCCTGATGTGGTTGGGCTTACTATGCTCAATGCTTATGCTTTTGCCTCGCCTTGTTCCAACTAAACTTGCGGTTAAAGCGAGCAGAATAACCTTCTTACCTTTTCGTATAGCCTTCTTTATTTTTCATGATAATGGGCTTTCCTATGTGTTTAGGAAAGCCCGTATTTATATGCCATAAAATAAGCCTTTTCCACCACTTCTTTATATTTTCTATTACGTTCTTCTTGATGAAACTAACACCGCGCAGATAAGTTCACTCGCTTACCCTTTTTCTTTCCGTACTATAAGGTGATGTCTTAACTCCATAACTCCTCTAACTCCTTAACTACTGATTAAGCCTTAACTCCATAACTCCACTAACTCCTTAACTGACTGATTAAGCCTTAACTCCCCCTGTACCTTTCTTTTCTCAACTGCAAAGTAATGTCTTAACTCCATAACTCCTCTAACTCCTTAACTACTGATTAAGCCTTAACTCCATAACTCCATTAAATTCTTTTCTTTACATACAAAAAGGCCCCACTGAGATAATGTTCTGGCAGGGCCTTTTCCTATACTATTCGTATATCAGCATACCAAGATGCTGACACGATTTTTTACGATTTAATTAAATATCGCTGTTGTCATCAAGCTCCATTGAGAAGTCTTTCGGCTCGTCCTGCTGTGCATTTTCCTGATGCTCAAAGCGGCGAGGACGATACTCTCCAGCGCTCTTCGCGGAAGTCGTCACGACGTGGACGGTCTCCCCTCACGGCGAGGACGACGATCGCCTTCACGGCGAGCGACGCTCACGCCTCTACATAACCCCTCAGGCTTTTCGAGCAACACGCGATGCGAAAGCTTATATTTTCCTGTCTTAGGGTCTATTTCAAGCAACTTCACATCGATGTGATCGCCTTCCTAATGCCTGCATCTTCAACTAGATTCCAGACGTCTCCACTCTATTTCAGAGATGTGAAGCAATCCTTCTTGCCTGGCAGAATCTCAACGAAACAGCCATAAGGCATAATGCTCTTGACTCACACCATCGTAAACTTCGCCAACTTTCGGGCAAAGCAACAATGCCTTTAATCTTAGCCATTGCAGCATCAATGTTATCCTTATTTGGAGCAGAAATCTGACATGACCCTTACCATCAGCCTCTTCAATGGTGATAGTAGCGCCTGTATCTTCCTGCATCTGCTGGATAATCTTTCCACCAGGGCCAATAACAGCACCGATAAACTCTTTAGGAATATCAATAGTCACGATACGTGGTACCTGTGGTTTCATCTCGGCACGAGGAGCATCGATGGTCTTCATCATCTCATTCATGATATGCTCACGACCAGCTGCCTGCATAAGAGCCTTTTCAATGATATCAAACGACAGACCGTCACACTTAATATCCATTTGTGTTGCGGTCAAACCGTTCATTGTCACCAGTGGTTTTAAAGTCCATGTCACCCAAATGGTCCTCATCTCCAAGGATGTCGCTTAAAATAGCGTACTTATCTTTCTCCCGGATTCTGAAATCAGACCCATAGCACTCCTGATACAGATTGTTGATAGGCACACCTGCATCCATCAGAGCGAGCGTTCCACCACACACGCTTGCCATAGAAGAAGAAACCGTTAGACTCAAGAATATCGCTCACAAGGCGAATGGTATAAGGGAAGTCTGCAGGAATCTGTCCTTTTAAAGCACGCCATGCTAAGTGGCTACGACCAATCTCACGACGGCCTACACCGCGCTGCGGTCTTGCCTCACCGGCAGAGAATGGTGGGAAATTGTAGTGAAGAAGAAACTTTTGATATTCTCTCGTTACTGCGCCATCAACCAGCTTTTCGTCCATCTTTGTACCGAGGGTAGCATGTAGCAAGCGACATGGTTTCGCCGCGTTGGAAGATCGCTGAGCCGTGAGGCATAGGAAGAGCAGATACTTCGACCAGATGGGACGAATGTCAACGGTCTTTTCTTCCGTCCAAACGCACACCCTCATCTAATATGCAACGACGCATTGCGTCACGCATAACATCGCCATAATAACGAGCTGCTTCAGCATGCTTTTCTTCGAGTTCTTCCTCCGAAAGCTCTGTATGAGCAGCGTCATACTTCTCAATAAAGTCGGCGATAATTTTATCAAAAGCCCTCGTTGCGCTCCTGTTTGGGGAGAGCTTTACGATTAACTTCGTAAGTCGCATCGTACACCCGGCGTGAATTTGCTTACGTAAATCCTCGTCGTTTATTTCGTCATTGTAGTCGCGTTTCTTATCAGTTCCAAGCTCCTTTGCAAGCTCATCTTGCAACGCACATATCGGTTTGATAGCCTCACGAGCGGCTTTAAGAGCACCGATAAGGTCCTGTTCAGAAACCTCATTCATCTCACCCTCAACCATCATTAGGTTATCTTTCGTGCAGGCTACCATGATATCGAGGTCTGCTTCCTTCATTTGCTCGAAGGTTGGATTTATAACATACTCACCGTTAACGCGAGCAACACGACATTCTGAAATTGTATGTTCGAATGGAATTGTTGAGCAAGCTTATTGCAGCAGAAGCAGCAAATCCTGCTAATGCATCTGGTTGGTCAACGCCATCAGAAGATAAAAGCGCGATTTGCACGAATACTTCACGGTGATAATCTGATGGGAACAATGGACGAAGAGCACGGTCAACAAGACGCGATGTGAGTATTTCTTCGTCACTTGCTTTACCTTCGCGCTTGGTAAAACCACCAGGAAAAACGACCCGTTGCATAGTACTTTTTCCTGTAATCAACAGTTACCGGCATAAAGAAATCGGTACCTGGAACAGCTTCCTTGGCTGCGGTAACAGTAGCTAAAAGCACTGTATTGTTCATACGAGAGAATAGCAGCACCATCAGCCTGTTTGGCAACCTTTCCTGTCTCAATCGTAATGGTTCTTCCATCAGCCAATTGGACAGATTTTTGTAATTACGTTCATCTAAATCTAAAAATTATTGTTTTGACTTACATCTTATAATATAGAAATCGGGGCAAAAAGATACCCATTTAAAAACGAGAGATAAGAAGAAAACATATATATTTTTGTTTTTACTGATTTACTGTATCTTTGCAATCACCAAAAAGACATCTTATTGAAATGAAAATATCACGATTATTCTCTGTTGGAGCCATTATGATGGCCGCGCTTTTCCTTGCATCTTGCACAGAAAAAGAAATTTCATTTGTCAGAAATATCGACAATGCGAACGACTCTTTATTGTATTTTTGAAAACATGAGTTTGAACGGACCTGTTACCGTTGATTCTGTGAAGCTGAGGCAAAGACGGTTCGTTTTCGTTCGACGAAAAAGGCACCCGAGAACCCCGAGTTTTTATCGTCTTCGCATTGCGAATCAGATTATAAATATCGCCGTCGACTCCACTGGAGAACATCACTGTTAAGGCTTCTTACCCCACGATGTCGTCGCAATACGACGTGAAAGGCTCAAATGAATGCGATAAGATTAAGGAATTAGCGCTTATGCAAATGAACCTTCAGGCACAGATTAATGCGCTGATTAACAACCCCAATATTCCGTATCAAGCTGAAGGCGATAGCATACAGCGATTGCTCAATGCCTACAAGAATACTGTAAAATTGCAGTATATCTCACTAAAGAGCCCATGCGCGCCTATGCTTATTATGCGCTATTTTCAGACCATCTACGTGGCAAACCAAACCGCTCTTATCTTCGATCCGCGAAGCAGAAAAGAAGATGTTCAGGTGTTCGCTGCTGTAGCAACAAGCTGGGATACATATTATCCTGGGTCAGAACGCGGCAAGAATCTGCACAACATCGCTATTGAAGGCCTAAAAAATGTGCGCATAATCCAAGCAGAACGCAATCAGACAATCGATGCGAATAAAGGTGAATACATCGGGTATTATCGAAGTAGCCTTACCCGATAATAAGGGTAATATACGTAAGTTAACGAGCCTGAAGGGCAAAGTAGTATTGCTCGATTTCCATGCTTTTGCTTCGAAAGGTAGCACCGCACGCATCATGATGCTACGCGAATTATACAACAAATACCACGCTCAAGGGCTCGAAATATACCAAGTTAGCCTTGATCCCGACAAACATTTCTGGAAAGAAAGCGTTTCGGCTCTGCCGTGGATATGTGTTCATGACGAAAACGGCGCTAACTCTGCCTTTGCTGCACAGTATAACGTTCAAACCATTCCGACGTTCTTCCTCATCGATCGCCAGAATGTTTTTACAAAAACGTGATGCACAGATTAGCGATATTGACGCAACTATTAAAAAGCATGCTTTAAGACATAAACCTAAAGAAACGTGCAGTATTTACCGACTGCACACAACCTAAAAATACTTAGAAACAAAAACCAACGAAGGCAAACTGCATACTGAATGTAGTTTGCCTTTTTTCTTTAAATTATGCACCCACTGAATCATTTCACTCATTGCCCCTGTATGCGGCAGCAACTATTTCGATATCAACGATGCAAAAAGCAAACGTTGTAACGCTTGCGGCTTCGTTTATTACTTAAATCCGAGTGCCGCCACGGCAGCCTTTATTTTGAACGAAAATAACGAATTGCTCGTTGTTGTGCGTAAACAAGAACCCTGCCAAAGGCACATATGACCTCGCCTGGTGGCTTCGGCGACATGAACGAAACAGCCGAGCAAGGCATTGCGCGTGAGGTGAAAGAAGAAACAAACCTCGATGTTACCGATGTGCAATATCTGTTCAGTCGACCCAACATCTATCCCTATTCGGGCTTCGACGTGCATACGCTCGACCTATTTTTCCTCTGTCGCGCTTCCAACTATCAACAAGTTAAAGCTTGCGACGATGCCGAAAGTTTTCGTTGGATACCGCTGAACGAGTTAAAGCCTCGAGCAATTTGGGCTGACTTCAATCAGCCAAGGCGTGCGTCATTTCTTGACTTTATACAAATAACTCGTTTAGTACTTTCGCCACAAATCCTTCATGACCGCTTTGCGAAGATTATTGTCTTCGAAACACCTTTTGCTTTAACCAAGCTCTTACTGGTTCATCATAGAGCTTCAGAAAAAGCCCATGCAATAAACACCGATACAAGCACAACGCCCACGTTCAACGATATATGTATCCACTAAAGGAGCGTTTGAATGGCGCTCAACCCATGCCATTTGCATATACATTAACGGATAATGGGTGATATAAAGCGGATAGGAAATAGCGCCCAGAAACTCGCACCAATCCCCACTTCGCTTATCAGTGGTCTTGCTTCCCTGCGCCAATAAGCACAACAACGGGGAACAAAACAACGATGCTAAACGCCTGATACAATCCGTCAGCAAAGCCTGTATGCCCACCTATTACGGGCATAGAGAATATTGCTACCAACAGTAGCGAAGTCCACCAAAAGCCTCCTCGCATTCCCCAACATGCTGCCACTGGGATTAGTCTTTGTAATACGAGCCGACAGCATACGCGATATCAGCAATCCGCAAAGGAAAGGATAACTCAACCGAACAAACCCGATATACATTTGATCAGGCGTTAGACTCCAGCCGCCTATAACGGTATATTGCGGTCCGCGCGGCAGAAGCTGGAAAACGTCCCACCCTAATGTCAAGTCGAGCGTAAAGAAAACACTCACCCAAACACAGCACCGCAAGCATAACAGTAGGCAGTCGGTGCAAAAATCAACGCGTATAAAATATTACCAATATACTCAAAGGTGAGCGACCAGTTTGGCCCATTCAGCGGATTTGTTTCGCCCCACCCTCGAATATCTAAACCCGTAGGACACGGAATCATCAACAGTCCCAGTACGATGCAAAGCACAAATTTCCAAGCCGCAACCTGCATAATCATAGGGAAATAGTTTCCTGCAGCAAAAAGAAAAGTGCAGCCCCCGTGATCGTTCCTGCCATAACCATTGGGTGAAGACGTGCAGTCGGCGTTTGAAAAAGCCCCAAACGGTCATCGTGTTCCATCTATCATCGTAAGCGTAACCTATCACAAAGCCCGAAAGAAGAAAAAGAAGTCGACCGCCAGATAACCATGATTAATAATCTGCGTGCCCACACGCGGAATATAAGTCTCAAAAGCAATGGAACGCGATTACCATCAGAGCAGCTACTCCTCGCAATCCATCGAGAATTTCGTATCGTGGTTTCGAGGGCAAAATACAAGTCTTTTTGTGACATCTTTTTTCTTGTAGGTTCAGGATACAAAGATAACGAAATAAATTTTCTTCTTCCTTATTTTCGTTTGTATGAGTATTTTTACCCTTTGCAAAACTTAAATGATTAGAAACAGGAAGTTCTTTTCTTTCAAATTATTGTGAAATAATATTACAAACATCATATCATAGCGGCTGTTTTTACCCACTAAAACAACTTATTGGCTTCAAATACGCCAAAAACAAAACCACTATCAAACACCCTAACTATCAAATATTTACAATTTATTTAGCCAAAAATTACTTATTTTCCTGTTGTCTTATCGCTGCCATTACGCCGTAAAGGCAGACGATGATCACCCATAAAAGTGAACCTTTTTATGCAATGCAAAGATAGTAGCACTACAAAGTAGAACCAACACCATTTTTACCACCCCTTTACGCTTTAAAGGCAGTGCGATTACGATGTAATGACAACGCGATTACGACGTAATGGCAACACGATTACGACGTAATGGCAACGTGATTACGATGTAAAGGCAACACAATTACGATGTAATGGGCAAAAACATACACCGTAAGGGCAACACAACTTCCCTTTTATGCTGCAAAAGCAACATAATAACAGGCTCGCGCACCCAAAATATAAGCTAAAACGTTTGTAAAAATAAGCCTAAAAATTCAGAATTATTTTTACAATCTATTACCCTAAAACTATAATTCCAAAAAGAGCATGTCAACCCGTAATACATCAAGAAATACACCCCTAAAACCTAAAAACCACTGATTGACAACTATGTTTGTGTTTTTTATTTAATTTTGCAGCCATCAGGAGATAAACATTTTGAAGACAGACAACTACATTTTCCGCAGGCTCCGATACCAAAGGTAATTGGTACCATGTCAATTCCAACGATAATTAGCATGCTCATTGTCAGCCTGTACAACTTAGCCGATACATATTTTGTAGGAAAAGTTGACACGCAGTCGACGGCAGCCATAGGCGTTGTTTTCACCATCATGTTTCTTATGCAGGCTTTCCAGCCTTCTTTTTGGGCACGGAAGCGGAAACTATATTGCCCGTGAGTTGGGCGCACAACGACATGAAAACGCACATAAAATGGCATCATTAGGTTTTTTCTGTGCGTTTTTCGTAGGTTGTCTTTTCTGTGTTGGGGGGCTCTTATTTTTGCGTCCTTTAGCCCTTGTGCTTGGTAGCACCCCCACTATACCGCCTTATACCGAACGCTATTTGGGCATTATTCTGTGTGGTGCGCCTTTTTTCATCAGTTCGCTTGCACTGAATAACCAGCTGCGTTTGCAAGGAAATGCACGCTATGCCATGGTAGGCATTATGGTAGGAGCCTTATTAAACGTGGTACTCGACCCGTTATTGATATTCGTTGCCGACATGGGCGTATCAGAGCTGCCCTTGGCAACGGTTATCGGACAAGCAGTAGCTTCTGTATTCTGTTTGCAATGACACATCGTGAAGGAAATATTCTTATTCGGTGGTCGAACTTTAGCTTGAACCTTGATGGGCTTAAAGAGATATTTTATAGCGGTTCTCCCTCGTTCTCCCGACAAGGATTAGAAGCCATTTCAACCATGATGCTGAACCTTGCAGCCGCTAATTACGGCGACGCTGCTATTGCAGGTATGTCTATTGTAACCCGTGTGAGTATGGTTGTTATGGCTGTTATTCTGGGGGCTTGGGCAAGGATTTCAACCCGTTTGTGGTTTTTGTTATGGTGCTCCGCTTGTATAATCGCCCTCAAAAAGCATTCTGGTTCACGCTGCGTATAGGTACTATTTTCTTAATCATTTGTGCGTTAGCAGGATTTGCTTTCACCCTCAAATTATAGCTATCTTCCGCAACGACCCAGAGGTTATTGCTATAGGTAGTGCAGCTTTGCGTTGGCAGCTGATATCGTTGCCGTTATGTGCTACTATCATGATTAGCAATATGACGATGCAAACGTGCCGTGTCATGGCGAGCTAACCTGTTAGCCGTGTCAAGACGTGGCTTGTTCTTTATCCCGCTCATCGCTATACTACCCGCTTACTTTGGTTTAAAGGGTGTGAAATGTGCCAAGCATGGAGCGATAGTTGTACCTTTCATTCTGACAGTATGGATAATGTACGGAGCGTTTTCGCGAATTTTCGCGCGAAGAAGCTGCCCTAAAGCAGACAGGAACAAACGCATAACACCCTTATTTTTGTAGTTGTTTTAAAAAGCATTTATGATATGGCTTTCACAAGAGAAGTAAACGGAAAGGCGCCCAAATGGGGCGAACGCTGCTATCTTGCCGACAATGCTACGTTGGCAGGTGATATAGAAATGGGCGACGATTGTTCAGTATGGTTTAGCGCAGTGCTACGTGCTGATGTTGACGCTATTCGCATAGGTAATAGGGTTAACATTCAAGATTGTGCTTGTTTGCACCAAACAGGTGGAAGTCCTGTGGTGCTCGATGATGACGTTTCAATAGGACACGGCGCGGTAGTACACGCTTGTGTGATTGAAAAAGAGGCGTTACTAGGGCATGAATGCCGTTGTTCTTGACGGAGCTGTTGTAGGCCAGGGCGCTGTCGTTTGCAGCAGGAGCGGTAGTTCTGGCTGGCACAAAAATTCCACCTTATGAGATATGGGGCGGTATTCCTGCACGCAAAGTGAAGGACGCTGCCGAAGGACAGGCGCTCGATTTTGCCAACCATTATATGGAGATTAAGGAGTGGTATAGATAAGGTTGCAACGTAATATCGGCAACATTATCTAATATATTCATCTGAAAAACAGGTATGTAGCAAAAGCGGCTTTCTTCTCATAGCACTTTTGTATAGTTTGGCCAATGCCTACGAAACAGAATCGTTCATCAATGGCGACCCCTTCGTGCTTTATGCATCAGGTAAAGGCGAACACAATCAAGAGGTAACAGCATGGGTTGCTTCTGTGCTGAGTTACGGAAATCGAAAAGCAGTTCATGCCCAAAATTCAGCATTTGATAGACCTTAGTGGTGGCGAAATGTATCACTGGATACGTAAAGGCGATTTTTCATCAAACGTTTCCTGATGACGATACTTGTTTTTACCGCTTGTATACGCATCGTGCTTTTTACGCTCTTTCTGTCGGCAACCGAGCTACTTTTGAACGAACACGGCAGTATAAAAGATTATCTTCGCCATGCAAATGTGCGCGCACAGGACTTGATGCTATCGGCGCATTGTGCCAATGGTATCGTCCGTATGAATTGGGCGGTATCGTGCCAAAAGATACGTCTTCGTGCTGTAAACGCGTGTGCATGATGATGAGATGGATGGTGCGTGACGCCAGTCCCGTAGACCTTGGACTATGGAACGACCTCATCGATAAGCGCACATTGATAATCCCTATGGATACACACGTCATCAGAGTAGCCACAAAACTGGGACTTATCACGTCGAAATCGAGTAGTATGTCGGCTGCTACCAAGCTTTACAAATGTACTGAAAAAGTATTCCCTACAGACCCATTAAAAAGCCGAGTTTTGCCTCCTCTTCGGTGCGGGAATATCACGCGAGTATGGATTGAATGAGAAAGAAAAAGAACGCATACACGGGCATTAGCTCTGCGTTTTTACTATCTTTGCACGTTATAATACATAAAATAAGAACTCAATAGCCATGATGCTAAACTATATTTGGGTGGCCTTTTTCGTAATTGGCTTCATCGTTGCATTAATAAAATTGATATTTTTAGGCGACACATCGGTGTTTCCTGCGTTGATGGATTCCACATTCGCCTCGTCAAAATCGGCTTTTTGAGATTTCAATTGGCCTTACGGGTGTAGTTGGCTTTGTGGCTTGGCATCATGAAAATTGGCGAAAGCAGGCCTCATCAATGCGTTAGCGTTGTTTCTTTCACCTGTTTTCACCCGTCTTTTCCCCGATATTCCCAAGAACCACCCAGCAATGGGTCGATATTTATGAACATTGCCGCCAATATGTTAGGTCTTAGATAACGCGGCTACACCGCTGGGATTGAAAGCCATGGCGCAGCTACAGGAACTGAATCCACGAAAGGATACCGCAACCAATCCGATGATAATGTTCCTCGTTCTGAATACATCAGGTTTGACGATTATTCCGATAAGTATCATGACTTATCGCGCACAGCTGGAGCGCTGCACACTCTACTGACGTCTTCATTCCGGATTCTTATCCACCACGTTTATAGCCACGACTTTGTAGGTATTATTGTGACGTCATTATATCAACAGTGTAAACCTTTTTGAACCGTACTTAGTATTGGCTTTAGGAGGCATGTGTACGATATGCGCAGCTATTGTTTGGGGATTCATGCAGCTTGATGCGGCTACAATGAACACGACAAGCATATCAATTGCGGCAGTTTTTGCTCATGACCATCATCACAGGATTTATGATTGCCGGCGTTATTAAGAAGATAAATGTGTACGATGCTTTCACCGAAGGCGCAAAAGATGGCTTTACAACAGTTGTCCGTATATACCATATCTCGTTGCTTTCCCTCGTAGCCATATCGGCATTTTTCGCGCTTCTGGCGCTATGGACGCACTGATAAATGGTATTAAAAACTTCGTAAGTTGGATTGGTGCAGATGTTACTTGGTGGACGCTCTGCCCACAGCGCTGATGAAACCTCTCTCAGGGAGCGGAGCAAGGTATGATGCTTGACGAGATGACGCACTTTGGAGCCGACTCTTTCGTAGGACGGCTTGAGCTGTTTATTCCAGGTTCTACCGACACAACGTTCTATATTCTCGCCGTTTACTTTGGTTCGGTAAGCTAAGATACACTCGTCACGCTGTCACTGCGGCTTAATTGCCGACGTTGCGGGCGCTGTGGCTGCAGTATTTATATGCTATATGTTCTTTTTAAAGGTAAAAAGTAAAAAGTGTAAAAAGGTAAAAAGAAGGACAACTGGCCTCTTAGAGGTCTGGAACGGTTGTTAAAAATATAAAGCAAATCACACTTTTAGATCATCAACAACGGTAAATAAGACCAAGATGAAGACCGAAAGTACTGTTTATATTTTTGAGTAAGCAGTTTGCACATGCGTATAATAAAGCTTTACAAATTCCTTACAGAGGAGAAGCATGATACATCATGCGTCAAACAAATATACAGGATGCGAACAAGCATTGGGAGCCAATCTTTGCAGAAAGTAGTTCGCTTCAAGCAGGGCAGATTACCTAAATAAGATGCGCATTGCTCTGAAAGAGGCCAACGAAACTTTATATTGGCTTGAACTTTTTCGGAATCAGACACATCAAATCAAAAGAATTTGATTCTCTTTCCAACGATTTGAAAACTATCATTGGCACTACTGTCAACATCATCAATAAAGTTAAAGAGAACAATAAAATAATAATCACACAGATAGAAAAGTAAGTGAATAAAAGAAGATAAAGTCAGTAAAAATGACATCATTCTTTTACTACTTTTTATCTTTTTACTTTTTCAATCGTGTCCAACTTAAAATCATTATTAAAAGATACTGCAATATACGGAATTAGCTCCATTGCAGGCCGTTTTGTCAACTATTTGTTACTACCATTGAGGCTTATGCCTGGCATCTCTGATCGGAGGACAATATGGTATTATAAAACCAATATCTATTCGTATATAGGCATATTAATCATTATCCTGCACGTTTGGTATGGAGACCACTTTTCTTCCGTTTTGCAAGTAAAGAAGGTGAGAATCCGCGTATGGTTTATTCTACTGCGTTACGCATGGTAGGTGCTGTAGCATTGGTTTTTGCACTGTTCGTCATTGCACTTTCTAAAACCTTTGTCGGCCGCTACAGGCTATGCCGAACACTCTTCATACATTGGAGTCATGGCCATTTGCGTGGCAATTGATGCATGGACAGCCATTATGTTCGACTATTTGCGACAGCAACACCGCCCCTGGAAGTTTATGTTCCTCAAGCTTGCCAACATTCTCATCAATGTTACATTGGTAGCTCTCCTCCTCCTTGTGTTGCCAAGCATCGGCGTTACCGTCCCAGGCCTCTATGCTTCAGATGGTACTCCCCGACGTGGCTATTGTGTTTTACGTAAACCTTTTCGTATCAATTGTTACGATGTTTTTATTGGGAAAGGAGATGCGTGGCATAGGATACGGCTTCGATCGCCAGCTTTGTCGCCGAATGCTTTCATATACCTGGCCCATGCTTATTCTCGGTGTGGCAGGACACATTAAAACCAAAGTGCCTCAACGCTTCTTTTTCCCATATCTCTCACGAAGGCGACAGCAAAGCGTGCTATGGCACAGCTTGGAATATATGGCGCAAGCGATTAAAATTGCCATGATTATGGTCATTATCACACAGGCCTTCCGTTTTGCTTACGAGCCTTTTTGTGTTTGGAAACAAAGATGCCGACAAAGAAAGAGACGTATGCAAAAGTGATGAAATTCTACATTATCTTTACGCTATTGGCTTACCTTGCTGTCATTGGCTATATGGACATACTGCTGTTATGTCGTTGCGCCAAGCTACTGGGAGGGATTGCGTGTTGTACCAATCCGTCATGGCTGCAGAGATTATGTTTGGCGTCTATTTTAACTTAAGCTTTTGGTATAAGCTCACCGACAGAACCATTTTGGGGCGCTTATTTCTCAGGGCTTGGCTGTATAGTGCTTATTGCTATTGACGTTATTTTTTTATTCCTCAATTTAGTTATATGGCGTGCGCATGGGCAGGATTTGCGGCTTATGGCGTTTGTATGTTGGCAAGTTACTTCTGGACAGAAATATTATCCTATTAATTACCCTCTCAAAGACATTGAATTTCACGTACTATTGCCGCTATTATATTTGCAGGCATGACGTTAAGCAATGCTCATCTCGGCTTTTTGGGCTTCATTAGCTGTCAACACTCTGTTGCTCTTTGCGTTTATGGCTGCTGTTGTTAGCGCGATATTCCGCCTCGTCCTTACCTGTTATTGGGAAACGATTTAAATAATCTTTTCTGAAGGAGTTAAGGAGTTAAAAGGAGTTAGGAGTTAAGACTTCATCAGGAGTTAAGGAGTTAAAAGGAGTTAGGGAGTTAAGACTTCATCAGGAGTTAAGGAGTTAAAAGGAGTTAGGGAGTTAAGACATAATCAGGAGTTAAGGAGTTAAAGGGAGTTAGGGAGTTAACCCCTTATTTTTACAATGGTTTTTATCTGTGATTTACAAGGCAGGTAAAAACCATTTGCACTTTATAAGAACTTTTTATTAGCCTTTAACGGTTTAAGCTTTTTAAGTTTACGCCTACTTTGAATAGGCTGTAATGCCCGTTGTACGACGACCGTCGAACGATGTGACGACGGTCGCAGTACGCATTATACGAAAGCCGTGATACAACACGTACCACGACCGCCATACAAGAACCCATACAACGTAAAAGGGAGAAACGAAACGGTTTATTCGAAAGACGAAATAAGAGCTTTCACTTCGTCAACACTATTAGCCATGCTGATTAAATCGCGCCAATTACCACGAATCATACCTTGTGCTTCAGCTGAATCAGCAAATCGGCAAGCGCGTCCCAACAACCATCAACATTGAAAACAATCATAGGCTTGCAATGATAGCCTATAGTACGAGCAGCCACAACTGTAAAAATCTCGTCCATTGTACCTATACCACCAGGCAACGCAAGGCAAATATCGCTCTGCGATAACATCAGTTCCTTACGGTCGGCAAGGTTTTCACAGGGTATGGTTACATCTAAATCGTTAGCCACACGCGGTAGCAGTAAGAATTCGAGGTACAACACCAATCGTCGTACCGCCATGTTCATGAACAGTTTCGCCCCACACAGCCCATAAGTCCGTCGTTACATCCTCCATAAACTATGGTGTAAACCTTCTGGGCTATCCACATACCCAGTTCACGAGTAGCATCAAAACAGGCCTTATCAATGTTGTTATTGGCCGAACAAAACACAGCTATCTTCATTTTTTAACGATTTAATCGGTTTTTAGATACATTAAAAAGCACACTGCATGTCATAGCAATTGCCCATACCTATGCGCTTATTCGTCCCTTGCAAAGATAACGAAAACAGCCGTCAAACCAGCAAGTTTTCAATATAATAACTGGTATATAAAACAACGATAACTCATGCGATTTTTGCGCAAAATGCTTGCTGCAATAATCAATCCTAATCGTTATTTTTGCAGTATCATATTACGGTAAACCTCTGCTCGTTTTTGAGCGAAGAAACCACTGTAACACGAATAAATAATAAGGATATGGGATTAAAAGATTCTTGTTTAAACGGCAACTTCGTACCGTCATTGAATGGAAAGAGCAAGACGCCAACCAGCTTTTTCATCTGATGAACACCACTACCGACGAGATAAAAACGCCAGTAAGCTTATCGTTGCGCCCGGACAGGGGTTGCATTATGCGTACGACGGCAAGAGTGATGGGTACACTAACCGAACTAGCATCTACGCCATGGAAACCGATAACCATCCTTTTATTACATCGTTATTGAACCTTGCACAGCAGGGTGAGAGCGAACACAAGATGCGTTTCTACTTCTTCCGCACGGCCGAAATGGTTAACGTGCTATGGGGAACCGCTTCGCCCGTAAAATATATGGAGCCTGATTACAAGATACCTGTAGCGTTAGGTGCATGCGGTAACTCTTTTCAATAAGGGTTGCAAATGCGGAGCAAATGTTCACCACACTATTGGGGACAGTAGGCGACTTCAGCGCACACGACGTACACAACCTTAGAAGCTTCGCGTATTGTTGCGCCGTTAACATCGTTCCTTGCTGACAAAGCTTACCCTCATCGTAAGGTAGATAGCCACCTGTTAGAGATGTCGAATGAGCTCAAAGATGCGCACAGCCGAAGAGCTTGCACGCTTAGGTTTAGAGCTCACCGACTTTTAGAATAGATTCGGTACTTTCGACGACGATACTATGGAACGCATAGGACGCGTTGCCGATATGACAGCCGAGAAGCGCGCTGCCGAAGAGGTTGACCTTGATTATGTAGGTATGCAGAAACTGGCGCAGCTGCGCGATGCTGCCCGTAACGAAGGAGGCTTGCAGGTGCTGGGCTGCAATTGGGTGCGGGTGTGAAGATAGGAAAGATATTTTCAAGAACGAAAAGGAAGAAGACCCCGCTACACGTTTGCGTGCACTGAAAGTATTGTTTGACGAAAAGCTTATCAGTGAAGAAGAATACGAAAAGAAAAAGAACGAAATTCTTTCTAAAATATGAAAAAGATATTAGTTGTTGCGTAACCTTTACTGTAAACTTGTTAGTTGGCTTACTACTTTCGTTTTATCCATGGCAAAACATGTTATTCACAAGCCTTGCCATACTCGGTTAACACGCTGCTAATGGCTCTGCTTTTTGCGCTGGGAGCCGAGAGCACACACCGCTTAAGTGTAGGTATGATTTTCGGAGTGATAGGACTATTTGAATATTTTAGTGGATTGTTTGCACCTGTTCACTTCAAAGATAACTGGTGGCTCATCACGTTTATATTGCTTACTGCTGCACAGGTTATACTTACATTCCTTACCCTTCACTATACAAAGAAACAGTAACTCCATAGGAAATGGCTACAAAAATAAAGGCTCTGAAATGCCCAAACTGTGGAAGCGAGAAGCACATTGACCTTGGCAACAAGCGCTTTCTCTGCAAAAGCTGTGGTACGGAATTTATATTGATGATGATGATATAACGATAAACGTCAACCATCATATCGACTTTGGCGGAAAATCGTTTGACCAGGGTAAGAAGACTATGGGCATTTTTGCTGTGGCTATAACCGTGGGAACAATAATATTATTCTTTCTTTTCAGTATTACCACACTCTTCAGCAATCATTATGACAGCATAAACAGTTCGTATTTATCGGGCGGTGATTCAATCAATGTGAAGAGGATCTACTAGTTTATCATCCCCATGCACCATGGAAAAGATATTTGTTTCTTTTTACCTTACAGCGACGGTACACAATATTTGCGGGCGACACCTGCTGCAAAATTTAAAAATGGTTACTATTACGGATTTATTGATTCGAAAAGTGGTAAGGTGCTGAAAGATGCACTTTTCTATAAAACAACCGACAACAGAAGCTCCGAATCGTTCAGACCTTCAGATGCCGACATCAGCTACTTCTATCAGTCGAAAAATGGTATATGGTTATTCGGACCATTATATCTACGAAATCAACCCCATTACACTTACTGTACGCGACGCCACAAAAGCGTTTTTGCCAATATGCCTGCCATGGATACAGGACTTCTATGGCTTTCTCATCAACAATGACTATGGAGAGGGATTCATTGTAACCAATAACCTAGGGATTCCATATTATTATTTCCTGCCACAAACCGCTTATATACGAAAGATGCCTTTGAATTTGCCAGACATCTCGCTCGCCTTCAGAGCTTGGAAATGAGCTGCGCGACAGTGTATTTCCATATACAGAAACAAAAATATTAACCCAAATTTATCGCGGGGTGGGCGGTATAGGCTATGGCGTATACACATAAAGTTTCATCTTGGAGACCCACAAGACACTAACTGGCTTTCCTTTCGTCAGACACTGAAGGGTTGTTGGAACGACGACCACCGTTTAGTAAGTTATGAGCCAGCTACGGAATGGTTTACGGCATTCGATTGTAAAATAATTTATCGAGATTCGAAGTATATTTTATTAATGTATTACCCTACAATATCGAGGAGAAGCCAAAACAGTTGTACAGCTCCGAAGCACTAATGGTGAAATATTATGGACAAAAAGCATTGGACGACGGTATCTATTGGGGGTTGTTGCACGCGACAAAGCAAACTTTTGGATGAAACTACGTCCAGATAATTACGTAAGCCTGAAAACCGATTACTGTTATAGTGATGAGTTTGAAGGACGGCAAATCCCAACGGCATTACTATTTTCCCATTGAATATTCTGTACCTATGAAACATTTCATCTTTCTTATCATGCTTCTGTTGCCTTATACGGCTTTTTCGGTCAGGCAAAAAGTTTGAGGAGTTTTACCCCAACGGCAAACTCTTTGTCAAAGGTTTTAAGGATAAAAGACAGGAAAGGCGGGTTGGTCGTTGCAATCTACACGCAAGACGCAGTTTTATTGAGCAGCGTGACTCATGAAAATGGGCTTGAAGAGGGCTTCTTTATCAAACATAATGCATATAACCGCGTAAGCGCTATTGTTGAATTTCACAAAGGAAAGAAAGAAGGAAACATATTAGCTCATTATGTTCCTCCATGTAGTGAAGAGAGAGAAAGAGTGGATTGAATCCACTGCAACCTATCGCAATGATGTGTTAGATGGTATGCAATATACGTATGATGAGACGGAAAATCATACAGCGAACAAGGATAAGTAAAGGCAAAACGCTAACTGATACTATTTATAACAGTAAAGGAATTACCTGTGCTCACATAGAATATTCGGAAGCAAGACCAAGGTTTGTGTACATTGTTGATAAGTTTATTCCGGATCTAAAATGAACGATTCAGACGGCGAAAACGGAAAGTCGTTAGCGCAAAAAAATCGTTCGACGGCAACAGATAAACAACGCAATTCTTCAACACGAAATCATCGTTCAGGTGCTGCAAAACGGCAGTCGGCATCGGCAAAAGGAAATACTGCAGCAAAATCAGAAGAGCGGTGAGCCAAAACACAAACCCCGTATGCACATCGATGCCAACGGTGTTGTTGTTTTCGAATAAGCTACAGCCTATTTGCGATGCCAACATCGTATTTTAAGATAAACCACTCTACAGCATAATAAGGTTAAAACAGTAACGCTCGGTAACATAGATATAAAAGCCGATTTTTGAGTCTTATAGTGGCGGTATCGATACTTTATCGTACCTTTTGCAACGGAAAGGGGACCAGATGAAAACGGCAGGGCGTTTTGTAAAGAAGTCCCTACGGTTTATTTACGTTTAATTACATTTATTTTTGAAGACATTTGAAGAATTAGGGCGTTAATGAAGCACCAGTAGCGCCATTTTAGAACTGGGATTCGAACATCCCGGCGCCAGTTCAGGAGGAAGTTATACCTTTATTTATTAGGTGAAAATAACGATGTTGATAGCGTTGGCGATCAAACAGGAACAGGCAAGACTGTTGCTTATGGCATTCCTGTTTTTACAGAAGACAGACGCTACGAAAAAGCAACACAGGCTCTTATTTTTGAGCCCTACTGCGAACTTTTGTTTGCAAAATTGCCGACGATTTAAAAAGGCTTTCGGCAAGTATATTGACGGACTTCACGTCTAGTGTGGCATACGGTGGAGCATCTATCATCACACAAATACACGAACTAAAAACACGGCGCACAAATCATCGCTGCAACGCCTGACGTCTTATCGACTTGATGGAAAGAGGTGTTGTTAAGCTCGAAAATGCGTAATGTAGTGCTTGATGAGGCCGACGAAAATGCTGAATATGGGTTTTCTGATTCAATAAACACCATCTTTTGAGCCGTACCAGCCGATCGCAATACGCTGCTATTCTCGGCAACAATGAGCAAAGAAATCGAGAAAATAGCCAAGAGTTATCTTACCGATTATAAAGAAATTGTAGTTGGTTCTCGCAATGAGGGCGCAGAAAGCGTTAATCATATCTATTATCTTAGAACGCAAAGGACAAATATCTTGGGTCCTAAAGCGCATTGCAGACTTCTCATCCTCACATCTTCGCCATTATTTTCTGTAGAACAAAAATTGAAACACAGGAGGTGGCAGATAAGCTGATTATGACGGCTATAATGCAGAAGCATTGCACGGTGACCCTCAGTCAACAGCAGCGAGACTTGACTATGCAGAAGTTCCGTCAGCACATGTGTAACCGTGTAGAACACAGACGTAGCAGCACGTGGCTTAGATGTTGACGACCTTACGCATGTGATTAACTATGGTTTGCCCGATGACGTTGAGAATTATACGCATCGTTCGGGGCGCACTGGGCTCGCGCAGGAAGAAAGGAACTTCAATATCCATTATCCATACACGTGAGAAATCCAAGGTCCGTAATATTGAAAAGATCATTGGAAAGGACTTTGTCGACGGCATGAACTACTCCTCACCAGAGGAGACGGTAAAAGCAATTGTACAAGGTGATGGACGATATCAAGGAAGACAGATGTGGACGAAGAGCAGATCGAACCGCACATGAAGGAAATCGATCGTCAGTTTGAGTACATTGATAAAGAGGATATTATCAAGAAGATGGTAACGATAACATTCGGTCGTTTCCTCGATTACTACAGAATGCACCTCAAATTTCTCAAGCCCAGTTCGAAACGAAACGAACGTTCTGAGCGCGCAGAGCGTGGCGCATCAGGCAATCGTCGTCCTCGAAAGGCAGAAGCAGGGTTCCGTCGTTTGTTCATTAACTTAGTAAACAAGATGGTTTTTACCCCTGGTGAAATTATGCACTAAGTGAACCATCATATCCATGGCGTCAGGAAGTAGGGCCATATTGACCTGCTCCAAAGCGTTCTCATATATTGAAGTTCCGAAAAGCCGACGCCGATAGTTATGCGTGCACACTGAATGGCGTAAGCTTACAAAGGACGCGAGGTTCGCTGCAACGACGCCGACGAAGGTGGTCGACGCGATTCGCGTAGCACACGAAGTTCGTCACGCAACTAAACGAAAAACGGCGGAAGACGCAATCGTGTAGCCTCATCGCCAAGAGGCAAACGAAACTCTCAATGACGACGAACAGCGTCGAGGAAAAGACGATTGAAGTCACTGATGCAAGGCAAACCCTTTAAGTTTAAAGGCGATGAACCCTGACTTTTCTGAGGAGGGTTGGGCACGCCGTAAACCGAAAAGAAGAAATAATGATACAAAAGCCCCCAGTAAATACTACTGAGGCTTGGTGCTTTTATCATTTCCATTTAAAAATTAACCCAAAAATACCAACATGAAAAAGATTTTAATTAGCTTAGCTGCCATCATAACGACCCTTATTCCAGTCGTAGCAAACGCAGCCAATTCGAAAGAAAAATGCACCTTTAAGGGCAATTTGAAGAACGCCCTGATACACTTCTCATTTTCGCTAATCCACGAAGCTACAGAATGATACCGTAGTTACTCGTAATGGAAGCTTTAATTTCAGCGTGAATGTAACTGAACCCACTATTATTTACGCTATTCGCCCGGCTCATTGCGTCGTCAAGAGAACCTCGGCTTTCAAGTTATTGCCGTGCCTGGTGAAAGTTGCGTTCTTAGTGGAGATATAACCGGCATTTACTAATACTGACGGAAGCAAAGTTCTATAAGGAGTATAACATGCAGCTTCTAAGGCTTTTAGATGAGAGTTCGAAACCATTTATAGAATTGGCTGAAAACCTCGAAAAGCGAATGCAAGCAGGCGAGAGTCAAGAGGTTATCAGAAAGGAATATCACGAGAAAAATGCCTCGCTGGCGTGAGGGAAAGAATCAATAAACTGCTGGCCTTTATCAGCAAATCCACGTTCTGAGGGCAGTGTGCAATTATTCCACAGCTTGAGACTCGCCAAAATGAAAGAAGCTGTTGCTCTACTTTCCAAAGAGGTGCGCGAAGGACGTAGAAAAGCATATACCAAACTGCTATCAACCAGTTAGAAGAATAGGCTCAAGCCGAATCACCGGCTGCTGCAGCAGGCTGCTGGCACCATAGCTCCTGACTTTACACTGAACGATCCTACAGGCAAACTCTGTCATTATCAAGTCTGCGCGGCAAATCGTAGTACTTGACTTTTGGGGAACATGGTGCGGTTGGTGCATCTCGCGGTATCCCTAAGATGAAAGAGTATTACAGCAAAATACAAGAATCAGTTTGAGATTCTAGCATCGACCGTAATGAAAGAGACAGTGGGCTGCAGGACTTAAGAAATATGAAATGCCTGGCTGCAGTGTACAATCCAGATAAACACCAGCGTGCGCGAAGACTATGCTATTCAGGGCTACCCTAGCTAAAATAATCGTTGGTCCTGACGGTAAAATTGTCAAGACTGTTGTAGGCGAAGACCTTCTGTTCTATCACTTTTTAGACGACACTTTTCGGAGAAAAGAAATAGAAAAACATTGTAAGAAGGGGTGGAAACAACATATTCCACTCTTTTCTACAATATAACCGAAACGAATTGATCATCGAAAGGCGTTGAGAAGCAACAAAACAACCCACTTCGTCGCAATAAAAACTAATTAGTACACAAGAAAAGATTAATTAGCACAGTAAGGGGGTAAAAGTAAAGTAATAACAACCCATATTGTCTTTACTTTTTACCCTTTTTCTTTATACTTTGCTTATCAATGTAAGCTTTTACTTTTTCAGCTTTTTCAACCACCACGGCTATTGCGCCATCGCCTCGTTACGTTGCACGCAGTGCCAAACGAATCCATGGCTATATACAGGGCGATGATAAGCGCTTGCTCATTACTCCCAAAGCCCAAAAATGCTGCCCTAACGGAGCTAAAGCTGCCATCACAGCACCACCCGGCACACCTGGTCCTGCAACCATCATAACGCTAAGCATCAATACAAAGTTGATGAAAAAGCAACGGATCGGGGCAAACCTTCGAGAAGCAGACAGTTAATGCACATGCCGTAATCTTCATACACGAACCAGACATGTGAATAGTAGCGCATAGGGGCACCACAAAACCCTGCTACACCACTGCTCACCCTGTTCTTCATGGCACATCGAAGCGTCACAGGGATAGTGGCTGCAGAGGACGATGTACCCAGCGCCGTCATGTAAGCAGGTAGCATATTCAGCAGCATGCGCAACGGATTACGACGTGTTACAATTCCCCGCAATGCCGAATTCGTACACCAAAACCAATAGATGAAGCACAAAAATAACGACGATAATCTGTGCAAATACAATCAGAATGCGATAGGCTTTGCCCCGAGAAAGTCATATTCAAAAAGATGCCAAAGATGTACAAAGGCAACAATGGAATAATCACCTTACTGATTGTAAGACTTATCGCTTCTTTAAAATCGTCAAACACCTTCTTCAGTGTAGGCAATCCAGCATAAGCAGTAGTTAATCCTAACACAAACGAAAGCACAAGAGCTGACATCACATCTATAAAGGCTGGTATGCTGATAGCGAAGTAAGGCGTCAGCTCTACGGCCTTATTAATACTACCCATCTCTGGCGTAGCTGCAACCATATCAGAAACAAACCACGAACCTGTGCTATAGGATAATAACCCTGAAAGTACCGTATCGCCATAAGCAAGTATCACCGTAATCAGCAATAACTTACCCGCTCCACGACCAATATCGCCAATGGCAGGAGTTACAAGGCCTATGATAATCAATGGTATCATAAAGCCTAAAAACTGACTAAACAGTGCGTTAAAGGTTACAAAACACCCTCACCCACCCTACAGTGAGCACATTTCCTAAGGCTACACCCAAAATAATGGCGAGAATAACGCGCGGCAATAAGCCTACACGGAGAAGACGAAGCTTGTCTCATAATAATGATAAATAGAAGCCATGCTCCTTTTTATTTCTACAATCTTTAAAATTAAAAATATTATAAACGCTACTATTACCGAAGTCTTTCGATACATAGTTATAAATACTGCTGCAGCAATTAGCAGCGCAAACTCCTGCGCACAACCGATAATACAGTCCCACTGTTCTTCTGTCAAGCCTCGCTCAATATGCTCACGAGTAACACCGTATTTTAGCACACCGTAGATAAAACCTGCATTAAAAATTATCGCCCGCGCCAATGGTACTTATCGTTGAAGTTGGAGCAATGCAACTTTTAGCCAGTCCACCGTCAGCCCTCAGTTCAACAGGGTGCTGCCCCACACGTATAAACTCAGCTTCACAATAGGAACGAGTATTTCAGACTTATATACCTTTATCGGATTATCTTGCTTATGAAAGCACCTTGAAATCCTCATGACTTCCGCGCACGATATCGGCATATTCCAAATTCTATGAGGTTAGAGTAATTTTCAATACCTCATTTTGATGCGACGGACGAAAGCTAACATCGTAAAATAATGGCTCCACGACGTCGCGCATGCTCAAGCTAGACCTACTATCTGTGTCCGGAATAACAGGTTAACTCGCATAGAATGAGCCTATAAGAACAATATCATCGGGCTGAATATCTGGGCAAACTAAAGTCGAGCTGGTCGTGGGTGATCTTTTGTAAAAATGTATCTCAGCGTCATTATTCGAATCAAGGACGCCAGAGATAGCGGTGATTTTGTTTCGTGAAAGGTCTCACGTTGCTCGCTTCTCACCCCATTTTCTCCAAAAACTTTTTAATATGCCGTCCTATCCTATCGTTACCCGTTTCGCCTATGAATCGTACACGGCACACCAGCGTGCCATAGAGATAGCATTGAAAGTTGAACCTCCAGGATAGGCACCAATGGGCTGTCTGTCCTGAAAACAGTGTCAAGAACCGTTTCACCTATTCCTATTATTTTTCGCATGATGACTATCTTTTTAGTGCTTGCAAAGATAAGATATTTTAAGCTAAAGCTATAAGTAAAGGTTGAAAATTTGCCCGAACTCCCTTTTCATTACTTTTTGCATTTTCACGAGAACTCTGCCATTATTGCAATATTTCACCTCTTCGCTCCCCTAACGGGTTGCGTGTACTTTTTATCCCCTCAACATCGCCAGTTGTTTATTGCTGGTTATCAGATAGCCGTAGGCTCACGAAATGAGGCTCAGGGCGAGGAGGATTGGCCCATTTTTGCGAACACGTAACCTTTTAAGGGCATACAAAACGCCGTCAGGAATATCATTAACTGCTTAGAGAGCAGAGTGACCTTAACGCCTTTTTACAAATAAGGAAGATACCGTTTACTATGCGGCTGTTCTCAAAGAGCATATCGCCCGTGCCATCGACCTTCTTACTGATATTGTATTCCACTCTACATACCCACAACGTGAGATTAACAAAGAAGTGGAGGTAATATGTGATGAGATTGAGAGTTACAATGACAGCCCATCGGAGTTAATTTACGACGAGTTCGAGAACACGATATTTCGCGGTCATCCGCTCGGCCATAACATATTGGGTACTGCCCACAACGTTCGGTCGTTCACAACAGCTGATGGCCAGCGTCTGCACGTCAATTTTACCGTCCGCAAAACGCAGTTTTCTTTATACATGGCAACGTAAAATTTGAACGCGTTCTGCGTTTATTAGAGAAGGCTACCAGCGATTTGCCTACCACGGCAGCACCTGTTTGCACACCGCTCACCCATTAAACTATCAGCCCGAAAGGTATCGTTGACCGCCATACCCACTCGCTTCCACGTAATAACGGCTGCAAAGGTTATGCGGCTGGCAGTAAGCAAACGCATGGCACCGTATATTATCGATAACATGCTGGGCGGAACAGTATGAATGCAAGGTTTTAACGTAAGCTTACGCGAGCGTCGTGGACTCGGTTTTACACGGTGCAGAAAGTTCGATGGTTAGCTGCGGCGACACAGGACTTTGGGTGTACCTATTTAGGTTGCGATAACCACGATGTGCAACGCTGTTTCACGACTTGTCCGCCGCGAACTTAACCTTTAATGGAACGTCCGCTCACCGAACGGCAGTTGCTTGCAGCTAAAAAGCAAATTAAGGGACAGATTGAATTGCACGCGATAATCGTGAAAGCTCACCTTGACATGGGTAAAAGTTTTCGCACGAAGGGCAACCACGCGATGCTGACGACCTTTCTATGCCGTGTTGACCGTGCATACGCGCTGAAGACATACTGACTGTTGCGCGCGAGGTATTCAACCCCGAAGCTATGTCGACACTTATTTACGAATAAACAGCCACTAAAACCAATTACTTATTCTATTCTGCAGCATATCTGTTTGATGCTGATAGCATGCTTTTATTTAAACGTATCAGAAAAGTCATAACGCTTTTCTGCCCTCCGTTTTTGCCATATATTGCTCATTGTACGGCAACCGTCGCACACGTCGTACGACAGCCGTAGAACGATGTGTACCACGGCCGTAGTATAAGTTGCAAATGACGGCCGTCACACAACGGACAAAAGGCAAAACTGACCTTGCCTCACGACAATATAACTTTATCTTATTGAAATACTCAACCATTAAAGTGATATACCGCTTCAGGGCCTTCATTAAACAACATGTCGAGGATAGAAAGATTAGGCTGAAAGCCGTGCTTTTGCTCATATACCGATAATAGCGGCGGCTGAAAAACGGTCATCGGTAACGGATTCTTCGGGCGGATAACATCTCGATAGTCGGTAACACCCACGTCTTCGGCCGAAACATAAGCATCAGTAAGCGTGATATAGCTGAATATCGAGCACCTCGCACATTTTTGAGTGATTTCATATTAAAATCAACCAAAAATCCCACTCGACGTTCAAAAAGGGCGAATGTCGTCAGCGTAAAATTCGAAGAATGGGCTTTCACCGTAAGCCGATTGTAAGGCATTCCAATGCAAGTGACGCCAAGAACCATGATCGCTTAGCTGAATATTGAGCATGGCACAATGGCCCTTCAGCGTCCAATAGGCACAGTAAGAGCCTGTAAGCCGTTTGCGGTAGCTATCACACAACGGTTGCGGTAGGTTTGTTTGATGAAATGTCGTGGCGTTCAATCAAACAACGGTCTGATTGATTTAGCTTTTTGATACCACTGCACAGGGCCGAAATAAGTAGTAGCAAGCAAACCTACCTGGCAAATAAAACAGTTTTGAAGCACGTCCCATCAGTTCGTGAGCGCGAATAACCATATTTTCGACACCCAAACTGACGATATAAAAACGGCAATCGTCGCAACCGCAACGCGTACAGCACATCAGAGGGACCACATAAGTGGCTCTTGCAACACGACGGTGTCGCCAGGTAAATTCACTATGCGCCCAACGTGAGCACCTTTGACGCTGAAAACAACGAGGTCACCACGCGAAAAGCTGTAAACGCTGTGCGCGATTTCACCAGCACTCTGTCGCCTTTTTCTCAGCACCGAAGCGAGGTCGGCAGGCACAGTATAGATGGTAAACGCACAGGCGCGCACTGCAAAAAGTAGTGACTATTGCAACGCAAAGCGCCACTAAAAATTTCAGCGCTTGTTTTCACGAACTTAAAATTTACTTGATATTATCAACCCAACGGAACAAACGATTCCATCTTATTCCAGAGAAGCTACGGCGGTCAGGATCAGAGCCCACCAACAAAGATAGGTTTCACGATGTGATCTTCAGGCACAAAGTCCCCCAATAGCGAGAGTCAGCAGAGTTATGACGGTTGTCGCCCATCATCCAATAGTAATCCATTTTAAACGCATAGCTGTGAGCTTCACGGCCATTAATATAGATTTTTACCATGCGAATGTCGTTGATTATGTTCATAAACACGTATGGGACGTTCGTAAAGAGCAATATTTTTCAATGTAAGCTGAACAGTTTCGCCCTTTTTAGGTATCCAAATAGGACCGTAATTATCACGCGTCCAGCCCGTAACGGCATTAAGAGGATAGACCTTCCTGTAGCTGCATCGGTATTTAAACGAATACTTGCCACCAAATCTTTACGAGCACTCAAGCACTTTTTACAGCCTTCTTTGTGAGGGGTACAGCTGCTTTTGTTCAGACTGCAGGTCTCACCCGATATGCTCCAGCTCTTTTAAGCAAAATCATCGGGCAAGTCGGCTTTCAGCTTTTACGTACAAGTATATTGTACGTTTTTCAGGCTCTTTATTGGCTTTCCCGTCAAGATACACAATACGGTTCTTGATTTGTAAGGTTTGTCCAGGGAGGCTTTGCACAACGCTTCACATAGTTTTCGCGCCTCATCGGTAGGGACGATGGTCAATGCTTCCGTACTCGTTAGGGCTGTTAACAATGTAGTTTCGCCTCATATCTGTAAAAGCTACAGTAGTCGAGCTGCTGCGTGGGCTTAAAGAATCGGGAGTTATTGTTAGGCATTTGGCTTTGATATATTTGTTGACCAAAGCTATACACCATAGCGTGTAATAATCGTTTGCCTGATATTTCTCCCCTGTAAGGATAGTATCACCAGCTGGATAGTTAAAAACAACGATATCGTTCAGTTTTTACTTTGCCCAAGCCCTTAACGCGACGATAATCCCACTGTGGCCACTCGATGTAGCTTTTAGTATTAATGATGGGCATGGTATGCTGTGTAAGGGGCATGGTAAGTGGGGGTTTCGGGAATACGAGGACCGTAACTCTACCTTCGACTACGAAAAAGGTAATCGCCTGTCAACAACGACTTTTCGAGCGAGCTGATGGGATAACATAGTTCTGGAAAAAGAAGAGATTGATAAAGTAAAGCCGCCACTAAAAGCGAATACTAAAGCATCAACCCAGCTCATCGATAAACGCACAGGCCTTCGGCATCTTTTCCACCACGTCCAGCGAATTTTACGACTGATATACACGTCGTAAATAAAAAGGAATAACCAATAAGCGTGCCAGCTTTTGAGCCAAAAATAAGAAAAAGGAGGTAAGGAACAAGCACAACAATGAACTTTAGCCATTGTTTTTCTCATGTTAAGATTTGCTTTCTCTTTGTCAATCATTGTTTTTCTTCTTGTTGCGGACGTGCGCAAATGTTGATTAAAAATCCTGTTATCAACAGGTCTGTATAAGGTTATATTTTTAAAATTTAAAAGATCACTGGTGGTGAGTAAACCGCAATGATTAAGGGTATATTCAGCAGCGAGTACAGCTCCCAAGGCAAAACCTTTGTGGCTATGGGCGTCGTGTGATGCTTATGCAGTCGGCCTCAGCATCATAACGAACGGTATGAATACCCGGAACTTCGTCATGACGAATACTTTTGACAATTAGTTCGTCGGCATTATGCTCATCAGAGCCTCAATATGGCCGTCGTCCCAACGAACAGAGCTCTTTTTCCAATCAGTTTGCGGTCGATACGATCGACCACTTCTTCAGCAAGGGTTATAGCTGTGCCCGATGGCGCATCGAGTTTTCATGCACACGATGGGTTTCGGTTATTTCTGGACATCGTACTGCGAAAAGCCATTCATAATTTGAGCCAAATAGCGGTTAACGGCCTGAAAAATAGCCATTCCGACAGAATAATTACTCGCCCAAAAACAATGTATTTTTGCCGTTACGACAGAGAGATTCAACATCGGCCTGATGATCTTTCATCCATCCTGTTGATCCGCTTACGAACCTTTACATGATGCGCAAAGGCTTTGAGATAATTATCGTAAGCTGCTGTAGGATCTGTAAATCAATGGCTACTGTCGGCCGAAGAAAACGCAGGACTATCGAAACCTGCTGATTGTCCTGATCAATTATACTGACAACTCGTGGCCACTGCGCAAGGGCTATCTGCTCAATCATACGTCCCATCTGCCATATAGCCAATTAAAGCGATCTTCATATCGTAAAGAATTTAAATCTGATGCAAAAGTAACGATTTTAAAAGAAAGACGTTGATTATCAGCCTTAAATAATTAAAAATAGAAACTTCCGCACATTTATCACAAAAGAAAGAAGCGAAGAAAGGCAAAATTGCAATTTAATCGAGCAATTTGTTTGTGCGCGCGGAAAAATGATGTAAATTTGCACCATGAATCATTATATGCATCTCATTATTAATAGATTTCTATTTTTCAGCTGACTGCGATGTGCCTTGCATTGTTCAGTTGTTTTAAGGAAGAACCATTAAATTCAGAATGCGATATCGAGACGGTGTCTATACATCCTGACAATCCTCTCGGCACTCTTTAATGCCACTGATACCTTATCAAAGTGGCGTCAACTGACTCGGTTATCACTTTTAACATACGACGTAACCATACTTCGACTTAACCATATTAAGCCAAAAGTTCAGTCTTTACACCCGGTGCTACGATTGAAAGAAGTGGGTAATTCGGTGAATAGTTCGACGGAGGTGCTTTGCGTTACATTGTTACGTCGGAAGACGGCTTATGGAATCGCAGGTATGCGATAAACATTACGCCAGTTGTTCGCACTGTTGTCGATACCCTAAAATATGATTTTGAGAACTTTGAACTGGAGCCTTCAGCACAAAAATATTACATTTGGCACAACGAAAAAGGTAATGGAACCTTTGGGAATGATGGGCAAACGGAAACCCTGGTTTTAGACTGAGCCGTGGAACAGCCCAGCCTGACGAATATCCTACAACGCCTCTTGCAAATAGTTACGATGGCAACGGCATTAAATTAACTACATGTGACACAGGCCCCTTTGGCCGAATGGCTAACAAACGCTTAGCAGCAGGAAACCTTTTCTTAGGTAACTTTGACCTCACGAAAGCATTAGCTGATGCACTTCAAAGCATAAATTTCGGAATTCCGTTTGATAGAAAGCCTCACCATGATTAAAAGGATATTACAAATATAAGCCTGGACAGACCTTCCAAGATCGCAATGGAAATGCGGTCGGTGGGACAACAGACCAAGCGGCTATCTTTGCGGGTTCTATAAAAATCATGATAATGCAGGTAACAGTGTGATGCTTAATGGAAGCGATGTAAAACAAACTCGCAGATTATAGCCATTGCTGATATGGGCTTTAGGACGCCAAGAGACAACTGGACTGAGTTTACCATTCCGTTTAACTATACAGGAACGGTAGACCTTAATTTGCTACACTCGCTGGATATAGCTTTAACCTCAGTTTTCTCATCATCGAAAAAGGTGACCAATTCGAGGGTGCAATCGGCAGCACATTATGTATTGACAAGGCGTGTGGTGGTGAAAGCGAGCAATAGGGTATCAAATGATGATGATTTAGACAAGATAAAATCGGAAAAATACTGTATAGGAATTTCTTTTACAATATAAATGACCCATCAAAAAGAAACGATGAAGAACAATTTTTCTTTCTTATATAATTCCCTCGACGGCAAAAAGTCAGAATAGAAAGGCACAAAATTGACACTTGCTGTGGCAAAAATTGACACTCATCGTATGTGCAAGTCTTTTTCTTTATGGAAGCAAACGCCAATAAAATTATTGATGTTGACCATGTGGGAATACAAGTCAAGACTGGGTTATAACATCGGTGGTACTTCTCCATTACCCTCACCTTCTACAATCCGTAGGTTGATAACTACACCTTTCAGCCCAATTTGAACTTTGGCTTTGACGTTACACACTGACGTCGCAGAGCAAGTAGGGGTTCTATTTGGTATCCATTTCGAAAAATAAAGGAAATGAATGTTGATGAGGTTAAGAACTATCATCAAGAACTTGTGCGCGGTGGCGAGTCGTTTGCAGGACAAATTTACTGGTCATGTTACTACAAAAGTACAAAGCTGGATGCTCACAGTGCCCGTACAAGCCACATATAATCTTAACGAGAAAGTGGTGCTACGATTTGGTCCTTACATCTCTTTGCTCATAGATAAATGCTTTAAGGGTTACGCCCACAATGGCTATTTACGACAAGGTAACCCCACTGGCCCTAAGGTTATATTAGGCGATACCAACGACACAAGAGGCGATTTCGACTCTCTCCAACATGCGCGACTTACAATTGGGTTTGATTTGGGAGCCGATTAGTATGTTTATAAACGCTGGGGCGTTTATGCCGACATTACTCGGGGCTTTTCTGCTATTCACGAAAAGTCGTTTAAAACCATCGAACAGCCCCTTTACCCTATCTATGGTACATTAGAGTAACATACAATATTAAATATAAGAAGTAAAATAACACTATAAACATATTTCCTTAACTAAACTGAAATAATATTATCTTTTTCAGTATACTATTTTATTAACAACATGAAAAAGATTTTTACTTTTTATTGTAGCATTAGTTTGTGCAATAAATTCAGAAGCAAAAGACTACAAAGATAGTCTGATTATTAATGTAGGAGGGATTGTAACAGAACAGAGTGCTACTGTAGCGCTGACACAAAGTGCAGAAGGTCGCTACACATTTACTCTAAAAAACCTCTCATTGAGCCTTGCCGGTGAGAACACAGGTATCGGCACTATCGTAATAGACAACTTGGAATCGTTTGATGCAAGCGGCGACACTCATGCTGCAAACATCATGTAATATCACCCTACAAGACGGCGATATTACATCGCCATCGGGTAGTTGGTTAGGCCCAATTCTTGCCCCTGTACCCATTAATATGATTGCGAAAAATTAGCGAGAAAACAAGATTTATGCCAGCATAACTATTGATATGCCAGGCTTACCTATTGACGTCACTTTTGGCTCAGGCTATCAGCCTCAACAGCGGTTTCGAGGCTTTTCCACAAGTGACGGCAACTTCGATGCGCCTAATACATGGCACTCTTTCGGCACAGCCATGGGTAGTGTAGCCTCTTGGGTTACAGGGAATAAGAATACACAGATATCTAATGACATACGTCCGGGTTCAAAAAGGAAGCAAGAGGTGCTCATCACTGAACTCAGTATTCTTTACTGTAGCCAATGGAACCATGACAACTGGTTGCATGATGGCAGACGCTTTTGTCAGCATCAGCAAAAAGAATCGTGCAGAGATTGACCTTCATCAATAGATCGTGATACGAATGGCGACCCATTCGGCGTAACTATCACTGAAAGCCTGACTCTTTAGCCGTATGGGTAAAATTTATTCAGGGTCGCGCAAGCGCAACTTACCCTTATGCTCTGTGAGTGCAGCTATTACTGATGGCACGAAATATCAAGATCCGAAGACAAAGCTTACACCAATGTAATGGTAAAAGCTAAAAATAACAAGATTGTTAGCAAAACGAAGGACAATGGCACGCATCGTAACTCCCTTCGAGTATGTCAATAAAAGCATTGATGGTAAGCACATGTTGGTAACCATTTCTACCAATGCTACGCCAGGAGGAGGTAGTGAAGTGACAAACTTTATGTTGATGACTTTGAGTTGATCTACAATGGCAGTATTGCGAACTCCGACCATTACAGGTAGCACGATAAGCGTAACTCCCACAGGGTGCAGGTGCTTTTGTGAGAACCGTTTACGGCCAAAAAGACGGTAAAACATCAATCGGCAACTGTTCTTCTCTGATGATTTGAAGAAGAAAACAGAACAAGAGTTTGACCTTTCTACAGCAACCCGCATCTCTAAAGTTCAGGAAGAAACCACAGCCACAGAAGAAATTTTCACACTTAGCGGCCAAAAAGTAACAACCATGCAGCCTGGACAGACTTATGTGGTGAAGAAAGGCAACAAAGTTCGCAAGGTTATCAACCGCTAATTTAAACCTTATGCGCTTAGCATAAATGTTTTATCTTTGATACTAGTCTCATCAAGCTAAAAGATAAAAATATCATTATATTATCTCGGAGCGTCAGCTTGAGATATATATATCTTGCTTATCAATCACTCTAACCTAACGCATCTTATATGGAAAAGTTGCTGCATTATGTTTGGAAACACAAGCTTTTTCCGACAGAACCACTGTACACTACTGATGGACAGCCCCTTGAAATTATAGATAGGCTACCCAACACAAACGCGGACCCGACTTCTTTTCAACGCAAAATTAAAATCGGAGGAAATATTTGGGTTGGCAATATTGAAATACACGACCGCTCTTCCGATTGGTCCGCTCACAATCACCATCGTGATGACCATTACAATAACGTTATTCTTCATGTCGCTGAAGCCGTAGATACCGATGTAAAACGCTAATCATCTTACTCCTCCACAGCTACAGCTCACCGTTCCTCCATTAATTGCCCAACATTATACAGAACTTTTAGCAAACCGACGACTACCCCTCCCGCAAGTCAAATTATACCTAATCTATACACTCTCTTACCATACATTCGTGGTCAACGCCCTTTGGAAACCGAACGCCTTGAACGAAAAGACCGACGATATTCTACGCCGCTAAACAATGCCAATGGTTCTTGGAGGCAGGATATTTCATCACACTTGCCCGAAGCTATGGCTTTGGAATTAACAGCGATAAAAGCTTTTGAACAGTGGGCGGCATCTATACCATTAAACGATGTGGTCTCACACGAGATAGCATCTTTCAGGTCGAAGCCATATTCATGGGACAGGCTGGACTACTTAGAAAACACCGTTATCCTGAACGTCATCGCGCGAAGCGATAGAGCCGACGACTATTATAAACGCCTGCAAAAAGAGTATTTCTACCTCCTGCACATAAGTTCCATTTAGAGCCTATTCATACAGCTTTGCGTCTATACAGACCACAACTTTCCTCACATACGCATTGACCAGTTAGCCCACCTTATTATATGCGCAAAGCAGATTAAGTCTGATTACAGCTTGTACCACCTTGAAGATGCTCCGGTAAGGGCACTTGCCACAAGCGTTACACTGCATTGGGAAACCCATTATAGTTGGTGCTGAGTGCCAGAAAAGAAAAAGCATATTTCAAATCTCTCTAATTTGCTACCGATTAACGCAGTGATACTTACGCTGTTTGTTTATGAAGGCACAAGCAGAATGAACGATTATGCGAACGAGCTCGACTTTTTAGAGCAATTAGTGCCGAAAACAATCATATTGGTGAGAATCGGCAGCGTGTAGGGCCTCCCCGAATGCTGAGACGGCAGCCGACTCACAAGCTCTCATACAGCTAGAATACTGTGATCGCAAAACTGTTTGCGCTGTCGCTTTGGCTACGAATACCTAAAGAACGCATGAAAAATCCACAAGAAACTCTTTAATTCGCTCATGCTCACCGCCGCATGGCGATTTAATTTGGCTGACCTTGCAGAACTCCGACGTGCGTTCTGCCACCGAACTCATTAATCACCATAACGATGTGCGTGCTGTATGCCCAGACGCCTGCCAAAGGCTTGTCAACACTGAAAGACCTATCACAAGCCCAAAAAGTAGCCGAAGAAGAGTTTAGTTATTGCAAACGTCACCACATACAAACATACTTACGCTTGGCGACGAGGATTATCCATGCCGACTTTCCGACTGTGTTGATACCCTTTGATATTATTCTATCTTGGTAACGGAACTTGAATACACGCCACACTGTTAACATCGTAGGCACACGCCGCTGCACAACATATGGAAAAGAGGTTATTGAGAAATTGGTACGCGAACTGCATGCGCTTTGGTCCTGACATGATGATATTTAGTGATTACTATGGCATCGACATCTGTGCTCATCGCCTGCACTACAAAACAACATGCCTACAGTGGTGTGCTTGGCACGGATTAGACACGATTTATCCCACATCTCACCGACAAACAGCGATTGAATGATTGAGCATGGTGGTTTACTGACGAATATTTTACCCATACACAGCCTGTGGCACGCAACTTTGTGCAACGCAACCGCATTGTAGCGGGCTGCGCTGATGCTATCATTCTTATTGTAAAAGCGCGATAAAGGCGGTGGGTATTACCCGTGCATAGCACGAAGCTATGGTCGCGACGTATTCCGCTATTCCGGGACCCGTCAATGCCGTTTACAGTAAGGGGTGCAATAATTTGATAAGAGACAATGCCGCAGCACTTATCCGTCGGCCGAAGACCTGTCAAGGCAATGGCTGACGATGACGAACGTCTTATTAAAGCACAACAGCAAGGTATTCAGCGTGAATTATTCCCTGAGTTATCACCCGAAGAGCGTGCAATTATTGAAATCTTGCATAACGACCCACAGGTAAACATCATAGCCATATTAAACGGGAATGATATGGGCAGTTTGAGCGCCGTACTTTCGATTTGGAGATGAAAGGACTGGTAAAGCTCTGGCTGGTGGCAGTATCACCTCATTGGTTAGGGCGTTTCAGAAAGATTATTCGTACCCTTTGGATCGTAATCATAAAACCATAACACGACAAAACGCTGGCAAAACAGATAGTATGAGACCGAAATGGAGGTACGCGATTATGAATGATATCGAAGCATTGTGAACAATGCCAACTACCTTCACTATTTTGAGCGACGTCATCGCTTTTCTTAAGCAAACGGGATTGAGCTTTTCAGCGAGATGCACGAACGCGAATTGATGCTGTTGTAGTCGTATAGAATTTGGTAATATAAAACGCCGTTACGCTGTGACGATAGCTTTATCTCACGTCTTTGGCTCGAAAAACAGGGGTGAGATATGTGTTTCATCAGGACATTTTAGCGAAAAGACGAAAATTATGTTAAAGCCGTTGTTGAACTGGTGTGCTTAATTAACGGACGCCTTGGAAACTCGGAAGAATACGACCGCAAGCTGTGAGAATTTTTACACTAAAAGGACGAAGAATAACAACGACTTTTCGTCCTGCTTACTCCTTGACTAATATCCCTTTATACCCGCTTCAACAAAGAAGAGCAACATACTCCCAGACAACCATACATCATGAAGATAGGAAATACCGACTTAGAGACCGCTTGTTGCTGGCTCCTCGCGGAAGATGTCACCGATATAGGCTTCAGAAAAAACTGCGTAAACGCCACGGCGCTGCGATGATGTACACGGAGTTTTGCAGCCGCCGACGCTATTATACGCGCCATACCACCGACACTTAAAAAGATGGTAATTGACGATACAGAACGCCCTGTTGGCATACAAATCTATGGCAAAAGCGTGGAATCAATGGTGGAGGCCGCCAAGATAGTTGAGCAGTTTAAACCTACGTTATCGACCTTAATCTTGGCTGTCCCGCAAAAGAAAGTGGCAGGAAAAGGTGCGGGATCGATTACTAAGAATACACCGCTCAGCGCTGATATTACACGTGAGGTAGTAAAGGCTGAACACGCCTGTAACAGCCAAAACAAGGCTGGGCTGGGATAACGATAGTCTTTATCACTACTCTAGCCGAGCAGCTCAAGATTGCGGTATCAGTGCGCTAACCATACACGGACGCACACGTGCTCAAATGCACATAGTGCTAGCCGATTGACTTTTGATAGGCGAAGCAAAGCAACCCACGAATTCATATTCCTATTATAGGTAACGGCGACATCAGCACAACGCTGCAACAGCAGCGTTTTTGAACGCTTTTGGCGTTGATGCTGCAAATGGTTGGACGCTACTGGACAGCTCGTTTTTGTAATATGAAAGACTATCTTATCGGGAAAGATGAAACAACTAAGCATTGATGAAAAGATTGATATTCTTGAAGAACAGCTAAAAATCAACGTTGAACGTATTGATGAATACAGAGGTATTTTGCACGAGAAAGACACCTTGCAGCCAGTCCGATTTTCAAGAATATTCTAATTTTAAGCAGACTCGTATAGCAATGTTGTGTGCAGAGAACGGTAGAAGACATCGACAACATACCGTAAACGATTGCAGATTGATACTCAAATGATTACAGAGCTACTTTCAACACGAACTGCGACAAAGTGGCATGAATTGGTTTTGTAATATCTGCTCTGTCACATGTGATTTTTATTCCTTTATTATTATTGAGACGCAGGCCGCAGGCCTGCGTTTTCTTTATTTTGCAGTAGCAGCTTAGATGTCGATGCGCCCAAAGCATTTAAGTGACGGACGAGGTGTTTTTACGTTTTGGAAATGGTTTCTCGGCGATAGGTCACAGTATGCGACCGTCAGTACAAGCTGTACGCGATGGCCTGTCGTACGACGTGTGGCGGCGGCCGTGGATACACATCAGTGCGATTTCGGTCGCCGAAACAACCAGCAAAAGTACATAAAACAGAGAAACTATAGGTTGTAAACGAGAGAGCGTGTTGTAAACGGAGAGAGCGGTTGCAAAACGGAGCAGCTACAGATAGAAAATAGATTCGTTGAGTGGTTATAAACAGGGCTGCACACACGGCAAAAGCAGCACACAACACGTTGCAGTGCTCAACAGCGCCACAAGAGTTAGCGCATAACAAAACGCACACCAACGGCTTTGCAGCTATGAGCGGCTGAAGTGGGTTTTTCCGAAAACTGCGTGCTTATCCCGCCTATAACTCTTGCAAAAACAATAGTGAAGCATCAATCTCGCATGAAACTGACGATTTTCGATATAAGGGAAGAGTACATCAGCAGTTATCGGTGAGCGTCGAGAACGCGTGCGACCGCTACGCTTCAACGAGACTTTAACGGCCAACAAAATGTGGTTGAAAACTTGAGTCGTCTTTGTTGAAGCTGCCAAATATCGTGGTGAGCCGCTCGACCATACACTACTACTATACGGGCCTCCCGCGACCGGGTAAAATCTACGCTCTGCAACATCATTGCCAACGAGCTTGCGTGTGGCTTTTAAATTGCCGAGTGGCCCTTATTTTCAGGACAAGCTTTCAGGCGACTTAGCAGGTATCCTCACTCTTCGCTTGAACCGAACGACGTTCTTTTCATTGACGAGATTCATCGCTTGCAGCCTGCGTAGAGGAACACCCATACTCGGCCACAAGGAAGATTACCGTATCGACATCGCGATTGATAAAGTTATCCTTCGGCCCGTTCACGCCAGCCCTGATCGAATCCTCTTTACGCTTATTGAGCCAACAACACGTTCCTTCCGGGCATGCTCACAGCACCGCTTCGGAGCACGTTTTGGCATCAATATGCACCCCGAATACGACGACCCTGAAACGCTCCAACGCATCATTAGGCGATCGCCCGCCTTGCATGAGTGGTACCAATAGACGACGCTGCAGCTATTGGAGATTAGCCGCCGAAGCTAAGAGGTACGCCGCGTATAGCAAACGGATTGTTACGACGTGTACGTGACTCTCGCACAGGTGGAAAGCGGCAACGGCCAATAACAACAACAGACATTGCACATTTATCGCTGAGTGCGCCTCAATCATCGATCTCGTATGGATTAGACGAAATCGACAATAAAATACCGCTTACTAGTAATAGATAAGTTCCGCGTGGCCGCAGAATATCCACTATCGCCACAGCCATTGGCGAAGACTCCGGGTACTATTGAGGATAAGTCGATGAACCATTCCTCATCATGGAGGGTTTTGACATCGTACGCCACGCGGTAGAATGGCCACGCCTTGCGGCCTATGAGCATCTGTCGCAACCCTTACGCTGGCAATATCATGCAGCAAGAGTGTATCTCAATCACAACAGCAGATTGCTTTAAAAGGCTACACATGTGCATTTACATATTACGTCATTCCAACAAAGAAACACGTTATACGAACCATGAAAGAGGAAAATACGCAAACGGCACTATTTGTAGGTTCGTTCGATCCGTTTACCATTGGGCATGCGACATTGCTGACCGAACGCCGAAATTGTTTGGTCGGCATTGTCACTGGCGTGGGGATAAATCCTGAAAAGCACTATATGATGACGTGGCAGAAGACCGCATAAACGCTATTAAGAGCCTTTTGACGAGGGCGAGCACCGCAGGGTGAGTTATTGGCTTTAATGACCTTTGTTGTTGACCTCGCACAGCGTCAGAAAAGTAGACTTTATCGTCAACGTGCGACTGATGAAGGATTTTGAATACGAGAGTGAGGCAAGAGTCAAACCGCTTCGCATGACAGGCATTGAAACCATATTGCTTTTATGCCGACCCATCGCTGGCGGCAGCAATATCATCATCTCGCCGCCCGCCAGCTGGATTATTTCAACAAAGATATCAGATGGATGCTCCAAAAGCAAAGAAATCAATCAAATAAATTAATAGAGACAGCGACTACACGGTCGCAAACCCGTAAAATATGCATCACTTATCAAGCTGACGGCGGTACTGAGATGCCGTAAGCCATTAAACACAGGGAAACGGCTAGCAGATGATAAAGGCCGTAGCCGCAACTTACGGCAGGCGTGTAGGCGAAATTGGTTGCTACGTTTGCAGAACGATGAGAAGATTCTTGAAATCAATAAACTCAGCATCTCGGACACGATTATTACACTCGATGTTATTACCTTCCGATTACGACGAAGGCACTGTAACTCACGCGATATTGGTGATATTTCCAGATACCGTTCGCACCAATGCCGAACTGCTATTGTGTAGCGTATGAGGATCGAGCTTAAACGCGTAATTATTCATGGTGTGCTCCATTTAGTGGCAGTAGATGATAAGGCGACCGGCGAGTGCGAGGTGATGGAGGCAAACTGTAAAACAAAGCACTGCGAGAGTGTCTGTAACATGGAAGAAATGCGTAGCATATATTTTCTCCTAATTTGCGTGGCGGATTTAATATCATTTAGCAGTGTCTGATTATTTTTAAGAACATCCACAACAGCATAGAAGATCACAGCCGAAACTTTCAGTCAATACTTGAAGTCTCGGCTGCTTAATCACAAACTCTACTCCTTTATATAAAGGCTAATTGATATTGGTAGATGCACACACTCAAATGCTACCTTTTTGTCTGTAAAGCCTTTGGTAAATAAGACACTTGTTTGTTGATAATTTGGAAGTATCTCATTCATACCAGATGTCGCGAGCCACAAGTGCCTTGTTGTGTGTGCAGTATAAGGTAACGCGCTGCACTGGCCTTATCTTTAGGTTCTACTTTTTCGTTTCTTTCCTTCCAGCCACACATATCATCTATAAGCGATTGAGGAACTTCAAAATGGTTGAGGAAGCTTTGGGAAATCTGGATAACGCTTCTTCAATTGCTTTACGATCGTTGTCTACATAGCGTAAACTCTGAGCTAATGACCAGACCCTTTGCAGCCAAAAGTTTCTGTGAAAAGAGGTAACCTGTGTTGTATCAAGAGGTACAGTATCATCGGGCATAACATCACCACCTCCATACACGACGCGCCGACGACGAAGCGTATAAAACTTCTCAAAGAATCGGCAAAATGACCAGAGTCGGCCGAATAACAGTTCTCGCCATGCTTTATAGCGTTTATCCAACTCCATTTCATAGTCTTTACGGGCGCCATTCTTTATGTAAAACTTGAACACAACGTCCTGAAGGGTATAATACTGAGCGATAGTGCGTCGCACTCATGCTCATCGGGGAAGCCGATAGGACGCCGTACAAGGCCCCTTTCCGAAAGAACGACGCCCAACAACCAGCGCGCACGGTCTCGGTACTCTGCAAGGCGCCCGTAGCACCCTCTGCAGCAGAAGCGCTAAACTCATTAATAAGAACCGTCACTTTTCCGCATTAAGCAATTGCCTGTCCTCTGTGCCTCTATAATCTGCCTTTGGAAAGGCTCTTCCTTTCGGTGTAAAACACAATCACCACGCTTTAAAAACTCATTCGGCAACCTGAACAGCCGCTTGAAGATATCCGCCGCCGTTGTCTTCAAGGTCGAGCACGTTGTCTTTCATGCCTTTCGCGCAATTCTGTTACGGCTTTCATGAACTCATCATGTTGCTCGCGCCAAAAGAGCCTATGCGAATATATATCCAGTTTCGGATTAATCATGGCGCTCAAGCATCGAGCGTTTGAATCTGGAATTTCTATCGCGAGTAACGACAAAAGCAGCTTCCCTCCGATGCCACGGCGCATAATTGTGAGCCTCAACCTTTGGTTCCTGTGACCCTGTCGCTTTACATAATGTCCTCTTTTAGACATCTTTACGCCAGCGGTTGCCGTATCGTTTGCTGCCACAATACGGTCACCCGCTTGAATACCCACCTTTCTGATGGCTCATCTGTGATCGTCTCGTATGACGATAAGGGTGTCCTCTTGTATATTAAATTGTACACCGATTCCTTCTTGAAACTACCATTCAACGACCTCGTTCATGTCCTTTTGTTTCGCGCGCTGTAGTGTAAGAAGAATGAGGGTCGCTTCTCAACATTCAATGCCGCTCGCATAAGCTGATTCGTCAACGCTATCAACGTAAGCTTTGTTACACTGCCATTTCTGCAAACTGCACTGCAGTGGTGACTTTGCCCTCAAAGTCGAAATTGCCCTGGTGCTTGCAGCGATACTAATGGACAAAACTAAAAAGAAATGAACAATACCTAGAAATATATCTGAATCTTTAGTTTTCATAAGATGCTGCTGGTTCATTGTTTCCGGTGCGCTCATTAAATAATGTTGTTTATTCTGATATCAGTTTGAAACGATACATCTAAACTGGATTGCAGTTAGAAACGCACGGTTCATGTAAGATGAATCTACCGATTAAATCGGCCATTTTATTCCTCTCCATGATTATGCATACCGCATTACGCACGTGACGAAATTATCATCCACATCGTCGTCTTTACGCCTTTAAACTCTCTTCCGACAAATCTTCTCACAACAAGGTTATCGATAATAAAGTTTTGACGCTCCATTGTGTTCTCACCCATGTACATTCCAGAAGCTTTGCAGCACTGGTCGTGGTGGCGTGTAAATCTGTTCCAACTTCATGTCAGGACCGATGAAATGGACAAATTCCATCGGGTGAGATTTCACCGAGTCCCTTTAAAGCGCGTTATTTCAGGTCAGGACCTCATTCGCGAATTGCGTGCTTTTGACGCCCTCGCCAGTATAACAGATATCGAGTGACGAAGTCGCCTACGCTCTCCCTTTGTCATAACGCGTCAGCTTCGGCAATTACCTTCTTATCCTTTATCTTCGCTGCGGTCGACGATTTCGCACCGCGCACAGCGCTGTTTGGACGCACAAAACATAGCACCTTTTCTAATTAATCCAGGATAGAATTGCAAGAAGAACGTGGGATGATAAGCAAACGAATATGCATGCCATCGACATCGGCATCTGTGGCTGCTGGGCCAACCTATTATAACGCAAGTTATCAAGCGCCTCTTCAATATCGAGCGCAGCCTGCAATAGGTTAAACTCTTCGTTTTCGTATACAACCCTCTTACTTTAATCAAAACAGTTCAGCGGTTTACCCGCGTAAAGAGAACACCTCGCCTGTGTAGTTAATCGTCACGACTTTTCGTAATAGAACCGCTGGCAGAATCGCCCTCAGTAACGAGAAGATATCGACTCTTTCCTTACGGTCATCTTTCGTATCACCATAGTGAATTCGGCAGTCGCGAGCTTTCCTGTTGCGGCACCAGCTCTTCTTGCATCGCTCACGAGCCAGTCGGTTACACCAGCTACGGCCTTTACGTTCGTGCTCACCTCTCCTCGAACTTATTCTCAAAGCACGTCGGCGCATCTCTTTATGAATGTGCAAAAGTTATCAACCTCGCGCTTAATAAAGTCACCAACATACTTTGTTTATGGCTTCCCGCTGCCTGGCTCCATCAGCGTAGAACCAAGCTTAATCTTGGTTTGTAGACCTGAAAACAGGCTCTTTCAACGTTGATCGCCATAGCCGCAACGATACCGCGTTTCTGGGCTATCTGTAAACTCGTAACTTTTTGTCGAAAAATTCTCGATTGTACGCGCACTATGCTCTTTAAAAGCAGTACTGATGTGTTCCGCGTGTAGTATGCTGACCATTCACAGCTATGGTACTCTTCACCATACTGATTGCATGTGAGCAATCCCAATATCTTCCTTTGATATGAACGATAGGATAAAGTAGTGGTCAACAGTCATGCAAGCTATGTCTACCAACAAACTCCTCCAAACCATTGCAGGCTCTTGGATACGGGCGTCCTATACAATGGTAAGTCGAGTTATGATAGGTATAGTTTCGCAACATCGTTTCCACGTATCTCATCGTGTGGAATTTATAACCTTTAAATAGCGTATTATCTGCCCAAAGAATATAAATCGTTCCGTTCTCATCTTGTGCTTTTCTGCGGCATATCACTCTCACCGCGTTCAAACACCAAACTGAGCGCACTTACCCTCGTCGATAACTCTCACACCTCAAAATGCGAGCTAAGCGCATTAACCGCTGTGATACCGACCATTCCCATCCAACACTCTTCTTAAAAGCCTTTGAATCGTATTTCTCCACCAGCGTACCAGCACCGAAACAGCCTCATCATGTCTATCTCAGATACCGCGACCATAGTCGCGCACGCTAACGCGCAAATTATCATCTATATCTACCATCCTATCGCCCGATTTCATTTTGCACCCGTCAACAGAGCTACTCAAGAACCTTTAAAAGAACATGCAGATTCCATCTTCAGGCAATGCACCATCACCCACCGCCCTGATGCTACATTCCGGGACGAGGTGCGCCACGTTCCATATCGCTGAGGTGCTTAATATTGATCATCGGTATACTTCACAGCCGCTCCTTGTGTTCGTTTTGCGATGACAAAAAGCTTTTCTTCGTCATTCTGCATAATCGTTATTGTGATTAAAGCTATTCTAATAATTATTTTTCTCAAATTCAACAACCTATTCGGTTGGGGCTTTCGCAATGTCAATTTGCGCCACACAGCAATCTACAACATTATTCAACAACATGCTTATTGGCGTACCCAAGCTTTTCGATGATATGAACCTTTCGCCGCCTACTCGCCTCTTTCAATAGAAAGCCACAGAAACATTATATAGGTTATCTTAAACAAATCGTTGCGGAAATTGTTCAAACTGTTGTAGGTTCTTTATTCTTTCAACTCACCTACATTTCTAATTGCGCATTACAGGATTAAATATATAAATTAAAACCTTAAGTTGCAAAGAGCTTGATATAGCAGCTATAAAGCGTTACTTTATGTCATATCAAGCTAAATTTACAGGTACAGGCGCGGTAATAAAAAGTAGATGATTTGGTCTTTACGGTGGTAGCAAATTATGTACAAGCTGCCACTACCTTTAAGTTTCAAACGACGTCGAAGTTCAACAGCCGTCAACGGAAAGTTGCGAACGGCTATATTTGGTTTGGTATGCTATCCCACAATGTAGTGCCTGACGAAGTTCGCTTTTATTTAAACTGCAAACCGAATGACAGTCAACAAATTGTTTTCCTGAAAATGCTCAACAGGAGCGGTAGACGAAAACAATGTGAGTTGATATCAAGTTGAGATAACCTGTACGTGATGGCAGCTGCGAAAACACTCCTGCCTTCATTACTGATGCCGCATCAGGAAACTGTAACAGTGGCCCTTGGCAGGAATTCTCTGTTGCACAATGGTAAGACAGCGTCATCTTCAGCAGGACAACAGAACACAGCTGCCGTTAACACACAGAAAAGCTGTAACGGACGTTTCTGCATGTCTCTATGACCAGCAGCACCCTCACATTCGCCACCTCACGCTCACCATCACGCACTTCTCTCGTCACATTTTCTGCCGAGCAACCGTCCGATGCCAATCACGCCATGGGAGAAAGCTTTGTAAAACGATGTGAAATGACTTTTTAGTAATTTTCGCGCATTTTTACGACGTTCGACCACACCCTCAAGCGCATACGGACGACCTCCATGACCATCACGACGAGCTGGATCCATATAAATACAGGTCTTACTGGACGCACAGTTTTCCAGGATAGTCGACAGCCTGCACAACATACACTTCAGCAGGTTTCGTCATACCTAACACGGAAAGTTGACGGGCACTGTAGCACATCATCTTTCATTGCGTTCAACATATACCGCATGTTGAAAATTGCGACATAGAGAGAGAAGTCGACACCAAACCCACCCGTTAAATCTCACCATTGTAGTGGTAGCTCACTACTTTTTCTTGCGCGAAAGTTCACCCAGTTTTTGTAGCATCTTTGTGCCCTTTTCTCGCATCAGTCTCGCTGATCAATCGATGCCTTGTAAAGGGCTGCTGGTCTCACCCGGAACATTGCTCCATATTTAAGTGAGGAGGATATACCACTGCCAGCATAGCCCACGAAGGCAACTTTTTCAATGCTGCCTGATAACCTTGTATCTGTTCAAGTGCATGGAAAATCAATGTCAGGACAGCGCGACTTTGGACAGCTAACGCTCTGACATCATCTCGCAAATGCTCTGTATGAATTCTGCTGCTGTCACTGGGCGTTGCTACAAAGATAACAACAAAATCCTAAAAGACGATGATAATACGATGAAATCAAAGAAAATTGATGAATATATGGACACTTTATTCGACAAGTATCACCCTATAAGGTGTGTTGTTTTTCCTAATATATTACGATACTAAATGTTGTTATTTTACTGCGTTAGCTTTACTTTGCTACGCATATTTGCTTTCTACCTTGCACAGCTTGTTGTGAGTGTACGGCGGACGACAAACTATTGATATAGCGAACGGTCAATGATGTGTATGACGGCCGTAGAACAATGCGTACTGCAGCTGTAGTACAACGCTCAACAAATTATCAAGACAGCACCTTAGCAGTAAATCTTCACCTTAAACCTATACTAAGGGAATGACGTAACTTTTATATCTGACACCTACTTATATAGTAAAAGCAATAAGACGGTGGAAACATCAAAACAAGACAAGAAAAATACTTTTTACAAGCTGTTGTTAAAAAGAAATAAATAGTTGAAGAAAGAGAAATCCGCATTGTAACTAATGAGTTACAACGCGGATTGTACGTTATTAAATTATTCTTTTGTATTACATTAGCGTAATACTGAGAATAACAGCATGTTATTCGGCTAACTTAGCAGCAATAAACTCGCGGTCATGCGTCAATGTTTGCGATACCTCTCGTTCTGGACACTGCAGCCTCACAAGCACGGGTGTTTGCACAGTTACCAAAGCTGTCTTTTCCATCTTTGCAACCATCGCCTTTGCGCGACGAGCAGCCTCTGGACGGCCTTGGCAGCAGTGTAACTGACTAACTCAGACGAAACAAAAGAGCATAGCAGAACCGCTTTTTACAAGCAGCAACGCAGGCTCCACAACCAATACAAGTTGCGCAGTCCATAGCTTCGTCAGCATTTTCTTTAGAAATAGAATAGCATTAGCGTCTTGTGCCTGACCAGTACGAACAGAATTAGAACCACCTGCTGCAATGATCTTGTCGAAAGCAGAGCGATCAACCATACAGTCTTTGATGATTGGGAAGCGCGCAGAGCGCCACGCTCAACAGTAATCACATCTCCATCATGGAAGCGACGCCGTAAAGCTGACAGGTTGTTGCACCCTGCGCAGGACCATGAGGATGTCCGTTGATGTAAAGTGAGCACATACCGCAGATACCTTGCGGCAATCGTGATCACGAAGGGTTCATTACCTTCCTCTATGAGTTGCTCGTTAGGAATATCCAGCATTTCAAGGAAGGAGTATCGCCAGGGATATCCTTCATCTCAAAGGGTATCAAAGTGGCCTTCTGCTGTAGGGCCGTTTTGACGCCATACTTTCAGTGTGAATGATATATTTGTATCCATTTGTCTTGATTCCTTATTATGATTTGTAATCACGTGTCTGAACCTTGATATACTGATAATTTAGGTCCTCCTCAGCAACTCAGGAGTAGCCCCCATCAGAGCCAGCGTACTTCCAACACGCCGCATACGCAAAGCTCTCATCATCGACAGCTACTCCGTCTTCCGTCTGGCTCTCCTCACGGGTAGGTCCTCCCTAATCCCTCATTACGCTCAAGAGCATCGTAAAGCCATAAGTTCGCCCATCGTGATAAAAGTCGCGGAGGTGGATAGCCGTGTCAAGTTCGTTGAGTCCCTCTGAGCTCCAGGAACGCGTGCAATAAGTATCAAACTGTTTGCGCACCTCTTTCAGCATTTCAAGAGCCTTCTTCAAGCTCTCCTCGCTGCGAGCCATTCCCACGTAGTTCCACAGAATATTGTAGAGCTCCTTGTGAAGAGAGTCAACGCTCTTGAGCTTAGTCTTCGATCCTGTTGGTTCCTGGATATCATAAATACGATCCATTTCAGCCTGAACAGCTTTCTCAGCCTCAATAAATTCAGGAAGATCCGTTGAGATGAGGTACCCGAATCTGATCGCTCAAGTAGTTCTGCATTGTATAAGGAATAACAAAGTAACCGTCGCTCAAACCTTGCATCAAAGCAGATGCACCCAAACGGTTAGCTCCATGGTCAGAGAAGTTACACTCACCAAGTGCAAAAAGACCCTTGATAGAAGTCTGACAACTCATAATCACCCAAAGGACGCACGCGATAGTATAATGGCAGCTGGGAATATCATCATTGCTGATTCTCGTGGTCAACGTCGTAATCTCTTCATACATATCAGAGGGTTTCCGCGTCTCGATCAACACGCTGACGACGAGCGCTCGAAAGCTTCCAGAGAAATCGAGGAATACTGCCAGCAACTCAGGTTGCTTTACGCCGAAGCCTGCATCAGTATCGCCTGCTGAGCTGCGCGGCTGGCAACGTCACGGGGAACAAGTTGTTGCCGAAGGCTGGACAGCGGCGCCCAAATAACAATCGATGCTGCTCTGGAATATCACGGCGAAGCTCGCCTCTACCGCAATTTTGCATCTTCGGATCTTTTTAGGAACAGACACGACCATCATTACGCGAAGCGACTCTGACAGCGAGTGCTTTGATTGCCCTCACCATGAACAGGGATACAAGTGGGGTGAATGTGCAGCATCGGATTTTGCAAAATAAGCGCTTTTGCCGATATGCTTCGGATAGCAGCTGTGCAGTTACAACCCATCGCGATGAGTTGTCAAGAAGTATGCGTTACCATAACCACTCGTTGCCAAACAAACGGCGCGAGCAGAATAGCGCTGAAGTTTGCCCGAAACGAGGGTCTTTTGCGATAACACACACGGCGGCGGCCATCAGCAACTACGATGTCTTTCTAGCTCCTCTGTACGTGTATGAGTCTCTGCTGGAACCGCTGTTTACTTCGCTTCATCAGTGAAGCATTGGGCGCCCAACAAAAGCTGCTGACCGGTCTGTCCTTTTGGTATGCGCCGTACGGCTTCACACTTTGAGACAATCACCGAAAGAACGGTTAGCCAACGCACCACCATACTCACGAGCAAAAGGGAACACCCGAGGGCAACACATTGATCAATAATTGCTGCACTAACTTCAGCACGACGATATGCGATTTGCTTCACGAGCACGGTAGTCACCACGCTTTAATTGCATCACAAGAGGCGATAAACAGCATCACCGTCGTTCTGACACTGGCAGCATTTACACTCCTGTGCTGCAATAGAGTGAGCACGACGAGGACTATCTTGAATACAGAAATTGATAACATGGAAACCCATTCACTCAAGAGAAGCGGCTGCACTGGCACCAGCAAGACCCGTTCCAACAACATTTATCATCGCTTGACGCTTATTAGCAGGGTTTACTTGTAGCTTTTGATGAGACTTTTATAATTAGTCCATTTCTCAGCCAAAAGGCCTTCAGGAATCTTTGAATCTGTTGTGACGCAATAAATAATGATTGAAGACTGCATTGATGACCATTACGCATGTGGTGCAAACTCAAAGCCAGAGACTCAAAAATGAGGGACATAAGCACTCGTCATGTCGCTACGCAAACCATGCAAAAGCACCGCCATCTCTGGCATCCAAATTTTTCCAATCATTCCCAGTAATGTGTGCATTGCACCTGGTGAAGCCATGAGTGAGGTGGAACCAAAGAGCACGATCCAAATCAGATACAGAATCGAAAATACAGGATTTGAGAATGCAATATACAATCCATGCAAAACCATCAGCAGGTCCATAAGCAAACTCAATATGAGCCTAGCTCCAGCAAACTGCAGTGTCCCCAGAAATTATAAGATGGAATGCAAACCAACAAAATAATAAGTCCCAAAAACAAGCATGTTTTGAGAAGCCCATTACTTGCTGAACGACGACTTGTCACTTCGTAACGCTGTGGACCACGGCCTGACGGTTCTGCGCGGTCAGAAATAAAAGACATATACGATATGACACTGCAGGAAAGCTAAAACCAGCTGTTCCTGCCACCGCATACCAGTGTGAGCCTAAAACTCGCACACCATGTTGTGAGCATCCTTTGAAAGAATGCCGCAACATCATGCAGCAATGAAAGGTAAGAAAATAATTAAGGCAAAGACCTGTTACAGACATCACCACTTTCCTACCAATTGGAATTAATTAACCACATAAATGATTGATTTTAAATTATTTAGATATTAAATTTAAAACAGAAATAAACTGATAAAAACACCGTTTAAGCTCAAACTTGAGGCTTATATACCCATATTTTAGGTATCCCTGCCTCAAAAGCACTTTGCAAAAGTACTATATTTGGTGATAAATCAAAACGAAAAGGACAAAATTCGATTTAAATGTGTACTTTTGCCTCAAATGAGCAGCAATTTTAAATATGACGTTATCGTTATTGGCGCAGGACACAGGCTGTGAAGCCGCAGTAGCATCAACTAATATGGGCGCCTCCACCTGTCTTATTACAATGGACATGAATAAGATTGGCAAATGAGTTGTAATCCTGCTATTGGCGGAATCGCAAAAGGACAAATTGTACGAGAAATAGATGCTTTAGGAGGACAAATGGGCCTTATAACAGATGCGACTGCCATACAGTTCAGAATGTTAAATAAGGAAAAGGTCCTGCCGTTTGGTCACCAAGAGCACAATGCGATAGAGAAAAATTCATTTGGGAATGGAGGCGTACGCTCGACAATATCGATAATTTAAATATTTGGCAAGACCAAGCTGACAGCTTCTTGTTGAAAAAGGAGAAGCCGTTGGCGTAAAACCATTTGGGGTGCAGAGTTTAGAGCAAAGGCTGTTATAATTACAGCAGGTACCTTTCTAAATGGGCTTATGCATATTGGACATAAGCAAGTTGCAGGAGGACGGTGTGCAGAACCTGCACTGTTTATAATTTTACAGAATCAATTACTCGCTGGGGCATTCGCTCTAGAAAAGAATGAAAACAGGAACACCTGTGCGTCTTGACAAACGTTCAATCACTTTCGAAGATACGAAATACAACCAGGAGAAACCGACTTTCATCACTTTAGCTATATGATGGGTGCAGCACCTAAAACAGCTACCATGCTGGACATGCTACACAAAGCTTGAAAAAGTGCATGAAATTTTACAGATATCGATAATTCCCCTTTGTTTTAATGGTCAAATTCAAAAGCACAGGACCGCGCTATTGCCCAAGCTATAGAAACCAAAGCTTGTTACATTTCCCGGACAAGAATAATCACCCACTTTTGTGAGACCAGAGGAGAAGAAACCAGCGAAAATGTATTTAAATGGTTTTCTTCTTCAATGCCCTATGGAGACTCAATTACGTGCTCTCCAACAGATACCTGCATTACGTGATGTTAAAGCTTATCGACCTGGTTATGCTGTGAGTACGATTGCTTCGATCCTACACAATTAAAACATGCGTCTAGAGTCAAAATCATATCAGGATTATTTTTGCAGGACAAGTAAATGGCACGACAGGATATGTGAAGAAGCGGGTGGGCAGGAATTGTTGCAGGGTATTAATGCGGCACTCTTTTTGTGCCAACAGCTCTCCATTTATCATGAAGAGAGATGAGAGTTATATTGGCGTACTTATAGATGATCTGACCACAAAGGGGTAGACGAACCCTACCGAATGTTTACATCAAAGAGCAGAATATAAGAATTCTTTGCGTCAAGACGATGCAGACGCGTCTTACAGAAAAAGGCTTATGAATTAGGGATTGCCCGAAGAAATCGTTATGATTGGTGGTTAGATAAAAAGAATCAAATACAAAAAATTATAGACTTTTTGTGATCAAACTGCGGTAAAACCAAATCAAGTAAACACTTTGCTTGAAAGCTTAGAAACAATCCATTAAAAACAAGTTGTAAAAATAAGCGACCTTATCGGACGTCCTCAAATAAACCTAAACCTATTATCTGATATTCTCCCCGAATTAAAGGAGAAGATTGAAGCCTGTGAAAACAGAAAAGAAGAGATTGCAGAAGGCGTAGAAATAAGAATAAAAATATAAAGGATATATCCAAAGAGAAAAGATAGTTGCAGAAAAATGCGTCGACTCGAGGATATAAAAATAAAAGGACGTTTTAAATATAACGAACTACACGAGATTAGTACTGAAGGACGACAAAAAGCGAACGCATTAATCCTGAAACGCTGGCAGAAGCCAGTAGAATACCAGGCGTATCACCGGTGATATTAACGTAATGTCTTGTATGCACTTGGTAGATGGAGCAACTTTTAAAATAAACAAACACAAAACAGGAACAAACAACACCATAAATGCGCTTTTGTCATAACAAACCGTATTTAATGCTTCTAACCGTTTCGCCGTTTCACGTGAAACCACATATCGAATAAACGTTGGAAACAAAAGAAATACAAACATAAATAAAACAGAAAGCATGAACAATCAAGTTCTATTGGACAATCTTAGATGTATACCCTGATTGGCCGATTAAAAGGAGTAAATTTCAGAGTGTCACAACACTTTTCAAGAGTCCTGAATGTATAAAGGTTATCAGTGATGAAATGTTTGATCTATATAAAGACAAAGCGCATCACAAAAATTGTAGGTATTGAAAGTCGTGGATTTGTGATGAGTTCTGCTGCCGCCATACAGCTTGGGTGCAGGAATCGTTCTTTGTCGCAAACCCGGAAAAACTACTATGCGAAACTATTCAAGAAAGTTACGCCAAAGAATATGGTATGAATACCATCAGAAATTCACAAAGATGCAATCAACGAAAACGACATCGTTCTATTACACTGACGATTTATTTGCTACAGGCGGAACGATGAAAGCAGCGTAGATTTAGTCAAAAAGTTTAAAACCTCAAAAGATATATGCTAACTTTATTATAGAATTAAATTCGGAATTTCCACACGCAAGAGATTTATTTGATGAAGATGTTGAAATAACGAGCCTGCTGAAATTTCTTTAAAACAGGAACAACAGTATTTTTCAACATCGTTTTGTAAAATCTCTCGTTCTAAAACAGAAAATTTCGAGTACCAATAAAACGAACTTCAAATTCGAGAAGCATGTAAAAAGCGGAAATGCTTAAAGAAAATTAGAAGGCGTTTTATTGATACTTTTCCTCATAACCATGTTTCATGTGAAACATTATTTTTATAACCATCAATAAATAAAGGGGTAAAGCGAATGACTAAGGAAGAAAAACGAAAAACGTTTAGCATACTTAGAGCATTGTTCTTAGCATGCCCTGATAAACCTGGCAGCTATCAGTTTTACGACAATCGTCGTGAAAAGGTGGCAATATTATATATGTAGGTAAAGCAAAAAGCTTAAAGCGAAGAGTTTCAAGCTATTTTTCACAAAGAGGTTGACCGCTTTTAAGACAAAGTTCTTGTGAGCAAAATAAAAGATATCAGCTATGACCGTTGTCAACACAGAAGAAGATGCGCTATTGCTTGAAAAACGCCCTCATCAAGAAGTATAACCCACATTATAATGTATTACTTAAAGATGGCAAAACACCCCAGTATTATTGTAACAAACGAATTATTTTCACGCATCTTCCAAACAAGGCACATTGATAAGAGATTAGAACATACTACGGCCCTTTCCCTCATCTCTCTTCATGCACAACATTTTAGAGCTTATCAAACGAGCTTTTTAAAACCACGACCATGCCGTCAGGAGTATCACACAAGAAGGGATACAAAATGGAAAATATAAAAGCTTGTTTAGGAATACCATATACACTAATTTATGAAGGTGCTGCTTTTGGCAAGCAGACACGTGAAGACTATTTAGAAAAACATTCGTCAAGCTAAAGAAGTGCTCAAAGGAAACACAAGAGAGCTATCAGAATGGCTATATATAACACGAATGATGGCACGGGCAGGAACAACTCAAGCTTTGAAGAAGCAGAAGACCTTAGGTATAAAATGCTTCAAGAATTTGTATCAAAGAGTGAAGTTGTGTACAACAGCATTACAGATGTGAGACGTATTTACCATTGTCGATGATGCACAAAACAAAAACTCACATCAACTATATCCACGTAAAAGAATGGTACACAATAGCAAAGCTTTACATACGAGTATAAACGTAAGCTTTGAAGAGACCGACCACGACCTTTTTAGCCACAAGCTATACTTGAGATTAGAGAGACGTTTTCAATTCTACTGCAAAAGGAAATTATAGCACTTTAAAAATGGAATGGAAACGCTGAAAGATGCCGACTTTCATGTGCCTGCAGCGTGGCGACACACACACCTTTTAGAGCTTTCGGAAATGAACGGAAAACAATGCTGTTTTGACCGTCTTAACAAACCGAAAAGCTCAATCCAGAGCAGAAACAAACCTGCTTTTAATGAAAGAACTGGCAACAGAAACTTGGGCTCACTAAACTACCATACCATCACTGAATGTTCTCGACAACTCAAATATAAGTGGTACGAGATGCCGTTGCAGGCTGTCCGTTGTATATAAAGGTATGAAGCCCCTCACGTGAAGGACTATCGCAAGTATAATATCAAAACTGTTACAGGTTCTAGACGACTGCCGCTTCCATGCAAGAGGTTGTTGAGACGACGTTATGCCGAATGATAGAAGAGAACATCGACCACCGCCCTTGACCTTATCGTGATAATTTCGACGGAGGAAAAGGCGGATGGACGTTGTAAAAGAGATCGTGACCAATCCTAATATAACCATACCCATTGCAGGATTAGCAAGACGACTGACACCGCACAAATGAATTGCTTTACGCGATCCCTCCACAAGTCATTGGTTTAAAGACCAGATAGCGAACTTTTCCACATACTAACACACAGATACAAGATGAAGTACACTATCGCGGTACTATTACCTACGCAAAGACAAACGTTCAAAAGCATGCCCTCCACTCAGTATTAGATAATATAAAAGGAATGAGCTCCAAAAGCAAAGAACAGCTGCTAAAATCCTTTAAATCAGTCAGCAGCAAGATAAAAGAGTAGTGCATCGAGAAACACTGCTACCTGTATCGGCGCAAGAAAACACGAATAGTGTATAACTTCTTTCAGCGTAAACAAGCAGAAACCGATCACAACATTACAGAGACAAAAGACATGGAAAGCACATGGTATGAAAAGCTTTTGCTATCTTTGCCTATATATGTACTATATATATATTATGCGAATTGGTTATTCAACGCGTCGGTCGCGCCTCTGTAACCATTGACGGACAAGTAAAATCTTCCATCAACAAAGCGCCTACGTGTACCTGTTAGGAGTAGCGGTAACTGACGGAGAAGAAGATAGATACAATGGCTCGTCAAAAAGCTTGTTGCGTTGCGCATTTTCGACGACGAGACGGGTGTAGGAACCGTAGCGTTACACCGACGTTAATATGGGCGAGAAATACTCGTTATTTCTCAGTTTACCCTCATGGCAAGCTGTAAGAGAAGGTAGCCGCCCTAGCTGGATACATGCTGCGCACGAAAGTCCATTCTGCTTTATCATCGTTTTGTGAGGCATTTCTTTACCCAAGCATTAAGGTAAAGAAATAGGTACGAGGCGATTTGGTTGCCAGCAGATATGAAAGTAGAATTGCTTAACGACGGTCCCTGTAAACTACTTTGCATGGATAGTCGGAAACAAAGTAACAGCTTAATAACACCACACACCCTTTTAGCAATAGCTGACCAACCACAACAAAACACTCATTCAAAACGCTATTCAAACGACCGCTCCAATGCTTTCAAAGCTTCCTTAAAGAAAATAACTGGTGATACCGAAAAGGAAATAAACAATATGAACGAAGAAACAACCCTCAGAGGGCACAGCAAGCTGTAGATCAATGGATTAAAACCCCACGGCGTGCGATGCTTTTTCTGAGCTTACTAACATGGCCTTAACGCCTACAGAAGAGGTTGTGCAATTAGCCAAAAGTCATAACCCGCAAATATGGCGATCTGTCATTCAGCAGGCGAAGAAGACAGACGGCAATGCGAAGAAATGGCCGACGTGTTATGGAGTGCTCTGTTGTCTCGTTAATCCAAACAGGCATCGACCTTACTACCGACCCATTCCACAAAAGTGGCTGAAAAGAAAGTAAGCGCGCGATGCTATGCGAGACTAAGAACAACCCCAAACTAAAAGACACCTTCAGCAACAACATAAGCAAGAATAAAAACATAAAGCTAACCAAAATCAAGCGGGAATCATTAAAGACACCATTTCGCGACATCCAGGCAAACACCGCCAAGGACGCGTTGACGGTAGCAAAATTGAGCGAAGCCTTTCGCCAAGCTACGATCTTAATGGTGAACGAGGGCGAAAGTGCAGCAAGAACTCACACACAGAATCATCGCTGAAAAGTACCCGCAAAACAACTTACCATAGAGGTGATTCCTCCTCGGCGGTGTCGAGCTCACCTCTCTGACACGCGACACAGAGGAGGAACAAATCTCGCCATGTGGTTGAAAAGGTAAAGCAAGTTCTGGACTCAGCTTGCCTAACCTACCCGACGTTGCAAACAGTGGTCACCCACCCTAACTTTTGCAAACCTTGTTCGCCGAGACGCTTGAAGTTGATGGCGTTGCTATCGCAGTGGTTTCCAGGTTCTTTTCCCACTCATCGCAGACATTCTTAGAAGTTAAGGTTGCCAGAAACAGCGGTGGCTATCCACGACGGTGCCGAAAGAAATGTAGACGTCGTACTGCCTGTAGGTAAAGTTCTTCTCTGAAGACGATGTGTAAGCGATGAAATCAACGGCGCTCAAACAAACTTGTGGTGACGTGCCACTGAAAGTAATTCTTGAAACTTGCACGCTGTGGCAGCCTGTCAACATCACGTCTATCCATCCTCTATGTATTCAGGTGCCGATTATATCAAAACCTCAACCGAAAGAGAGAAATTTGATTGCTACTCCTGAGGCTGTATACGTTACGCACAGGCTATAAGGAGTATTATAATGAGACAGGTGGAATTGCGGTCGGTCTTAAACCATCGGGCGGTATCAACACGGTGTGCAGCTGGCTACCTGATTATACAATAGTTAGCAGTGTGCGAGAGGCCTGGCATTACTAACGAATTGTTCCGACTTGGCACCAGTCGTTCTTGCCAACCTTCTGTTGAGCGAAAATCGAAGGAAAGGAAATTAAGTTCTTCTAAAATTCAACGAGATAACTGAGATATATGTATGTCGCAGGAAATGCCCTGCGACATATTCTCAACCCATCAAAAATTACACGAGAAAAGCCCACAAATGACGTTCATAAATCATACAAAGTACACATTTTTTGAGCATCAACGTCCCGTTATCATTCCAAACCCTTACCCCTATCCTATCTATACAATGACTCTACGGCGCTATAAAAACATATCAGCTGTACATAACTTAATCCAACCATAACATACTTATTACCTTTACGCCGTAATCGCATTGCGATTACGATGTAATCGTCAACCGTTACGATGTAATCACGTTATCTTTACGTCGTAATCGTGTGCGTTTGCGATAACCAATCGCACAGCAGCTATCGAAGCACATAAAATGCTGTTATTCAGCAAACTAAAACCCATAAAACCTTTACGCCGTAATCGCAAAAGATTACAGCAAAGGCGTGCTCGCTAAAAATATTATAATTTACGCTCTATCTCAATCAAGATAAGCTTTCAAACTTCACGTCTAACCGCCTCATCTTGCCTCTGTTTCAAGGAAAAGCATAGCCTCAGCGTGAAAAGTCTCTCTCAACTAATTTGTCAGCATATTCTGCTACCATGTGCTTTCGTGAGAAGCTTACCAAGACGTGCAAATTTCTTCATCAGTCACTGCCGTTCTTCACCTTACGCCAACGTTATCATCTTCGTCACCGTTTGTGTTGATGCGTAGATAACAGGCAGGTTAATTTGCCCTCAATCATATCGTTACCGTAGGCTTTCCTATCTCACCATGGTCGCCAATAATCGAAAATATCGTCACCGAATCTGGAAAATAATTCCAGGATTTCTACCAAAACGACGCGCACTCTCTATTTTGCTTTCCGTTGCACCTGCCGACACACCGCCCAAACGCTACAGGCTTCAAAAACGCCGCTGTTTTCTGTTTGATAACCTGATAGTAAATATCTTCTGATATATCCTGATTTTGAATATTCGACAATTGCAAAATCACCATTCGATAACGTACGTCCCTAACTCGGCCAAACAACGCACAATCACCTCGAATGGGTGTAACACCTACTAATAAGCTGTAGAAAGAATATAATCGCCTACTAAAACCGCCACCTTATTGTCCAGCCTTGATTCACCGACGCTTGTCCGCGCCTCTCTCCCACTCTCATCAGCCACGTCGTCGTGAACGAGCAACCGTGTGTAACAACTCTAGCCCACGGCAGCATGCTGCAGCCAGCATCGGTAATTCTACCGAAATTCTTCGCCATCAACAGTAAATTGGGCGCATACGCTTACCTGCCCGCTGCCCTAATATGGTCAAGCGCCTGCGTTAACGTACCGTGGTGTGAAAGTGACTGGTTAAGCGCGATGAAATCGGTCAATTCCAACTTATTGGCTCTGTATTGATTGAAGATAATCCATTTCATTCGTGTTCATTGTTACAAAAGTAGTTATTTTGTGGATATTGGCAATATTTTATTAAGTTTACCGTGAAAAATAATCATTTACATGGACAAACTCTTTCTTCTTGACGCTTACGCTATTATCGCTTCAGATCGTATTATGCTTTTATAAACCGACCACCATTAATTCAAAAACCCAACACATCGGCTATATTGAAACTGTAACACCTCAAGGAATTACACAGTGAGAAACCCACATACATTGGTGTAGCTTTTGACGAGAAAACCTTTTCGTCACGAGGCGTTTCCGCCCTAGGCACAGCGTGACCCGCACCGAAGATATAAAATTGGCTGATTCCTTTGTCGAGATATTAAAACCATGCATATTCCCGTTTTGGTAGCACCAGGCTTCCAGGGCCGACGACGTCATTGGACGTTAGCTATTCAGGCTGGCGAAGCAGGGATGAAAACATACATGCTTACTCCTGACAAGGTGTGGGCAGTGTACGTGAGAACGTTTATATGTACCGACACGGCGAGTGGCGGATACGATATTATTGGCCAAAATTGAAGACAAGTATGGCATCGCATCAGCACATCGGTTATCGACCTCTTGCGCTCATGGGCGACTCGGCCGACAACTATCAGGCTGCCCAGGTGTGGGTGAAAAAGACCGCCGTTAAGTTGATAAACGATTTGGTTCTTGAAAACCTCATCGAAAACAGCAATCAGCTGAAGGCAAAATGCGCGAAAAAAGTTGAAGGTGCTGTCGAAGACATCAAAGATATCTAAGTTTTTAGCCACTATCCGTACAGATGTTCCCGCAGGCCTTGACCTCGAAACGGCGCAAGCTTCAAGCACCCTGACGAGGAAGTTACGCGCCATTTTTGAAAACCTTGAGTTCAAAAAGGTTTACTGAACGATTTCTAAATAAGTATGAAAATAAATCAAAACCTGTAAAACAATCAGCCCTCTCTCTTTGGCGATTTGCGAACGAGAGCCCGACTATTACAAATTTTCAAGCTACGAGCATTAAAACTATATCACATAAATATCAATTAGTTGATAATCAGACGGAAACAACGAAACTTCGTGACTTTTATTGACAAATAAAAATATTGGTTTGAACACCGAAACCACATCAACAAAGCGCAATCGATGCTGAATTGGTTGGTTTGAGCTTTTCGTTGGCCGGTACCTGAGCTTATTGGTTGCCGTCCCATCTAATAAAAAAAAATCAAAATGAAGCGCAGGCGATGGTGAATGTTGCAAGCCGCTATGAAAATGAAGACGCATCGTGAAGGTGGGACAAATATATAAATATGATTACATGGTGCTTCGCCGATATGATATCGATTTGCAAGGGCCTATGTTTGACACGATGCTCGCCCACTACATTGTTCAGCCCGAATTACGCCATAACGCGCGGATTACATGGCAGAAACATTTGCTGAACTATAAAACCTACACGATGATGAATTAATAGGTCAAGGGAAAGAATCAAAAGTCGATGCGCGACGCTTTCTCCTGCCGAAATATGCGTTATAAGCTGAAGATGCCGACATTACGTTACAATTGAAAAACGTTCTTGGAGCACAACTGAAAGAAGTTGGAGGTGAACGCCTGTTCTATGCGATGTTGAAATGCCGCTCGGCAAAGGTGCTGGCCGACATGGAATTAGTAATGGTGTTTGTCTTGACACCGAATCGTTAACCGAAACCCGTCGATGTCTTTACCGAGCGCATGCGAAACCTACGAACGCCACGCCTATGAGCTGGCAGGAGAGAAGAGTTTAACATCTCATCGCCCAAAGCGAAGTGGGCGATATCACTCTTCGATGAAGATTGATTGACAAGGCTAAGAAAACACAGGCCAATACGTCACTGTCTGAAGGGTGTTACTACAGTTAAAGGACCGCGCTCTATCGTTGAAGATATCCTTAACTATCGTGGAATGAAGAAGCTTTTGAGCACATACGATCGACGCTGCCCAAACTGATTAACCCTCGTGCGGGTCATATCCACACCCTCTTTTAACCAAGCAGTAACCGCTACTGGCCGTTTGTCATCGTCAGACCCTAATTTACAGAATATCCCTGTGCGCGACGACGACGGAAAAAGAAAATAAGAAAAAGTGCTTTTTTCCAGAGGCTGGCTGCCGTTTTCTTTTTCGGCTGATTACAGTCAGATTGAGCTTGAATTGGTGGCACGTTCACGGTGGTGATGAGAATATGATTGAGGCCTTTCGTAAGTTGCTTTGATCATACACCGAGCCACAGCCGCAAAAGATATGGAAGGAGAATATTGACGACGTTACCGATGAACAACGTAGAAGAGTTAGCAAAGCTCAACTTTACAGTATATACGGCATTACCACTACGGCCTTGCACAACGCATGAGTATTGAGAACGGCGAAGCACGCCAATTGATAGACGATTATTTTAGAACCTTCCCTAAGGTACAAGCTTATATGGAAGAAGCTAAAGAGCAGGCGAGAGAGAAGGTTATGCCGAAACCATGTTTGGACGCCGTCGTTACCTGCCCGATATTACGTCGCGTAACGGCACTGTGCGCGGTTTTGCTGAACGAAATGCCATCAACGCACCTATCCAAGGGTCGGAAGCCGATATCATTAAGATTGCGATGATCTGTATTTGGCGCCGTTTCAAGGACGAGAATATTCGTTCAAAGATGATTCTTCAGGTACATGACGAACTTAACTTCTCGGTATATCCGACGAGGTTGAGAAAAGTAGGCCAAATCGTTATCGAAGAAAATGCAGAGTATGCGAACTAAACGTACCCCCTCGTTGCTGATGCAGGTTGCGACAATTGGTTGAAGCCCATTAATAAAAGGGTAAAACCCAAAAGATTGCAAAAGAAAAACAATGCCTTAAACGCATAAAAAGCTACAAAACACAAACATTTTGCAAAAGCTTTAGAACACAGCAACAAAATTATAAAGGCAAAAGTACTGCCTTTGAAGCAAGAAACAAAATAGATTGAAAAGCATATTCAGGCAAGCAGAAGGTTTTCATCAAACGCTGCTTGCCTTTTTGTATTCGATAATCACAGAATCAGAAAAACATAATGGTGTAATCTGTGTACGTTTATGCTGTAACAATGTGCGGCGGCCGTCGTTCGATGTGACCACGACCGTCATATTCAACGCGTTCTACGGCCGTCGTGACGCGTGTATGACGGCCGTGAGAACAACAAGAAAAAGCATTTCAGAAGAGAACAACATGCTTTTCACCCGACTTTTGCTACCCTCTTTTTATTGATCGATAAACGCTTATTACACCCTAATTTCAGCATATTTCGTAGCCCTCTCCTACTTTACTTTCACGCCCTACACCGTATTTACACCTTATTTTTCTACAACCTATCACGCTTCACTTGAAGCACATGATAGCCTATATTACCCATGTACACTCGAGAATGAAATAGCAATTATAACCGACGAATTATGTGAATAATTTGCTAACTTTGCAAACAAGAATATAAAACGGTTTTGTATAACCATCGGCTCTCCGATGGATAACACTTAAAAAGATATGTCATTAAAATGTGGTATCGTAGCGCGAAACGTAGCAAATCTACGCTTTTCAATTGCCTGTCAGGTCGCAAAAAGCAACAGGCCGCTGCTCCCTTTCTGTACTATTGAACCCAACTTTAGGCGTCATCAGTGTGCCTGATGAGCGTCTTACAAAAGCTTCTCAGAGATATGTACAACAGGACGTATTGTTCCTGCCACTTGCGAAATAGTAGATATCGCTGGCCCGGTAGGGGCGCATCGTGCTGGTGAAGGATTAGCAACAAATTTTGAAACATTCGCGAATGCGACGCTATTATCCATGTTATTGTTACCGACGATGATAATGTGGTGCGCGAAGGCGCTCTGCTGACCCCGCAGCCGATAAAGATACTATTGACTACCGAGCTTCAGCTGAAAGACCTCGAAAACCATCGAGGGACAGCTTGCTAAACAAGAGAAGATGGTCTGCCAGGCGATAACATAAAAGAAGCTAAAGGTGCTGTTGACGTTTTGAAAAGCTTATAAAGAGGTGGCTTGACAAGGGCCAGAATGCACGATCGGTAACCTTTGAAAGCAAAGAGAGATCAGAAAGCTGCACACGATTTGTTCTGCTTACAACGAAACCCGTGCTTTATGTTTGCATATTGACGAAACAAGTGCCAAATCAGGGCAACGCCTATAGCAAGATTATTGAAGACATTGCTGCCAGAGGCGCTGAAGCTATGGTAATTGCTGCAGAGAAGAAGATATTGCATCACTTGACAGCCATGACGATAAGAAGTTATTCCTTGACGAGCTGCATGAGCGAGCCAGGTGAAACCGACTCATCAAAAAGCATATCATTTACTTTAATCTTCAGACGTTCATCACGGCTGGCGAGATGGAAGTAAAAGCATGGACTTTCCAAAAGGGATGGAAAGCACCGCAATGCGCTGGCTGTCATCACACACCGACTTTGGAAAAAGGGTTTGTCGGGCCGAAGTGATTAAATATGACGACTATCTCACGTATGGCTCTGAAGCAGTTGTACGCGAAGCTGGAAAGCTAGCATTGAAGGTAAGGAATATGAGGTGCAAGACGGCGATATTATGCACTTCCGTTTCAACGTATAATCATGGGCGTGACGCCACACCCCCATCGGTTTTAAATTATGGTTACGACTTATTGTGTCATCGTTTGAACCCATCGAGTTATTACCCTTGAGCAGGCATCGCTGGTATTCAATGCTGGCTCGTAGGCCTTTTTCTGGAGCCTTTGATGAGCCGTCTCTATAAAGACAACGCATACCCGAAGAAGTTTGACCCACTGTTTATTTACATATTTGTTAGTGTGCTTACTGACGCTCGATTGGGTCATTGCTTATTTTATCAGCCCGATTATTTTTCTATCAACGTGGATCATTTCGTTGAAATGCTCATACCTTTCCGACACCTAGCTGACGGCTCTTGGAAGTTTGTAGGATACGAAAGGTCTCTCATCCACGGTGGAATTATAGGTATGATTATTGCTATTTTTATCTATAGCCATCGTAATAAGCTTTCAGTTTGATTGTTTTTGATAATATGAGCATCTGCTCAAGCATTACAGCTACATTCATTCGCCTTGGAAACCTGATGAATTCAGAGATAATTGGCCGCGTAACTGATGCCATGGGCCATTTTTCGTACGCGTTGACCAGTATCCACGTCACGGACAGCTCTATGAGGCTGCTGTCGTATGCGCTTTTCCTTGTCATCTATACCCTGTATCGCCGTCACCGCGAGCGGTGGGCACAGGCTTTTTCGGGCCTTTTGTTTGACGCTGGTGTTTATCGCTCGTTTCTTTATCGAATTTGTTAAAGACATACAGGTTGATTTCGAAGCGGGTATGGCATTTAATATGGGACAGCTGCTTTCTATACCATTCCTTATTATAGGTATTGCCTGCATGGTGGACAGTATTGGAAAAGAAAAAGCTTGGCGCACACTCGTATTTAGAAGACCTCGACAAGAAACAAGAAAAAGAAATAACGGAAAACGTAAGTTCGTTGAATTTGTGGAACAATCGTATTGAATTTTCGACACGTAAATCCTTTACGGCTTTATAACCTACGTTTAAAATCGGTTATAATAGAGAGCCATGCCCAACAACAATGTTAGGCATGGCTCTCGTTTGATTATAGTCTATTCTTTAAGTTTATAGGCAATAGCTTTTAATGACTTTGCCCGTAACAATCTTCTCATTATCGCTGAGCTTTATTGAGGGCTTCCATAGGCGTTGTTATTAATATCAAGCCTATTATCTCATCGCGCACCTGCGAAAGCACAGGGTCATCGAGCTGAAAAATGCTAAGTTGTACACTCTTCATTGTCTTTCCCAATATTCTGTACCTTGAGACGACCTGCCGGACCCCACTTCTGCATTGTCGGCTCTAACTGTTTTAACACCTCTTCGAGCGCTTTACGATAGTTCTTGGCATACCAGCGATTTTCGGCAACATGTATACTAAACGAGTGCTCTGAACCGCCAGCGACAAGCTTACGTAAAATCACCTTGCCATCTAACTCTTTTACCGCCACGTTAAAGTTCTTAATACGGGGAAAAGCTTCATCCATCGTTCTAGTTCATGATAGTGTGTGGCAAAAGAAGCGTGCACGGCTCGACTGATGTTCGTGTAAGTATTCGACAATAGCCCACGCGATAGAAATGCCATCGTGACATGTACTGGTACCACGTCCCAGCTCATCAAAAGAGCACCAATGAGCGTGAAGAGACGTTATTTAAGATGTCAGCGGCCTCCGTCATTTCAACCATAAACGTCGATTCACCCAGTGCAAGATTGTCATGGCGCCAACACGAGTGAAATATTTTATCCACTCAAGCCTACTCTTGCACGCTCTGCAGGCACGAAACATCCTCACTTGAGAGAGTAATACTATTAAGGCTGTTTGGCGCAGCAGAGCGGACTTCTCCGGCCATGTTTGGTCCTGCGTAATCACTCATAACTTGCTGCTTTTCGGTATCAAGATACACGTCGTTAGGCAGCATAACGTTCGCCCAGTGGCATCTGTGTTTCTATTACAGGATGTCGGCCCTGACAGATGTCAATCACATCGCGTATCATCATAACGGGCGCACATACGTTGTCTTCTGACACCTTTTCAAAGCCTAAAAGGCAATCGATACGCGCTAAAATATTGGCGTTGATTTTGTATCTGAGGAATGAATTTCTACGTGCCAATATCAGTTCAGAGAAAGTCGAGTTTCGTCTCTCGATAATTTTCTCATCAGCTCCAAGAATTTTCTTCATATTCTTTTTCAGTTCTGGGTGATATAACGTCTCGGCCTGAGCAAGCGTTTGTTTTCGAATCCACGTGCTCTAGGAACCTTATCTTTAAAGGTGTTGCGCACCCTCAAGATAGTAGCCAAAAACGTTATTGAATCCCGTACTTTAACGAGCTTATGCCCGTGTCCTCGATTTCACGCTGCTGAATTTGCATCAGATACTCCTTGTTGATTACGCGAAAAGAGCGTAACTCATCTAGCTCTGACAATATCCATCAGCTACTAACATCGCCTCTATGTTAATCAACAAAGGTGGGTCCGGGTTTGTATCTCTTTCTCAATCCTATCACGCAGACTTTCACACAGATGAAGCTGTTCTCCAATACGCTTTAAACCATCATTATCAGCATAAAGGCACGCTGTTTTAATAGGTTGCATGGGCTTTTTAGTGCATTCTTTAGCCGTGCACAACCTCACGCGGACTCACTCTGCCCACAGCTACTTTCGAAATAATTCGCTCAAGGTCGCCAATATGATGTAGCTGCTCATTAACCACACTGCGCAATTCAGGATTCTTTAAAGAAATATTCTACCACATCAAGACGATCGTCAATTAGCCTCGTATCTTCAGTGGGAAAACCAGCCATCGGCGAGCTATACGGCCGCCCATTGGAGTAACTGAAATGGTCAATGATATCAAGTAATGACTTTCACCATCTTCTTGTACATAGGTCGCACTAATCTGAGCGAACGTGCCGTAAACCTATCAAGACGCACAAACTTTTTCTTCTTCCAAACGCTTGAGCGACGTAATATGATTTAAGCTGGTCATGCTGGGTCATTCTTGGATATTGCATGATAGCTCCCAAGCTATAATACCATCTTCAAATGTTCTGTGCCGAAGCCTTTTGAGTGATTTAGTACCAAAATGTTTCAGCAGTTTCTGACGTCATCTCTGTTCAGTAAATACCCAATCATCAAGTTCGAAAATGCAATTCTTCGTTCCGAAGTAGCGTTCAAAGTCTTGTCGGCGTGCCTTATCGAAAAGAATCTTTCGGTGAAAAAGCTACTGAGGAGCTTTTTCTACATAGTCATACGTGCCCTGCCCGGTGAGAAACTCGCCCGTTGAGATATCAAGGAAACTGACACCACATGCAGATTTACCAAAGTGGACGGCAGCAAGAAAGTTGTTTTCTTTATAATTAAGAACGTTATCACTCATGGCAACACCTGGCGTTACAAGTTCTGTAATGCCGCGTTTCACCATTTTATCCATCTCGCTCAACCTTTTTGCCCTGCTACATGGCACGTTTCTTCTTCGGATCTTCCAGTTGGTCGCAGATGGCTAGCACGTTTTCCTGCACGGATAAGCTTGGGAAGATAGGTGTCTAACGCATGATGGGGAAAGCCCAGCCATCCTGCACCTCTCACCTGTTCCTCCATTATTACGCCTTGTTAACGTAATACCAAGTATTCGAGAAGCTTGATAGCGTCGTCACAATACGTCTCATAGAAGTCGCCACAACGAAAGAGCAGCAAAGCGTCAGGATGCTTAGCCTTCATTGAGAAGTATTGTTTCATCATGGGGCTCGACCTTTTCGTCTTTTTGCCATATCAGTATTTCCTTTTTATTTTAATCGTTATTTATTTCTTTACTAAGCCTCCCTAATCCCGACAATAGCGCCTTTTGCCAATGGGTTATTGTCAAACGACTCTGTCTTCTGTAGGTGTTTCCTCTACGAAATCGAAAACGACGAGGATCGCGTGGCACTATACGATAGGCAGAACGGCCGTGTATTCGGCTACGCGTAAAACCAGCTTCTTGTAAAGCAAAGCCCACGTCTTGATTAACATGCTTGCCCGGAGTCCAGTAAGGATATTCCTGCATAAGGCGATCTATAATCGTATCGATATAAACAGCCTTGGCTTTTTACCTTGAGAGGAGAAGAATAGAGCATTCGAACCATCTTTTAACCAGGTTGTCGGCCTCTGAAAAGGAGAGTTCTCGAACAGCCATAGCTTCACGTTCTTCTTCTGTAAGCGTGAAGTCTACACCTGTATCAAGCTCGGCCTTTAGCTGGAGCATAAAGTTGCTCGTAGGAATAGGCGTCTTTAAATCCATAGGCGTTCCTCACTCCACACAAACGAGATGGGCAGCGCCTGCCGCATCTGTCATTGGGTGAAGATTGCCTGTTGTGGCTATAAGAGCTGCATAATTGCGACGCGCTTCTAAAGTAACGCCATAGGGTTGACGAAAGACAGGTGTGCTGCGTGAGAAAAAGATAACGCGTAAGATATCGCTGTTCGGTATTCCTCTTGATAGAATTCGTCCATATTGATAAGCAAGTTACCAGTAACCAATTCGTGCACCTCGGCCAACGATTTCAGATGTACCGATCCTGCATAATAATCACGAAGAACTGGTGGTAACAGCATGCTACAAAAAGTTGTCTTACCAAATCCGAACTGCCCCACAAGCACAGGCATCATCACATCGCGCTGTTTTACCGCAACCTGTCCAACGAGCTACCATCTGAAGTATCCATTTGTGAAAGCGTTTATCCCAATCAGGGTTCGACGTGATGATGCGTTGAGAGAGATTATACACATGATCTTCTCCGTCCCACTCGCTAAGAGAGGAAAGCCATTCTTCAGCAGGATGCTGCTGCTCAACAAGTGTGGAGTGAACAAAACGTTCAATCAACTCTTTTCGGTTAAGGCCACACCCATCACGACCCTGCTTCAAGAATAAGTGTATTGATACCTTCTTTTCGACGAAAAGGCCGATAGTCGGTAGAATGAAGTGGTCACAGCTAATCGCACCTGTTAATACATTACGACGCAATCTGCATCGGCTTTCAAGATAAGACAAAGCGTCCATAAACTTGCTGTCTTTATGTAATTATTATCTGCAAAAGATAGCAAAAGAATCTATATAGATCGCTGGCAGGGGTGCAATATTTTTACTATTGCACCCCTGCTTAATATCATAAAGGAATTGGAAAAATGTCTTTATGGGAAATTAAATATGATCTAAAACGTTAAAGCATTCCTGTCATAAACAGCTGTACTTTTTCAAATAAAAGCAATCTAAACATCTACGTTTACTGTTCTGTAAAAAGCACTTTGAAGCACTGTCTGTCCTACAGCTTTAAGCGTGTTTTTATCAATATTTTCCAGTTATCAGCCAATGTATGCCACGTCGGACCAAAGCTACTTTGCTAGCATTGTGATAATCGGAATAATATCAATGCATGGAATCTTAGCGCGATTGGTTAATTGGGATATGGTCGTCTGTAATCATTCCTCCTTCTGGTTTGGGGAAATACGATCCGTAACCTGCCTGACGAGCTGCGCGCCACACCTTTTCTACAATATCAGGAGCATACTGTTTCGACATGCCTTCTTGATAAAAACCTTTGCACCTTGACCGCCTACCATATCCAGCAAAATGCCGTAACGAGGTGCACAACCTTGTGGTAAATTGCAGCAAAATATCGTGCTCCCCAACGCCCATGAAGAAACCATCGTCGGGTTTATTGCCCATTGCGGTGTGCCATAATCCTCTGCATCAAAGCAAACAAAGTCGACACTCAAGATCTCGTCATAAAAGCTTTTCTCCTTTGAACCTCACACCTGCATATTCTGCTATGACAGCACACCACTTGCTGCATCATCTCGCTGCAAGAATAGGCTTACGCCAGTTAGCCGAATCAGGGTCATTGTCGGGCCCAAGGCCTCACTATCCCAATGCGCGCAAAGCATGATACGGGCTGTTGCTTTTAGGATTAAAGCTTCAGCTATAATATTAGTGCTTCGCAGCATATAGTTCCGTCGTAACTCTTTCAAGTCTGCGCGCTGAGTTTTCACCCTGCAACCATACAATTTGGAATTTCTTTATAATCCATTCCGCACGAGCGTTCATGCCCTTCTGAGTTCATGCATGTGGACCAAAGTCACACCGTGCTTGCACAATAAAGGCATAAGCAGAATCTGCATCAAAGGCAGGGGCCTAGCAGGCGAAAGAGAGCCTCTTCTTCCTCTTCTACTCTCTACTTGAGGTGCTGAAAAGGATTCCAAACGATAGCAGCAAAGCCGCACACAACTGTTGCAACTCACAATGAATACTATTTTTCTTTCTTTTCATGACATTTTATTTAATACACAACAGGCTATGGCCTATTACTTTTTCAGCCCTGAACTCAGTTATTACGCGCAGCCAGTTCCTCGCCCCATATCTTACGAAGGTCGCGCCTCGCTGTAATTTACGTTTCAGTAAACTGACGTGTAAGGCATATCAACTCTGAGGCATCAGCGCATCCAGCGAACGGTTCCATCGCCATCAAAAATCAGTACCAAAGCCCACATGATCTATGCCCTATTATGCTAATGGCATGCTCCAAATGGTCTATCGCATCCATTACCGTAGCCTCACCATTCTTACGTAAAAAGCCCTTGTAGCGTTATATGCGCTACACCACCTCGACGTGCAAGGGCACTGCATTTGGTCATCAGTGAGGTTTCGTGGCACATCACAGAGCTCCTTGCTATTGCTATGCGAGTACACAATTGAGTGCGACTGATATCTAATGCGTCATAAAACGACTTCTTTCAGAAGCACGATGCTGAGGTCAACCATAATTCCTTCATCGTTCATTTTTGTATCACTTTTTCTCCGAAAGATGATACAACCATTGTGCATCGAAGTCCTCTATTGCCGTCTGCAAATATCGTTATCTCCATTGTGGCAAAGTGGTAATATATACACCACACCTCGCTGTGCAAAATGACGCACATTAGCCAAATCTTGCCCAACAGCCTGCCGTTTCTCGATACCAAACATGATTGATTTCACCGCTCTCTTTATCTTCATACAAATCGGCAGGCGTGCGAGCGATACTTATATATCACTATTCTGTGCAACAATCTGCTTCTAATTTATCAAAGATAAGGTCAGCATAGGCTGTTGGCGACAAACTTGTTGATAAACCTGAAGATGTGGATTAGGGATCCAATGATTCCAGCAATATCAACCTTTTGTGAGAACGTCTCCAATAAGAGGCTGTGAAGATAAGCCACCATGATAACAGCGTCCTGTCGTCCATCTGTCATCTTGTGCAAATCATATAATATTCGTGATCACGTTGGTCGAAACGCACCCCCTGTGGAAAAACATCGGAGTATCACAATGGGTATCAGTCAAAATACGGTCGTGAAGTTGTTTCGTGAAAACAAATAGCCTCTTCATCAACCATGAGAACAATTTTCGTCCATCATCGCCCAACCATTCTGGGTGCCATTGCACACCCAATAAGGGTTTAAATTCAGTGCTTCGATGGCTTCGATAGTTCCATCTGCTGCCAGCAATAGCACGGAATCGTTTCTCCGCATCCGAAACAGCCTGATGGTGGAAATCTATTTACAAAAAGCTTCCCAACTTTCTCATTTTGCGTAGACAAAACCCGATCAACCTCTTTCACGTTGTGAAAGGCTCGATGTTGTAAGTCCTGCAGATAGCACTGCAGCCTCCTTAGTATATTTTTACCCTAAATAGAATCAAATTTAAACGTTACGGAATGTGTGCATTCAGAACGATCAGCATCTTGTGAATGACGAATTGTTTCGTTGCCGAGATATCCTGTTCTACCTTTTTCCTCCCAGAGCCATTGCAAGCAATTGCATCCCCCGACAGATACTCTCAAGATAGGCACTTGACGATTATAAGCCAAGCGCGGTAATAAGCAATTCAGGCAGGTCACGCTCCGCATTGATGCCATGAAGTCGTGGTGAGGGTCTCTCTCCTACCCAAAGAGGGCTGATGTCTGTGCCACCAGTGAGCAACAACAGTCCATCTATATTTTCCAGTGTATTAATGATAGTTTCTTGTCAGCTACTGGCGGAATAATAACTGGTGTACCGCCTGCTTTGACCACTTGTTTGCACAACGGTCGCGCAAGGTTGCGCGTCTCCCGTATCAGCATAATTGGCTGTAATACCACCACAGGCCTGCGATGAGCTTCTTGCAGGGAAACGTCGCATAGATTTTATTTAAATGCGATTCAATATCAAAAATTACTCATTTATCTCTTCTGTATTTACCGTAACTCTCGTTTAATACTCTGTTCAAGAGAGATGAGCGTTTCTGTAGAAAACAACACCAGGTATCGTCTGCATCTTATTATTTAACAGTCCATCAGCTGCTCGTTATCGCGAGCATAGAGCTTTGACATTAACATAGTATAGGGACCTGTTGTAAAGTGGCATCTCTATCATTTCAGGGATATTAGCAGTCGCGATACTACATCCTTGTACATGGAACCACGCTCTAAAATTAAGCCCGACATAAGTACAAGTCGAGTATCCAAGACCTTAGGACTCAACATCGAAAACCGCTACCGTTATCACCTCCTTCCATCAAATGCTGCACACGCTGATGTATCGCTGCTCTTGAAACGCCACTATTCAGCTGCAACATCTTTAAAAGGAAATGCGAGCATTTGTTGAGAGAATAGCAAGAATGTCTAGTTTATCAATTTCTTATCCATTTCTTCTAACTTTCTATAATGTAAACAAAATTGATCAGCAAAAGTATAAATTTAAAATGATACAACATCAAATTGCAATAGTATTTTAGAATATCCGCAATCTGTCACGTATTGTTGAAAAACACTTTCACTTACGCGAAGTCTGGCCTTACTTTTTACGGGCTTTTTGATTGCTGCGTTCCCACTTTTGGGCAACCTCAGCAGCAACAGCAGGTGCATACTCACCAGTTCAACAGTAAAGATAAGTGTTGAGTATACTTGAATCTGCCCTGCATCTTTTAGCTCCATAAGCCAAACTTTCAGGAATAAAGATTTCCACTTGCTACCCACCTTCATTTTTTGTAAGTGCTTCGGTCCAGCCTCGATTACTTGGTCACAACGGAACGTATCAAACTGAACGTCTCTGTGACGTGATGTAGCATCAAATACGTTGCCACTCGATGGTACGGCCTTCATATATAACATTTATCTGATCAACAGGAGTAGGAACTGCCCGTCCCCCTTCCTTTAACTCACTTTATATTGTAAACCTGAAGGCAAACACGATTACACCGGGCTTCGATGCATTATTCTTCAACCAAGCCTCGTTTTCTTCACTGATACGCCTTATTGCGCAATTCTTTGCAGCAGCTACGTGCCTGGTAGAAATTACTGCGCATCAGCCATCTGGAATACAGTGGTATCCTGACGCATACCAGCAAGAAAACCTGCATGGAAAGGCACATGGTAAGCGAGTCAGCAGCCAACAAGATCCTTACTCATACCAGGAAACACACGGTCTTGGACCTGAGAACCTGTATTTGCTCCCCGCAATGTAGCCTGAAAAAGCAGGGTCTTTAGCCTCGAGAGTGGCGTCCATATATCCACGTACAAGCTCTACCATGTAAGCAGTATCTACGCGAAGCGTGCCCGTTAGCAGCTAAGCTGAAACCGTCGGTCGCGCTATAGCCTGCTGCATAGCTTATTGAATCGCCATGTTACAGTTAGTTTAGTTACGGGCTCAGCCAATTACAGGCTCATTTTAGGCTTTTTCTTATCAGCAAGGGCTGTTGCAGAGAACGAGCTTGCCATAAGAACAAGAGCCAAAAACAATGCTCATTTTTACGTAGCGCCTACCTTAACCAATTCTATCTTGAAAAATAAGTGTAGAGAAAGGCTTAATCTGACCTGCCTGACGCTCTTTGAAGCCAAGTTCTGTGGAATATAAACTTCCCATACTGAACCTTCGGGCATACGTAAGCGCTTCTGTCCAACCCGGAATCATCTGACGAGGTTGCATTTTCATAGGTTCCTTGCCGTTCTTATATGGAGCTGACACCTTACCGTCATTAGCGACCTTCGTACTGAACTTGCACAGTAGTTGTATCGGTAGGAATAGCACCTTACCTTCTTTAATAACCTTGCATTGTAGGCCAGAGGGCAGTGCTACAACGCTCAGCTTTTCTTCTTGTTTGCAGCGAGGAACTTCACCTGCAACCTTATTGGGGCCGAATTGCTTCTCCATTGTCTGTGCCTTTAATGGCCTCCATCTTGCTCTGTGCAATCTGGGTTTGCGCTCTTGAGTCATTAAACCTTTCTTGCCTGTTGCACCAGCGATAAAGCCTGACAACAGATTCTTCAACGAAATAGTCTTAGCTGAATCTTCGCCAACATCCTCAGCGGTTTATTACACCTTTCATAAGCTCGTGAAGATAATTCCCGCTGACCTACCTGCAGACCCATGATGTAAGCTGCACGTTTCTTGTCTTCGCCAATGTTAGCACCTTCGTTGATACCTTTCACGAACTCGTCCATGTAAGCAGTGTCAACTACTTGGCCTTGCTCGATGGCCTGACGTACATACTGCGACTCGCAACAGCCACTAGCATAGCTCATTGAGTCAAGATCTGTCTTCAAACTCAGCCTTAGGTGTCTGATGAATTGCCGCAAGCAGAGAATGAAGGTCGGCGATGGCCATAGCGGCCAGTAGCTTTTAAACTTTTCATTTATGTTTAATATGTTTTAAAGAATTTATCTCTTTGGATATGGGGTAAACGTTGTAGAAACAACGTAAAACAAACCTTTTATTGGTTTATTTTACCTTAACAAGCTCAACGTCAAAGATGAGAGCTGCGTAAGGTGGTATCGATTGGCCTGCGCCTTGCTCGCCATAAGCAAGATGAGATAAGGATAAAGAAGGATACTTTGCACCTTCTTGCATGAGCTGTAAAACCCTCTGTCCAACCTTTTAATTACTTGGTTAAGACCGAATGTTGCTGTCTCACCGCGACGATAACTTGAGTCAAAAACCTGACCGTCTATGAGTGTTCCCTCGTAGTGGCACTCAACTCCGATCGGTGAGCATTTGGCTTACGACCGTCACCTCTTTGAGCACCTGATACTGTAAACCCGATGGCAAGGTTACCACGCCATCTTTCTCTTTCCGTTCTCGGCCAAGAAAGCTTCGCCGTCGAGCCTTTGCTGCATCGGCCTGCTCTTTTGCCTTTTTGTTGAAGCAGTTTTGTACAGCAGCCTGAGCCTCAGCTTCTGTCATCTCTGTTTTTCCTGCAAATACATCTTTGATGCCTTTTGCAAAAATCTTCAATATTCAATCTCGGTTGCGTTCATCTGCTGGAGCTGGATGACCTATACTCATACCTCAAAAGCATAGCTTACTTGATTCATTTTCTTTTGTCTGGTTTATTTATAAATATAATGTATAATGTGCAAAGATACCATTTTTAGATTGCAAAACGACAGAATTTCAAAAATTATTATTTTTGTCATATAATAACAAAAACGTCTTAAAAACAACTGTTTACGTATGAAAAAGAAAGTAGTATTTACTGGTGCTGGCATGTCGGTTGAGAGTGGCTTTTAAGACCTTTTCGTGGCAACGATGGCTTATGGGAGAACTACCCTGTTGAACAGGTGGCCCTCACATGAGGGTTGGGAGGCCGATCCCTACGTTGGTAACTCAACTCATAACATGCGCTACGGCGCAAGCTATGGCAGGCTGAACCTCTGTGACGGACACCGCTTAATTGCTCGCATGGAAAACGATTTCGATGTAACTGTATTAACACAAACGTCGACAATCTGCACGAAAAAGGCTGGATCTACGCACGTTATCCATTTGCTATGGTGAGCTTGCAAAGGTACGCTGCCTGCCGCAATGCCTATGACGAACGCTACATACAAACGCCATCTCCCCGAAAAATAGTGATGTGCCCATTGGCCTCGAAAGCGGCCGATGGGTAGCTTGCTAAGGCCGTTTATTGTATCTCTTTGGCGAAAGCGTTCCTATGCTGAATGCGGCTATCGTTTGAGGCCGAAAAAGGCTGATATTTTTGTTATTATAGGCACATCGCTTTAACGTTTACCCTGCAGCAGGATTAGTACAGTATGCGCCCTGCAGGGTGTCCTATTTTTCTTATCGACCCCTGATGCTGTAAGCGGCGGAAACTTAAATGGTGTAAACCTACATTCAAAAAGGGAGCTCTGAGGGTTTGCGCGAATTACTGACGCTTATTAAACCTAAATAATTTCCATCACATTGTAGAAAATATTTAACAACACACTTCCCTATTTTCCGTTATTCTGAATCAACAGAAAGTTTGTTTCAAATACGCCAAAAATGAAGCACTTCGTTAACCTGTTTATAAACAAGCATTTATAAACTCAAACTGCATTTTTCAATATTTGCTCACCCTTTTTTATCTCACCTTTACATCGTAATCGCGTTCCGTTTACGTCGTAATCGGCTTATGCGTTTACTGCGTGAATCAGTTTATCATTACATCGTAATGGCCGAACGTTTACGACGCAAACGACATAAAGCGTCACCCAAAAGCCGTTTTCTTTCTCTTGATTTCTCCTTATCAAAAGCCACAAAACCGCTCTCCCTACTCTATTTCGAACTTTTGAAACACCAAAAATTTTCGGAATTTTCAAGACAAAATTATTCTTAAAACTTTACACTTTTTGTCGCACTTCACTGTAATATTCTCGTAAAAAGTATATTTAACTTGCCGAAAAGAGTATTCAGAGATAAAATAAGCACCTTTTGCATTATACAATTTAAAATGAAATGAAGAAAAGACCTTTATAGTATCATTAGCCCTACTGGCTGGTGGCACCAGCCATGGCACAGAAGCGCGCATTCACGATAGAAGATATCTCATCGGCTGCAGTATGCTACACGCCAGCGGTTGCAAAGCGACGGACGTTTGGCGTACACCGTTAACAAATCCGATTTGAAAAATCAGCGCTCACAAAGCAACGTTATTGTCTGACGGGAAGCCTCGTTTCTACTGATGGAAAGAGTTTCGCGCCCTGCATGGTCGCAGTACGATGCGAGCCTCTACCTTGCTCTTATGCCAGCGAACAACTCAGCTTTATCGCTGGAAAGATGGTAAAACAGAGCAAATAACCGACTATCCGTTAGGTGTTGACGGTGTAACCGTATCGCCAAACGGTCGTTATGTAGCTTTTGCCGCTGAGGTTTTTCCTGATTTAGGGGAGCTGATGGCAAGGCAAACAAGGAACGCATTGATAAAATGGCCCTACAACACCTTGCAGGCACTATATCGCCGACAGCCTGTTATACCGTCATTGGACCACTTATACCGACGGCAAATTCTGGCATATCATTGTCTACGATACGGTGAATAAAACCTACACCGACGTCACACCCGGCCCATTTCTATAGCCCAGTTTTTCTCACCCAGTGGCCCATCAGGATTTAGGCTTTTCGCCCGACAGCAAGGAACTTTGCTATCTCAGCAACCATGACAGTCACCCTGAAGCGTCAACCAATTCGCGACCTTTGGACCGTGCCTGTTACAGGTGGTGAAGCACGAAATCTTACAGCCGAAAAATAAAGCTTTTGGGACGGCGACCCACAGTATAGCCTCAATGGAAGATACATCGCTTACCGCTTTCAGCGTATCCCCAGCTACGAAAGTGACAGATTCGTATTGGCTATTATCGACCGCCAAACAGGCAAAAAGACGATACTTACAGAGGCTTTCGACAACTGCTGATAGCTATAAGTGGAGTGCCGACTCGCGTAGCATCTACTTTACAGCGCCTGTTCGCGGATACCAACCGTTGTATAAGATTAACGTAAAGGACGGTCGTATTTCGTCGGTTATCCCCAAAACGCGCCTATCGGAAGCTTTGATTTGGCTCCTAATGGCGATATATATTACACTTATTCGCGTACTGATAAGCCATCGGCACTGTACAAGGCGTCGTTTGTTTCAAATCAAAAAGAAGTCGGCTACTTCTACATTTACCGAAACTCAAATCACACATTTGAACGATAGTCTTGAGGTTATAGTTGATATGCGTCCGTCAGAACCCTATGTGGGTAGTAGGCGCTGAGGGCGATAGTGTAGAGGTGTTTGTCGAAGCCTCATGGCTTTGAGGAAGGTAAAAGCACCCGCCCATCATCAATGTGACATGGTGGTCCGCAAATGCAATGGATGGATTCGTTCCGTGGCGATTGGCAAGTTTACCCCTGCTGCTGGCTATGTTGTAGCTCTACCCCTAACCCCACACGGCTCAACGGGTTACGGCCAAAAATTCTGCCGCGAGATATTAGCGGTTCAGGGGCGGACGCCCGCATGAGGACGCTCATGAAGGTAACTGACATGTTGGCTTCTGCTTAATTATGTCGACTCGACACGTATGGGAGCAATGGGTGGAGCTCACGGTGGCTACTTTATGAATTGGCTACAAGGCCAAAACCTGTAGGTTTAAATGCCTGGCCTCTATGATGGGTCTCTTTGACCTTTTCATCAATGTGGGGCACCACCGAAGAGCTGTGGTTCCTGGAACTTTGAGCTCGAGGGGCAACCATGGAACTCACCTCTTACAAGAAGTGGAACCCAGCAGAGTATGTTAAAAACTTCGCTACACCTACACTCTATTATTACAGGCGAACGCGACTATCGCGTAAGTTACAACCAAAGCTTAGCATATTTCAATACGCTGCAAACGTTGGGAATTCCTTCACGCCTCATCGTTCTCAAGAACGACGGACACTGGCCAAGCAATCTGAGATCGATGCCACTTTATTATAATGCACATTTAGAGTGGTTCCATAAATATCTTGAGGAGCCCCGCTCCTGTGGGATTCTGCGGAAGATGCTCGAAGAACTGCCATACTCGAAATAACACGCTAATAACACCCCATTTAGATAAGAGCGCAACCCGCAAGGGCTGCGCTTTTTATTACAACATTTTCGGAACAAAGAAACGCCATTTACGAAATATTTAATAACTTTGCCTTTGTACAAGCTCAGGCTAAAGTTATGGCAAAAACATACGCTATGGCATGATGAATATTGGCTGTTGCTCATGCAGTTATACCTGAAACGACCACAGGGCGTGAAGCCTTTGTACAGTCGATCTCTCTCAAATCTTGGCATGGAATTACATATCCTCCGAGCAATCTTTTAGAAATATGCTCAGGTTAAGGCAAATTGACACGCCACGCTTGCAACAACTGTGGGACACATACGGCAAAAAGTCCTCGTAAACTCTCAAAAAGAGGTAAAGCTCTTTAGGCAGATGAACGGCTTCGGTAATTCAGAAGACTTCTATGCTGGCGTTGATATCAACGAGTCGTGGGAGAAGGATTTTAAGCCCATTGAGCTGGTGTGCTTCGTCCTTAAACGAGGTAGAGGAGAGGACGAAAGCTCAGGAATCATACAGTTTCTACGTCGAAAGAAGGCTCTAAAATCTTCACTCAAAGACAAGCGTCAAGTCGCAATATACGCCACTGACACCAGTCAAAATTAATGATGATTCTGACCTTTTATTTCAGGCTTATACCTATTACTAATGGTGACTCGAAACGCCCGAAATCATCAGTCTCGCACGCTTAATCCAATCTACGCCACAAGAAATTTCAGACGTCATGCAGGGTGTATAAGGTGTGCGACCCCTATCTGAATCAGTAAAAAGCTCTATATGCTGTCGCTGCTGCACGAACCTTTGCATGCAAGTGTGGAAAACGCTTCGGTAACGACAACTCATGAAAAAGCTTATGGCACTGGCCGCCTCAGCTCAAGGATTACTGGAAATAATATGCAAAAACTCATACAAACACAAAATCAGCAGCAGGTTCAACAACAGCGATTGTCCTCAGCAACAAATGCTTCAGGTGAAGCTTTTTAGAGATGCCTCTCACGGAGCTTGAGCAGAATATCAATGCTGAACTTGACGATAACCCGGCCCTCGAAGAACGTCGCGATGATCCCTGATATGATAGATGGTGCTTGGTCGATGAAAATACTGACCGAGAAGAGGAGCTTTACGAGGAGAAAACGGAACGAGAGGAACGCGAAGAGGCGCTTGACAATGCACTTTGAAAAAGCCTTGGAAGCGACGACGAACCACCATCACCAGAGAGCTATTTTCGCTTCTGTGAGTAATCCAGATGCAGATTATGAGGAGATTGTATGAGGATACGACTTCATTTTTACGACAAACTGAAGGAACAAATGGGTGAGGTTGAACTGACCGATTCTGCAACGCGATATCATGGAATACCCTCATAGGGCTCACCTGGATAATGACGGTCTTTTGCGCAAGAATCTGAATGATATTGCCGACGAATTGGCCACATACCATAATATAGATGTGCCAGAAAGCGAGATTGAAACGGCGTTAAAGCGCCTCAATCTTTCGATCCCGCAGGCATTGGAGCACGTAATTTGTAAGAGTGTCTATTGCTACAGATTGAGCGGAAAACCTGCTGGATGCTTGCGCGAACTGATGGAAGAAGCGATTGGAAAAGCATTTCGACGAGTTTATAAAAAGCATTGGGACAAAATCGTTCAACTCGATGCAGCTCAGTCCTGACCAAGCAGAGATCATCTAAAAGAGAGATAAGAAAGCTCAAACCCTAAGCCTGGATCGTCACTCGGTGAAACGCAAGGCAGAAACCTTCAAACTAAATAACTCCTGACTTCATTGTTGACACAGACGACGAAGGAAACGTTACGTTTACCATCAGTCATGGACGAATTCCAGACCTGAAAATATCGTCAACATTCTCGGAAATGGTTGATACCCATCGCACAAATCGCGCAAACATGAATCGTCAAGAGACAGCGCTGCTATATGCCAAAAGAAAAGGTTGAGAAAGCACAGGGGTATATCGAAGCCATTAAACAACGCAGACGAACCCTTTACCTCACTATGAAGGCGATAATAGACTGGCAAAAGAAGTTCTTTATAGGCGGAGACGAAGCCGATCTTAAGCCTATGATACTGAAAGATATTGCAGAAAAGACAGGTTCTTGACATATCAACCGTATCGCGAGTAAGCAATAGAAGTATGCGCAACGCGCTGGGGAACATTCCTTTGCGCTTTTTCTTCACTGATGGATATGTTACAAAGGACGGGGAAGAGATGTCAACGCGTAAGATTAAGCTTGCATTGAAGGATCTTGTAGAGCATGAAAACAAACAAAAACCGTTGAGTGACGATGCTCTGGCTGCTGAAATGAAACGTCGCGGATTCCCTATTGCACGGCGAACAGTTGCCAAATATCGCGAACAAATGGATATTCCCCGTTGCTCGATTACGAAAAACTAAAACCGCGATTACGGACAAACAAAAATCATGATGACGGAATAGTTGAATCGAAAAAGAGCAATATACTGTTCACGATTATTTTCAGTTCACTACGTAATATAAGGTAAAAGACTAAATCAACACTAAAAAGAACCGAACTGCAAACATGATTGTATCGAACAAGGTTTTAAGACAAAAACCAATAGGTAGCTAAGGAAAAAGACAATGAAAGAAAAAGAACATAATTTCTGGCTGCGCGCGCTATAAGCATGGTGTTCACACCGTTTTATCTGCCCCTCGTTGGGCTCTTCTCGCGCTTTCACTTTTTTAGTTATATGAGCCTTCTTTCCTTGGCAGTATAAGGCAGCGTTTTGCTTACTGTTTACGTTTTCTACCGTACTCTTTACCCTCACTTTTCATTCTGCACTTATCGTCGCTATCAAGGCTGGACCTTACCCAACTTGGCATTAAGGAGCGCCGAATGATACCTTTATATCCTTGCTATTATTTGCTATTTTATGTGTTATTACCTCATGAACATGCGACGAATACCGCAGTTTATGTCGAACATTCTTTTTAGCAGCACTTGTTATTCAGATTGTAGTGCTTATTATAAATGTATGGTGGAAGATTTCCACCATACGGCAGCTATCGTACGGTTTCGCTGGAGCCCCTAATGGCTTTCTATATTATTCACCTTAATCCGTTGTGGTGGTTCTGCTTTAATCCTCATTATTGCAGGCATGGTAGGCAGTTCGATGATGATCTTGCGCCAGCACAGTCTGTCGCAAGTCGTCGCAGGCTTTTCTTGTTGGAGCCATAGCAAGCTTTCAGATGATTATTTAATGGTTTGCTAATCAGCATATAATCCACAAACAAATTATTATTTTATTATTCGCTCATTACATCTCAATTTACAACGATATTCATACATACATGAAACCCTTAGTTAGTACTATTATGGGGTCAACAAGCGACCTCCCTGTTATGGAAAAGCTTTGAAATGGTTGAAGAAGAAGAAATTCCCTCTCGAGGTTAACGCCCTCGGCTCACCGAACACCCGATGCAGTAGAAACCTTTGCGAAAGAAGCAAAAGGTCGAGGCATTAAGATTATCATGCCGCTGCAGGCATGTCGGCAGCTCTTTCCTGTGTTATCGCAGCCTCAACACCATTACCGGTTATTGGCGTTCCGACTAAAGGTATGCTCGACGGCCTCGATGCCATGCTCTCAACTATACAGATGCCTCCTGGAATTCCTGTAGCAACAGTAGGCGTTAACGCGGCACAGAACGCTGCAATACTGGCTGCCGAAATCATGGCTATTGGCGATGAGACTATCGCTGCCAAAGGTAGACGCATGGAAAGCAAGCTTTAGGCGAGAAAAATAGAAAAAGGCCAATAAAGAACTTGCCAGCATCAGCAACTATAAGTTTAAGTGCTGAAAAATAGCCCTTCAAAGCATGTATTTACAAGCTAAATCATGGATTTATTATTCAGGACGTATTTGCAAGCAAATAGTGCGGTTTTGTATTTCGAAATCAGCTTTTACATACTGAACAGCTTATGCTTGCAAGTACAAAAAGGCTCGCTTTTTAAACGAAATAGCCTATACAAACCATCAGAAGGGGCTGAATACACCATACAATATGATTGACTTTATTTGATTTCCAACGTCGTCAAACATCAGCAACAAGCGTGGAAGAATTGCCATTGGCGGTGAAAACCCAGTGCGAATAGCAGTCGATGACGACAACCAATACAACGATACCGAAGCCTGTGTAGCACAGGTCGAACGTATTATTAAGGCAGGAGGCGAACTCGTCAGGCTCTACAACGCAGGGTATTCGAGAGGCTGAAACCCAGAATATTAGCAAAAGGTATCTCGTAATGACGGCTTTGCCTACACCACTTGTAGCCGACGTTCACTTCAACCCTAACGTGGCAGATGTCGCTGCTCGCTACGCCGAGAAGGTAGCATGTATCAACCCTGGAAACTATGTCGATCCTGCACGACGCTTTCATCAAGCACGATTACACTCGACGAGGAATACGCACAGGAACTGCAGAAAAATAGAAGAACGATTTGTTCCTTTCAACATTTGCAAAGAGCATCATACGGCTATTCTGCATTGGCGTAAACCACGGATCGCTCTCCGACTGCATCAGAAACCGCTATGGCGATACCCTCAGAAGGCATTGTTGAAAGCTGCTTAGAGTTCCTTCGTATTTGCAAAAAGCACGAATTTCAAGATGTAAAGTTATTCTCATCAAATCGAGCAATACAGTTGCTCGCGGGTGCGCGCTATGCGCTTGCTTGTTAGCAAGATGGAAGAGGAAGGTATGCGCTATCCGCTCCACCTTGGCGTTACAGAGGCTGGAGAAGGAGAGGACGGACGCATCAAGAGTGCGGTGGGAATTGGTGCCCTCGCCGACGGGATAGGGCGACACTATTCGCGTTTCGCTGAGCGAAGAGCCCGAAGAGGAAATACCAGTTGCGCGTCATCTCGTTGATTATATTGGCCGAAAGGCGTCGCATCTCCTCATTCCGGGCGAGGCTTATGGCGGTTTTTGATTGGCTACACCCTGAACGACGACATACCCATGACGTAGGAAACATCGGCGGAAAAAGCGTTCCTGCTTGTCATAACTACTGCGCCATCAAATGGTATTTTGCCCGAAAATGCCAAAAAGCCGATTATATTTATACGGGGCAAATATACCCGAAAAGCTGATTAAAGGACGAAAGCATATCGTCGACTATACGCATATGCCGATTCTTACAACAAAGCGGAAAGCTGACGGAAATACAAGGCGAAACCGAGTGCATTTTCCCTATATTCCCTGCTAATGCTTTACCTTTTATTAGTCTTGTACAGGCTAAACAAAAGTTCCTTGTTTTGCAGTTTGGCACCCCTGCCGACGAATACTTAGCTTGCTTAAAGGCAAACCCGAAATTGTTGTGGTATGCACGAGCAATCATCAGAACTGTTTAGGGCGCACAGCGTGCGCTGGCTCACGAAAATGATGACGGCGGGCGTGCAGAACCCTATCGTTTTTGCGCAGATGTATAAACTTAACGATAGAGAGGAATTTCAGTTGCAGTCGGCTGCCGATATGGGCGCGCTCATGATGGACGGACTCACTGATGGCGTATGCGCTCATGAACGAAGCGGGCAGATAAAGTTACGACGATATCGAATCGACAGCATTCGGTATTCTGCAGGCGGGAAGGCTTAGAACATCGAAGACCGAGTACATAAGTCTGCCCGGGATGTGGACGTACTTTATACAACTTACGCGACACGATCAAAAAGATCTCGTGAGGCTACTGCCGACATGAAAGGCCTTAAAATTGGTATCATGGGCTGCAGAGTGAACGGACCAGGTGAGATGGCTGACGCCGACTATGGGTCACGTAGGGCTGGTCTGGCCACATATCGCTCTACCGTGCAAGCAAGGAGTGGTAGAGAAAATCTGCTCGAAGCTGATGCTGTTGAGCATCTGCTCCGCCTTATTCGAGAGGATACAGCCAAGGCAAAAAGTAAACATCACTGTACATACTAGCGTATATTATTGCCGACCGATTGGGATTTTAAAACCAGTCGGTCGGTATATTTATACTTTTAGCATTTAATAACCCAACAAAAAGGGTAGGGAGGCAAGCTGTAATAACACCCAGTTTGAAGAGCGATTACGTCCATTGCATAAGCCGAAAAACCTTGTTTTGCTTCTTGCTTTACGCTGTAGGGTGAGCATGGCACGCGCCATACAATGGGTGTGGCGGCCAGTACAACGTGTACCGCAGTCGTCGTACAATGAGTACTACGGTCGCCATACAAACCACCAACACATCAGAAATAGGCTGGCATAACAACGCATAATGATTTTCAAACTTACATTGTAAAACAAACACGACATTACTATCGAGTAACCATACCCTAGTAGCATGTATCGCACAAGAGGAACTATGATATGACTTTTATAGCCAAATTCGTTTATATATAAAGCCGTTAAGAGACATAATAAAACTGAGAATACAGCTTTATTATTTCATGTATTTATTCAAGTGAAAACATAGCCACGATGTCATATCATTTTACTCTGCTATTACAGCCTTGCTGGCTATTAAAATTGCTAAAAAGCCTCATTCTCAAGTTTTTAGGGTAATTTTGTACTTTTAAATTGATATATTGCACCGATATGGGCTTAACAAAAATAGCAAGTAAGGTGTTCCTTCCACGCCAAAAAGAGTTGGAAAGACATCTACACAAAACCCCGATTCAAACATCATGTGTTGAAGCATCTCGTGGAAAAAGGTTGTGAAACTGAATATGGCAGAACCCACATCTTTAGCGGAATAAACAATTATAGCGATTTTTACAAAACGTTCCTATCAATACCTACGAGGAACTTAAAACGATATCGACCGCATGAGGCACGGAGAACAAGACGTTCTTTGGCCTGGGCTGATAAAATGGTTTGCAAAAATCGTCGGGAACAACAAAACGATAAGTCGAAGTTTATCCCCGTTTCGAACGCCGGATTACATCGTATTCACTACAAGGGTGGGGCTGATGTGGTAGCGCTATACCTGCGTAACAATCCGCAAAGTAGGCTATTTGATGGCAAGTCGCTGATTTTAGGCGGAAGCCATTCTCCCAACTACAATGTTGAAGGCTCGTTAGTTGGTGACCCCAGTGCAATATTAATTGAGAATATTAACCCTCATAGCCAATCTGTTTCGTGTGCCTAAAAAGCAGACGGCACTGCTGTCAGATTCTTGAAACTAAGCGCGATCGCATCGCACGCGAATGTATGAATGCCAACGTCACTATATATATCAGGGGTACCTCTGGATGCTAAGTGTATTGGTGAGAATGATGGAATTATCGGGCAAAAAGCACATAGAAGAAGTGTGGCCTAATCTGGAAGTGTTCTTCCATGGGGGCATAGCGTTTGGGCCTTACCGCAAACAGTACGAAGATTTAATACAATCTCCGAACATGCATTACATGGAAACGTACAACGCTTCTGAAGGATTTTTCGGTATTCAAGATAATCCTGACGATCCCCGCCATGTTGCTTATGCTCGACTATGACGTTTTCTACGAGTTTATTCCATTGGAGGAAGTAAACGCCGAAAGCCCCACAGTGGTGCCTCTTGAGGGTGTTGAAATTGGCCGAAACTATGCTATGGTCATCACCACATCGTGCGGATTATGGCGCTATTTAATAGGAGATACCGTGATGTTTACATCAACAAAGCCATATAAATTCGTCATTACCGGACGTACAAAATACTTTATTAATGCCTTCGGTGAAGAGTTAATCATGGACAATGCCGAAAAAGGGGCTGGCTTATGCGTAAGGAAACAGGCGCGCAAGTGCTGGAAATATACGGCTGCTCCTGTTTATATGGACGAGAATGCAAAGTGTCGTCACCAGTGGTTAATTGAGTTTTTCACAAGAACCCTGACGACCTTAAAAAGTTCGGTGATTGCCTTGATCGCTATCTGCAACAAATTAATTCTGATTACGAAGCCAAACGTTCGCACGATATAACCTTACAGCATTTGGAGGTGGTAAAAGCGCGCGAAGGACTGTTTAACGATTGGTTGAAGATGAAAGGTAAGCTAGGAGGCCAGCATAAAAGTGCCACGTTTGAGCAATCTCGCGCAAAAATATGGACGAGCTGTTAGAGCTGAATCAAGAGTAGAAAAACAAAAATAAGAAAAAGGCGAAATAAGCAATATTCTGTATGGTTTTTAGACAGAATTTGAACATCAAAAACTGCACAGAACAACAGAAAACAACGATAGGTAAAGATGGAGGCGCAATGAGAAAAGATAAAAATTTCGAAAAACATAGTAATGAGATTGGCTAAAAGTCGTTCAGAACATTGAAACGACACAGTGTGACTGATGTAATTTCAATTGAAAAGCATCGTTTACGCTACCTATTTGGGCTAAAAACTACAACGCGTTAATGATGTAATTTCAATGCCAGCCTTGCTGTCTTTGCTCATGGCTTGCCTTATCACACCCATGCTTTTACTCTTGTGCCAAGATGGGATCACCCGATGGAGGTTGGTACGATGAAACGCCACCGCGTGTGATTGGCGCCGTACCCGCAGAGAAATCTACCCATGTTAACAAGCGGAATATTCGCATACACTTCAACGAATTTATCAAAAATTGATAACCCTACACAAAAACGTTGTTGTGTCGCCACCGCAGTTAGAGGTGCCCGAAATCAAAGGTGAAGGCAAAAGTTTAAGTGTAAAACTAATTGACAAACTGCAGCCAAATACTACCCTATACTATCGATTTTTCAAATGCAATCAGCGATAATAACGAGGGCAATCCGTTAGGGAAACCACACGTATAGCTTCTCAACAGGCGACCACATTGATACGTTAGAGGTAGCTGGATACGTTGTGCAGGGCATCTGATTTAGAGCCCGTAAAGGGTATCCTTGTGAGCTTTTATGCCGACCTTTCTGATACTATTTTTAAGACAAAAACCTATGCTTCGCGTGTCGCGTACTGACTCAAGGGGACACTTTATCATACGTGGCGTTGCACCAGGTAAGTATAGAGTCTACGCGCTTCAAGACGCAGATGGCGACTATTCTTTCAAAGCAGCGTAGCGAAATGTTGGCTTTTAACCACGATATTATTGAACTATCGTTCCGCCCTGACATTCTGTCAGGACACGATTTGGCGATTCTCTGCACATCGAAAGCATTAAACAAGTATCCTATACTCATTTTTGCCTGATAATATATGCTTAAGAGCCTTCAACGAAATTGTTACAGACCGGCACTTTATCAAAGGCAGAGCGCCCCTGAATCTAATCATTTTAAACTTTTACTATACGTATGGTGATTCGGTTCTTCCAAGCATAAAGGCATTGAATTTTAACGCAAAAAGACGCATTCATCATTGAATCGTCAGCACATAAAAGACACCATAACTTATTGGCTTCGTGGATACAGCATTGGTGAACCAAGACACGCTAAAGATAGAGGTTACACTACAATATTACCGACTCGACAGGCGTGTTAAAAGCAAGAAGTTGAGCCACTAACACTGTTATCAAAAAGTATCTTATGCCAAGCGCTTAAAGGACAAACAGAAAGCCTTTGACGAATGGAAAAAAGAAGCAGGAAAAAGCTGAAAAAGCGAGGGCGAACCTTACGAAACCACAATGCCCGAAGAGCCTTTAAAGCTTGAGATTACACCGTCAGGAGATATGGATCCTGATCAGAATGTGAGCATTGTTTCGAAAGTCCCGCTCAAAGATGTTGACACGTTGCACGTACGATTATTCTCGCATCCCGCAGGCGATTCGCTGTGGTATAAAGAACCTACGAGCTTCAGCGCATCAATAATGAGGGAATATCGGCTCAGGGCTGAATGGAAACCAGGGAGTGGAATACAGCTTTGAAGCCGACAGTACAGCCTTTACTTCCATCTACGGCGCTACATCTACTAAGATTAAGCATGGACTGTGCGTAATGAAGACGCGTATGCCACGCTGTTGATGACATTAAGCGGCATGAAAGGCAAACATATCATTGCCCAATTGCTTGACGGACAGAGCAAGGTAGTGAAAGAAACGTTTACCGATAACGACATGCCGAGTTCTATTATTTAAAGCTCTGGCAAATATTATATGCGCATTATTGTCGATGCCAACAACAATAAGATATGGGATACTGGCAATTATGATACCGACCTTCAGCCCGAAGAGGTTTACTATTACCCCGACGAGATTGAATGTAAGCCAAGTGGGACCTCACGCTTACGTGGAATCCGACGAGTCGTCCGCTCTATCAGCAGAAGCCAGAAGCTATAAAAAGCAGAAGGCTGATAAAGAAAAAGAGCATACAACACCGCATTTCAAGCGCGCTCAAGAGCTGGGTTTACAATATTTGCCAAAATAAAAGTAGGGCTTTTGTAACTTTAGTTTATTCCTCCTCGTCTTTAATTACAATAGTAGGATAAACAAATAATGTATCACTAAATACAGACTTAACAATATGAAAAACATTCAAGATACTCTTTCATAAGCCTGTTTGCTTTGTTGACTTCAAACACGGCAAAAGCACAGTGTACCTACAAGAATACAGCCTTTAAATCGGGCGAAAGTCTTCATTATAACCTTTATTACAACTGGAGTTTTGTGTGGGTAAAGGCAGGCACGGCTACGTTTGACATTGTTCAAAGCACTTACGACAAGCGACCTGCCTATAAGGGAAGCCTCATCACACGCGGCAGTAAGAAGGCCGATAAGTATTTTTATTCTGCGCGATACACTGCTTTTGTTACAACAGTCTTGATATGGCACCGCTTTATTATCGCAAAGGAGCGCACGAGGGAAAACGCTATACTGTCGACGAGGTTTTTTACTCATACGCTGACGGAAAGTGCAATGTGCGTCAGCACCGACGTCATAACGATGGCACCCATACGTGGTCACAGCATAGCTATTCTGATTGTGTTTACGACATGATGAGCATTTTTTATGCGTGCCCGTTCTTTCAATCCCACAGGGTGGAAAAAGGGTTCTGTAATCCACTTTCCTATTGCCGATGGTGTAAAACGTTACCCTGCCATGCTACGATATAACGGTAAAGTGAACGTGAAAGCTGACAATGGTTACACTTATCGTTGTTTAAAGCTATCGTATATTGAGCGTGAAGAAGGAGAAAAAGAGAAAACAATATGCGACTTTTTTGTTTCAGACGACGATAACCACGTGCCAATTCGTCTCGACCTTCATCTGAAATTTGGTTCGGCTAAGGCTTTTATGACGAATGTTAAAGGTCTACAAACAGCCCCATGGCAGGCGCTGGTACACTAATACCATAACAACAGAAAAGAGTAGGGCAGAAGCCCTAAACCTATTTATATTATAACTCCCAAGAGCCAATAACGGTTTTTGGGAGTTGCTTTTTAGTAGAGTTATCGTTATTTAATTGTTGGTGCTCAATAACGTTTTGCCCCATATCATAAGCTCGAAAAATTGGCTTTTGAACAAGTCGTTATATCATATTCCTGCTCGCTTTACAGCCTTATGCTCATTGTGCGACGGCCGTCACACGCGCGTACCACGGCCGCCATATACAGGACGACGGCCGCCGAACAACTCGTACTGCGGCCGTCGTAATACCGCCAAACTAATGGTAAAGTCTGAAGAAAACCATTGATAAGCACGAATCACATCAGCGAAAAGCTTTTATGAAAACTGTTGAAAAGCCTTGTAATAACCATCATAAAGCATGAAATAAGGAACACAAAAGCTTATAAAAGCCATTGATATTACACTCAGTTTACTCTCGAAAAGTTTTTCAGAACACCTTGTAGACTCTTACAAAACCTATTTGAAAAGCATGAAATTATGAGCTTCTAAAAGTATCACAAAAACCATTGAAAACCACTTATGGACCAATCATTTTCGAGTTAAGAAAAAGGTCTCGAAACCAGCAATAAAAACATGCTGTTCCAGACCTTTTTATATGATTAGGTTCTTTTAAAACCTTTATTTCAGATATTCGCTAAAAGCTCGGTTAGGGCGCATATCTCCCTTTACGCAAGAACGTATCGTGGAAGGCTAATGCAGCCGTCATACTCTGCGGTTCGTGTCCCATTGGAGCAATATGCTTGAGATAATCGCACAACAACGGACGATAGTCGGGGTGCGCACAGTTCTCAATTATTTCATGAGCGCGTCGCACAGACCCTTACCACGCAAATCGGCTACACCTTGTTCGGTTACAATTACGTCCACATCGTGCTCTGTAGAATCCACATGACAGCACATCGGTACGATAGCAGAGATTGTTCCACCTTTCGCTGTCGACGGGGTATAGAATATACTTACCGAACCGTTACGCTCATAGTCGCACGATCCTCCAATACCATTCATCAGGCTTGAACCACATATATGGCTTGAGTTTTCGTTACCATAAATATCACACTCCAGCGCCGTGTTCATGGCAATCACACTAAAAACGACGTATCAGCTCAGCCATTTGCCAGCTCGCTGGGACGAAGGGTGAGGTGTTTTTAAAGAACTCCATATTTTTATAAACATGCTGAACTTTTCTCGTTCGTACATGTCATGGCTGTACATGAGGCTTGTGTAACGCGCCCTTGCTCAATAAGGTCGATTACTGCGTCCTGAACCACCTCTGAATATACCTCAAGAGGAGGAAGACCTTGGCAAGTACCGATGGCCTCAAGTACCGCATTTCCTGTTGCGCCTACACCGCTTTGTATAGGGAACATGCACGAAGGAATATGGCCAGCCTTAATATCACGCAAGAAGAAGATCGACAACATTCTCGCCAATAGCCTGTGTTTCGGCATTAACAGCCGTTTAAAGGCACGTGCTTCTTCAGGAATGTTACCTCAACCACCCCTACAATTTTCTTGGGGTCAATTTCCACATAATCAGTACTCAATACGACCGCCAACGGTCAACAAAGGTATCGGTTCGCGGTTAGGATATTCTACATTCGTAAACGTCCTGCAGGTGTTTCGAATTAGGATTATGGAAATGGTTCAACTCAATCATGATGCGTTTTGCCAGTCGTACAATAGTAGGAACAATACCGCTGGCGGTAGTAAGGTAAAGTTTTACAAACGTCTTCACCCTCAACTAAGTCGCTAACTTCGACTGAAAGCCCAATCAATAGTTCCATAATAACCACGGCGAAGACGCTCGGCAACGTGGCCTAAGTGCATATCTTCATAATCAATTTCGCCTAAGTTGGTGTGAATACGGAAATCCCTATTCGTTGAGAATGGGCCGCGAAACTTAATAGCTGGCCTTGGCCATGTCGCCTTCTGAGACTCTGACAGCCCGAAGCTCCCGTCACGATTCCGACCTGATAAGGTTTTTCCTTCAGCATGAAGCACCTCGGCTTTCTTAGCAATTTCACGGATAACGGCTTTTAGGAATACCGTTAGTGTAAAGCCACCAGCCTATTGTAACGCCATCATCAATCATCGCAGCGCCCTCGGCTGCTGTCAATCTTCTATATTTCATAAGGGTTATATGGTTTATTATGCGTGCGAAGATACATATATTTTGGAGAAAAAAGCCTTATTCGGACATAAAAATATATATTCACGCCTTAGCCTTTATATCCTATTCGAAGAATAATCATTAACTTTGCAGTAAGAATATAACGACATAAAACAGAGTATCATGGAACAGAAACTGTTGATTTATAATACGCTATCGCGCAGCAAAGAGCTTTTTTAAGCCATTACATGCACCTCATGTAGGTATGTATGTTTGTGTCTAACGGTATATGGTGACCCACATTTGGGACACGCACGACCAGCTATTACCTTCGACGTTCTTTTCAGATATCTGAAACATTTAAATTATAAGGTGCGTTATGTACGTAACATCACCGACGTGGGACACCTTGAACACGACGCTGATGACGGCGATGACAAAATAGCAAAAAGGCTCGTTTTGGAACAGCTTGAACCGATGGAGATAGCTCAGCATTACACCAACCGCTACCATCAAGCTATGCGAAGCGCTGAACGTATTGCCACCATCGATAGAGCCACACGCCACAGGACATATCATTGAACAGGAGGAACTGGTAAATCAAATTCTGGAAAACGGATATGCCTACGAAAGTAACGGAAGTATTTACTTCGATGTTGTAAAATACAATGCCGACCATAAGTATGGTATTTTATCGGGTAGAAATATTACCGATATCATTAATAATCGTCGAGAATTGGCTGGTGTGGGCGAGAAAAATCAAGTAGACTTTGCGCTTTGGAAAAAGCACAGCCCGAACATATCATGCACTGGCCAAGTCCGTGGAGCGAAGGTTTCCCTCGGATGGCACTGTGAGGTACAGCTATGGGCAGAAAATACTTGGGAAGTCACTTTGATATTCATGGCGGTGGCATGGATTTGATATTCCCTCACCACGAATGCGAAATTGCACAAGCCGTAGCAAGTCAGGGCGATCAGATGGTTCGTTACTGGATGCACAACAATATGATTACTATCAATGGGCAAAAATGGGTAAAAGTTTTGAACAATTTTATTACCCTTGAGCAATTTTTCAATGGTGAACATGAAAGCCTTGAACAAGCTTATTCGCCCATGACCATTCGCTTCTTCATTCTTTCGGCACATTATCGTGGTACAGTTGATTTCTCGAACGATGCATGGAAGGCAGCCCAAAAGGGCTATGACCGACTGATGGACGGACTTAATAATATAGACCGTGTGCAGCCATCGAAAGGTTCGCAGCCCGATACGCAAAAGTTTGTACGTGAGCTTCGTCAGCGCTGTTATGACGCCATGAACGACGATTTGCAAACACCACTTGTTATTAGTGCGCTATTTGAAGCATGCCATGTGCTGAATTTGCTGCTTGATCACAAAACCAAAATATCGGCAGAAGACCTGCAAGAGCTGGGCGATACGATGCGCCTCTTCATTTATGATGTGTTAGGCTTGAAGAGTAATAAAGGCGCAAACAACGTGGAACGTGAAAAAGCATACGGCAAAATTGTAGATATGGTACTGACTATGCGTCAGAAAGCCAAAGAGGCAAAGGACTGGGCAACGAGCGATCAGATACGTGATGCCCTTGCCGATGCAGGCTTTGAGGTCAAAGATACCAAAGATGGCGTAACGTGGGAAACTCAACAAATAGTCGCTGTGTGCGCACACAATTGTTTGATTTGTCAATAAAGAGCCATAAAATGAAGTTTTTATGGCTTTTCTTATTGTCGCTAATGGAGAAACTTCCTATCTTTGCAATGTCGAAAGGAAACAAAGCCTTCGTGAGAAGACAATCCAAACGACAACAATTCAATAGGATTAAAATAATAGATTGTTTTCCATATAGGTTTTTAGGTTTTAGGTTTTAAGAGTTAGTTTTTAGGTTTTCAATTAGGTTTTTAGTTACTTTTCAAGGTAATTTGAAAGATTAGTATTTAGTTAGCTCATCCCTCATCTCTGAGACAGAGGTGGGATTTGTCACAACTATATAACACTAGGTATCATTTACTTAAATTGTGCATTTCTGTCTAATAAATTTGCAGAACAAAGAGAATCGTATATATTTGCAATATTAATTTAAATTTTTATGGTAATGAAGAAAGTTATTTTATTATTAGTGATGGTGATGTCAACCATCTTTTAGTTTTGCTCAGGACGAAACAAGAATCAAGAATTGAAAGGAACAGAAAGAGATTTTGTCTTTAACAACAAAGCTCAATAAACTTCAACTTGATTACGAAAAAGAGAAGGTGAATACAATGTCGAACTCAGCACAAAGCTGCTGAGCATCAATGCTGAAGCAAATATGGCAACGACAGACTTCAACACATCAGACGCATCAAAGCACTGTTAAAGACGCAAAGACAAACACTATCAAGCAGTCTGAAGGAAGCTAAAGTCTATCAACAAGAAGCTGGCTAAAAGTCAGAAGAAATTAAATTGTTTTTGAAAAAGAAGATTGCGAAAATAAAAGCGCGTCTTGACGACTTGGATAAGAAGATAAAATTTGTTGAGCAATAATATTTGAAAGAAGTGCTGCACGAGCAGCACTTCTTTGTTATATGTAGGTGTTTTCATTCCTGTCAAGTATCAATATTATATAAATTTGCCAGGGGTTATGACACCTTTTTATTGATGTACCACAATTGAATAGAAATAAAATTGCAGCTCAATATTCTAACTAATAAAAATATCAACCTATTCTGTCCCAAATAGTGATAGTTTTTTCTTTTTCGCATTACACAACAAACTCTAACATTATTATTACTTTTTGCAAACGGGCAGGAGAAAAATTCAGTCCATACCATTATAAAACGATAGAAAACATGCAACAAATCATCAAGCATTTCACCGACAACGATGCCTACGTTTAGTTGTCAATACTATGTTCTTCAAACTTATCCACGAGCTGAGGTTGAATATACTCTTTGATCGTAAAGGAACCATCTCTATCCCGAAGGATTTGCTGACCTGTTAAACGAGCAGTTGGTTACATGCGTACATGTCGTTATCACAGAAGAGGAAATTGCCTTTCATGCAGATGTATTATCTGCCCAAATGGTACTTCATTTTCCTGCGAGGATATAGATTTAATCCCAACGAAGTAACTAGTATCACAGACGCCAGAAGGACATCTTGATATCAGTGTACGTGGAAAAATGGTATTCTACTATCATGTGGAAATGCCTTATATTGAGCATTGTATCTGAGCTATCGCATATATTAAAAGGTGATACTCAGAAGTACGATTTTGAAAGAGAGATGGAACGGGCTGCTGAGAAAAACCAAGAAAATTCTTGCAAACGGACTAATACTTGGTGATATGGGAACAAGACGTCGCTTCTCATTTGAGCACCAAGATAATGTTATTCGTACCATGAAAGAAGTATACTCAGCAAGGAGGTTATGAAGATACTGACGGCTTCCATTCGTGGACAGGAAAGTTCACTGGTACAAGTAACGTATACTTTGCTATGACGTATGATCTCATCGCTATTGGTACAATGAGCCATCAGCTCATTGAATTCGAAGAGAATGTAAGCGGAATTTACGAATGCAATTTTAATGTCATGAAGAAATTTAGCGATGTGTACGATGGCGATAATGGTATATTCTTATACGACTGTTTTGGTGATAGTATTCTTTAGCAACCTTTCAAAACGTATGGCTATGATGTTTTCAGGATTGCGTGTCGACGGTGGCAATGAAGAAGAACAAACTGAAAAGATTATCTCAAAATACAAAAGTCTTTGGCATTGACCCTGCAACTAAACAAGTAGTATTCGAGTAACGGGTTAAATATTGACCGCGCCATAGAAATACATAAGTTCGTAAACGGTCGCGCGAAAGACAGTTATGGAATGGGTACATTCCTTACATGTGATATCGAAAACTGCGAACCAATGAACATTGTTGTAAAGCTTACCAGTATGCGCATTACAGAAAAACGCGAGTGGCATCGACTGCGTAAAGCTGTCAAACGACAAAGGGAAAACGCTAGGTAATCCAGAAAAGTGTGCCTATTTACTAAAACTTATTGGTTAATGTCGCTTCGTTATTAACCTTGTAAAGGTTATTCTATCAAATAGCAAAAGTAGGTAAAAAGTAGCTAATCGAGATAATAAGAAAATGAAAATTGTAAATTTTCAAGGCGGGTTAGGTAATCAAACGTTTATCTATGCTTGTCAGCAATATCTGTCTCGACAATATCCTCGTCATTTACGGAGCATATTGGTCTGGCTCTCACATCAACATACAAGTTTTCAATTAGATCGCATTTTTGACATTTCGCCTCCACCTACACCATTTAATAACCTGATTGTATCCAGTAAACTTGCTCGACTACTTGAGCGCACGCACATAGTATCTGATGAAGAAACCGAACGGAGCGTATTTTATAATGGTTATTGGTTAGACATATTGGAAAGACGTTGATCTGCGCGAACTCTTTTTCGCTTTCGTAAGCCTGAACTATCGGCGAAGCGCAGGAATATTTGAATAAAAATAAAAGCTGCAATGCTGTTTTCCGTGCATATCCGACGATAAGCGATTATCTGTCAAGAGATAACCTCTACAAGTTTGGTATATTTTGTACAGAACATTATTATCAATTAACTAATTGAAAGAATACCCCAAGAACAGCCCGATACGTGTTTCTTTGTGTTCTCAGATGATATCCCGTGGGTACAGGAAAAACATGTGATTCCAAACGCTCACTTCGTTGATTGTCACCACGGAGATGACAGCTGGAAAGACTTATTCCTGATGTCATGTTGCACACACTCTTTACATCATTGCAAACAGTACTTTCTTTTCTGGGCAGCCATGCTAATCCCAATCCCAACAAAATGGTTTTTATCCACAACGCTGGTTTCTATTGGGAAACGCCAGATATTTTTCCTGATTCGTGGATTTCAATAAATACAGAATAGGTTGAAAAGGAAATATCTATAAGAATAACAGAACATTAAAAATTCAACCTATTTATAAAGAAAAGCGGGCTTTCTTCTTGTATCAAAGAAGCCACTTATTATATGTTATCTTTTAGAACGGTGGCCTTTCCTTTTGGGGCAGGATTGCTTACTCGGCATTTTCTTTACTGGACCGTCGAAGCCAAAGCGAAATCGAGTTGTCGTCTTTCAAATTAGCTTCGCCACCTCTATCTTTTATAGGGTCACCCAATTGGTATTTATGATGATGACGACGACCACGAAGCATAAAAGTTCTTTTCATCAAAAATCATAATAGTCGTCAACGAGGTCGCGATCGGAATCATTCCTCCACAATGGTTCTCATCAATCCTCCGCATAAATGCCATAGCTGAAACGCACCAACTATGCGCATCATACACACAGCCTATTTTATCACCCATAAATTCTACCATCTTATATTTGATAGAGTCACGCTCTGCATTTGAGCGATTTGCTCCATCTCGAGCAATGTCGCAAAAGATCTTCACAATGTTTCGTTAACCGAACGTCCCCCTGCTTGATAACGTGTTAATAAGCGGTGAACGATTGTATCGGGATAACGTCGGATTGGTGATGTAAAATGAGATAGTAATTAAATCCCTAAACCAAAATGTCCAATATTATGAACGCTATATTTTGCTGCTCACATAGCTCGTAAAGCAACGGTTTGTACCAATTTGCCTTCTCACTCTTCAACTTCCCCATGAGCTTGTTAATTGACTTGATCATAGCATTGCGGTGCCATCAGTCTTAACCTTTAAAGCCAAAGTTGACAATAAACTTACGTAGGTTCTCATCTTTCAGGGTCAGGATTATCGTGGATTCGATAAGGTAACACCTTTTGCTACCTTTAGCAACCATTCCTATACTCAAACGCAACTATACGGTTAGCTAATAACATAAACTCTTCTATCAGTTTATTGGCATCCTTTGAGCTTAAAGAAACAACGAATAGGATGTCCTTTATCGTCAATTTCAAAGTGAAGCTCCTCTGTATCAAAATTAACTGAACCTGCTTTAAATCGTTTTTCACGAAGCTTCTTTGCTAGACGGTCAAGGGTACAAATCTCCCACCCAAACTCATGCTTAAACCCTTTTTACCAGGATTAGGTGCAGGCTGTCCTGTCTCCGTCAATAACCTATTACCTAAAGACTTGCGCCTCATAAGCATAACGACAGATTGAACGGATAATAGTATGCACTATACGGTACTCTAACTACTTCTCATCAATATCAAAACCGCACCATAAGCTAACTTGTCTTCATAGGGACGTAACTGACGTATAAATTACACAAACGCTCGGGAAGCATCGGTATCGTTCTATCAACAAGATAAACAGATGTTGCTCGTTTTTCAGCTTCACGATCAATAATACTGCCTTCTGTAACATAATGAGATACATCAGCAATATGAACACCTACTTCATAAAGTCCGTTATCAAGCTAGCTTAATGGACAAGGCGTCATCGAAAATCTTTTAGCGTCCTTGGGGGTCAAGTACATGGGGTCCATGTATACGACAAATCCTACGTTCAGCAATATCTTGGCGTAATTTCTCCTGATATTTTCTCCGCTGCAGCCTCAACAGCTTTAGGGTATTTATAAGGTAGACCATATTGAGCCAATATTGTGTTCATCTCGACATTGTTATCTGCTTGTCCTAGTACATCGATTAACTTCTCCAATAAGGTTTTTATGCTCCGCATCAGGCCACTGATAATCTTTTACTATTGCCTTGTCATCGGTCTTTCCACCTTTAACCTACGCTTAGAATAAGGATATCATGAACAAAAGTGTTTTCAGAGTGTAAATCTAGCAATATCATTACCCACGCGCGTAAACGTCCAACAAACTGGTCTCAGTATCGTTTAAGCACCCTATAACCTGGTGCTTTGATATGTTTCTGACGACTGAGCCACAAATGAGACTCGAACGCGGTCGCCAGGAGAGCGGCAGACACTGAGTTATCGCCCAGCTGCCACAAAGATAGGCTTTCCACCGTCATCAGGTAAAAGAGTTCTTTTCCATCTCGATTTTCTACGAAAGGTTCCTTTCCTGTACTTGCCTCTTTGCACTGGGTATTCAACGCATAGGACATATCAGACACTCGTTATGACGTCGTCCCATGACATTTCCTCCATAATATCAATACAGCCATCTACTCTTTAAAGGATGTGTATCGAGGTGCAAATTACGAAAGATTTCTGAAAGTGAGGGTAACTCCTGGTTGCGACGAAAAACTATTTTTCTATAATAACAGATAACTGTTTCTTTGACATCCGTTTAACTGCCCTCTCTCTTTTCTTACCCATGATGTTGTATAATTACTATAAACCATATGTATGCAAATTAACAAAAGAATTCAGAACCCAATTTCATTTTGAATATTTTGCCTTTATTATATAAATGTAGTAACTTTGTCACATATTTGATTATGAAGATATTAATAACAGGTGCCAGCGGTTTTATTGGCAGTTTTATCGTTGAAGAGGCCTTTAAGTCGTGCTTTGAGACTTGGGCGAGTGTAAGAACATCTAGTTCAAGGGAGCATCTACATGATAATCGCATACATTTTCTCTTGACCTTGGACTTCGCGTCAGAAGATAGTATGGTAGAGGCATTACGCGACTCTATGAGTTTGACTATATTGTATACACTCAGCTGGCGCGGCTACAGTGTCTCACACAAAGAAGACTTTTTACCGAATAAACTACGAAGCGAACGGAAAACTTTGTGCATGCAGTAATCTTGAAGACACAAACCTCTTTTGAAGCGTTTTTGTCTACATATGAGTAGTCGGCGTGTTTTGAGTGCTATCGAGAGAAAACAGCTCTTATTTGGAGATTTCGACGAAAATGATACGCCACGTCCTAATACTGCCTATGGTAAAAGTAAACTCAAATCAGAACAGTTTCGATCTCGATAGGAAACGATTTCAACCATAGTTATCCTACGTCCGACAGGAGTTTATGGCTCGTGAGAGAGATTATTTTTGATGGCACAAAAGCATCAAACAACATATCGATTTCAGCGTAGGCTATAAACAACAAGATATTGGCTTTTTGTATATGTAAAAGATGCTGTGCGGGGCGGTATTCTTTGCACTTGACCGTGGAATGTCGACGTAAATATTTTCTGCTCAGACGGCAACGACGCCAAAGTAAAACTCTTTAGCGATTATCTTCACGAAGAAATGGGATCGCCATGCGGTGGATACGCAGCATTAAGGTCTTCTATTTAAGTCTCTTAAAAATCGTAACTTTCTTTTAAGCGAACATGCTGGACGATTCGACAGGACGCAGGACCACCTTTAAACAACGACAAGTTTAATATTCTTACAACGCAATTATGCGTTGTAACATAGAGCCAACATGTGATGAATTGGCTATCATCCCCTACCACAGCTGGAGACAGGGAAAGCACGGCCGTGGCCTGGGTATAGCCAACGGATGGCTGCGAAAAAAAAAAGACTCAGGAAATATCTTGAAATAGAAAAGAAACCTGCAAAGGGTTAATCGCTTGAATGGGGTTATCCCGCTTTACATTGACAACTTTGATTATCACACTTTCTGTTTCACAAAGCTTCAGCACCTGATGCGATGAGCGCGCGCATAAGAATTCAGTGCTATCACCATTGCCATGTGGCTTGTGGCGCGTCTTGTCCGATGCCGAATGATGAAATTGCTATTACTTTTCATTCAAATGTCACTATTAGGCTGGTGGCATGGTCGACACTTTATCGCATCAACACAGTCTTTTTCCTTTACCCTGATCACATTGTTGCTCAGATGGACCAACAACTCTTCAGTTGTCAACCAGCAATACTATTTCCAAACACTTCACCCATCCAAAAGTGAAGTGCTCAATTGCAATGTAACTATTTTCCTATCACTGGTTATATTTGCATTCTACTTTTAGAAAGATACAATCAACTGAACGCTTCGCTTTATCATTACAGCCCTCGTTCTTAGCCTTTATCTTGTTCGATCTTTTCCTATTACAGGCCCCCCATACTATTATAAGGTTGGAACGACAAAAATAGAACATGGAATTTTTTCCTACACCAGTGACTATTTCTGTACCATGACAAATGCTTATCCGCCAGGATGGACTTATTGATTAGATATTACTTATTAGCAGCCATCCACAAAGCGTGAGCATCCAACAGGAGCATTCCCAAGTTCACATGTAGGAATTACCGTAATCATGATATTTCAGCACGGAAAAATACAAACAAAACCCTATTCTTTCCATTTACCCTTGCATTACTGATATTTTTTGCCACGGTTTATATACACTCTCACTACATTATTGATGTTTTTCTGGTCTAATTAGGTATCATTTTACCTACTTTGACAAAGTGCTAAAAAATGCAACTTTAATATTTAAAAATGAAAAATTATACACAAAAACTTATGTTGCAGATGAACGTAGCCGATTCGAGATTGTTGCTTCAGTTATGAAAAATGGCTGGTTACGAACCAACTGACCATGAAGAAGAGGCTGATGCCATATTCTCAACACATAAATTTATTCAGAAAAACGCTGAAAACAAATTTTCCATCGCTTAATCAACTTACGCAGAGCAGAAAAGACGTATGCGGAAATACAGAAAAGAAGAGGACAATTCATCAAAAGCGCCAGCTCATCATTGGTGTCTTAGGCCATATGGCAAAAAGAGTAAAAGAGATCTTATTATAATCATCATGCTAACCTTGTATGCAGCCCCGATGCCCATATGAGTTTACCAAAATGGTTGCAGCTGCCGAGTTAGGACAGCCCTACTGACGTTACTCTTCTACAACAGAGACCTACCGTGATATCATTCCCCCGACCTTGAAGCAACCATGTTTCTGGATTTGTCATATTATGCGCACAACAACTTCTGCCACTATTGTATCAAAACCTTATACTCGCGGACGAACGCAGCAGAATGTCGAAAGTATCCCACAAAGTTCGTGACACAACGATAAAGGATTCAAAGAGGTTACACCGCTTGGTCAAATGTCAATTCCTACGGACTTTAACACCCAATGGACGACGTCCCGAAAACAGGGTTATTATTAAAAAGAAAGTGAAAAAAGACCATATGTATGTTCTTTGCCGAACTGCCTCAAGCGTGCACACAAAGTCACCTGATACGCGTGCGCTTTTACCACCACAACCCTGAGGATATGAGCAAGATATTCACATACCACTGCCGAAAACACAATCCTTGCAATCATATACCATTTCCCAGCACAGAAGCGGAAGCAATAGCACGTCAAGCTCACGAACCAAAATATACACGCGAAGATTATCTGAAAAGGAAGCGCTATAACGCCGAATTATACCAGATTGCGGTCTACACTGACATATTCGTGGCTATCAAGCAACAAAGCGAAGATGATTTGAGCAAACAATGAGTTTGGTCGAAATAGGATTCGATTCCGCTTACGTTCAAATATAGTGAACGCCCAGAACATAAACTACAAACACTTACCAAACAATATTTTAAGAAGAAAAGGTTTGTCGACCAAACAAAACTTATACCACCCACAAAAGTTGATAGTTCACAGAACAAAAGATGAAGCGAAAAGTATTTGAGATTCTTTATAGAACGCTTTTGGCAAAACGTAGCCGCGAACAGCTTTTGCGTACCTCAGAATAAAGCTGTTACCGTCCTCGCGGAACCATCGTGCTGGGCGACTCTTAAGGCTGCGTCACGAATAACAGGTGTCTTTCTTCATGCCACACTCGTTTGGAGAAGAGGTAGAATGTTTCTTTATAACAGTAACAGTGTAAAACTCAAAGGTGCACACATCAACCGAAATGACATGAAAGAATTTCTTATAGTTTTACGCTCGTTTCGTTCCACGTACAAGAAATATCTTGTATTATCTGTTGTCGCTCAACATTCTTTCTGCAGTGCTGAACATCTTTCATTTGCGGCTATTATCCCATCTCTGGCAAAATTCTTTTAAAACAGAAGATGCTGTCTGGCGCCACACAGCGGGTGGCATGTGAAAGTGGAAGTATAAAAGCAGTGCTGAGCAACAATGCCGTGGACACTGGTGCAAACAGCTTGTTAATCCCGTGTGGAGCTACCACAACATTGTTGCTCATCGGCTTATTTCTGCCCTAACAACATTCCTACAGGTGTTATTTTCTCTTCGGCAAGCATTATCCCTCATTCGTACAGGTGTAGTACGACGATATTCGCGCAACCATCTCTATCAGGAAAATAACGAGAGTTTGCATTTTCTAGTTTCTTTTCTGAGGAACGTAAAGGAGATATTACTTGCTCGTATGAGTGGTGATAGTTCAAGAGATCGAAAACTCTATCATGTCGCTTCCAGATCATGCTTTTAAGCAATCCTATTCTCATCACTTTTTATCGGAACCTCGTGTATAAGCTGGGCAACTCACACTACCCTCATTTTTGTTCCAATCCTCGGTTGGTTCATGGGATTTGTATAGGTCGAAAGTTAAAATGCGAGAGCATCAAGGCACAAGCATTGTGGAGCGATACCGCGAGTCAGGTTGAGGAAACTCTGGTGTGGGCCACGCATTATTACGCCTTTAGTGCTGGAAGCAGATGAATAAGCGCGCTGATGAAAGTGGAATAGCGACGTCATCGCAATAACATTATGAAGCGAACATTCTGTCAGCAAACGGCCCATCCCATGAGCGAGTTTCTGGCACTGTTATGATTGTTATTGTGCCGGGTTTGGTGGGTACCTATGTACTAGCACTAATCCCGTTATCTCAGGTCCCACAAGTCATATCTATTATCTTGTATATCCTCTATAGCACATTATTAATCCTTTGAGAGTTTCGGCGGTGCCAGCTGCACCATCCCCAAAGGACTAGCATCTATGGAGCGAGTAGATATCATGTTAGCCGAAGTGAGATAAAAGAGGTTGTTGATAAGCCTCAACATATCAATACACTTGACCATTAATACTGAATCTCGTAACGTATCATCGGCTTACGATACGCCAGTAACGGTTCAACCAACCAACATACAGATCGCTTCATGTATGCAGATTGAATCAGAACGAATCTGGATTCTGCAGATAAAGAAACTGGAAAAATCAACATTATGGTCGGGTACTGCGCAATATTAACCTTTACCATTCCTAAAGGTAAAACCTATATAGCACTGGTCGGCAGAGTGGTACGGTGGAAAGTCGCCTCGTGTCGACTTTATACCGCGTTACTACGATGTACAGGAAGGAAGTGCTTATTGATGGTAAACACTAATGTTAAGAATCTGCGGCATACATCGATTGCGCCAGCTTATTGGCACCGTTAACCAAGAAGCTCATTCTGTAACACGATACATTCGATAACATATATTACACTTCGTGTCGACAATGCTTCACGTGAAGATGCTGAACACGCCGCACCTGAAATAGCTTTAATGTGCTTACGACTTCACGGCGGAATCGTGCACATTACTTTGATACCAATATAGGGCGCGACCGTGAGGTCGTACCTTTCAGGCGGGCAACGCCAACGAATCAGCATCGCTCGTGCCATGTGAAAAATCCACCTATCCCTATTCTTGATGAGGTCATGTCCGCACTTGATACCGAATCTGTGATCGGCTACAAGATGCACTTTCAGGGAACCCAACGAAGACGCGCACCACAGTGGCTATCGCTCAGTTTGTCAACGATCAAGAATGCTGATGAAATATAAGTGTGTTTCACGAAGGACAAATCAAAGTTGGGAACAAGGCAATACATGACGAGCCCATTCTGAAAAACGGATAGTTACAAGAAGCCGCACGACATGCAGGAGTTAACAAGCTATTTTACTACACCTCACGTAGTAAAAGCCTCATGGACATGTTGTGTCACCAGGTTCAAAACCGCTGTATAGCATCTTCTATCTCATATCTCTTTATTACCATTCTGTATGCTTTATGCCTTGAGTGATACTGCATATTTGCTTATATATAGCTCATCGGCTATCGTCAGAACAGTGGTTAGAAAACAATCTGACCACATCGTTTCCTGAGAAAGATATTGATGACATACAAAGATATTGAAACGTAAATTTACCACTGGTTTTGCGACTCATTTTTCTGAGGCTATCAAGCTTTTGAGTATTAGCACTCGTGAACTCTAACCGTCGTTTACTCGACAAACCCCGAAGTCCACATGAACGCGTTTCTAAAAGGTCGAGCACTGCAGCTTTTCTTTGAGGCCACTATTGTAATTGGGAGTGGCTCTCACGCGTAGGAAAGGATATGAATCAAGAACGTCGCGTATGCCTGGCTTTATGACCCATCCATCTCAAAACCACTCGACAACTTTATTCTTAAAAATTGAACCTATCCGCACAGGGGTTCCCACTCCTAAAGCGGGACATTCTACTGACAACTCTTAGAATGGAAACAGCAGGGTATCTTTTTCAACAGTGAGTGCGACCGGTTGATCAGTTCCAAAATGGCATAGAACATACACATGTGGATTCCCTTTTTAAACCACCCACATGCCCTGTTCTTACAGTATGCAGAGCGTATTGCACGTAAAGATGTAACAACGTAATTTACTACGCCAAGATGAGTAGGCTACGACGAGGGCAGAATACGAAATGGAATACGTTCTTATTACAGACGATCCCAATTCCATACCCCGAGCGCGCGAGCATTACACGTCATGTTTCTTCCACCTCTAGGAAGAAAAGTACACGCAAATCGTCCCTGAGTTTTATCTCTGGACTATCATTAATCGTTGGAAGCGCACCAAAGAGGAATTCTGATCAACGCTTCAATATTGTAAACGGAAAGAGCATGGGAAAGACAAATATATGATTATCACATTATAAACCCAAAACATGACAGCCTTACGACTCGATAATCAGATTACCTGATATTTCGATAATGCCAGCGCGAGGTTACCCATGAAGCGTCGGCATTAGCAGTATAAAGGTCATTGCAACACCTGATGGTCTTCGGACCTCGATATCAAGCGTTGTTATCAAGGTGCCTATGGGCCAGAATCTTTTGCTCTATTCGTGCTTCTGCAAACCCAAAGGACTGCGCGCTGAATATCCATTTCATACTTCTATGCCAAAGATATCCAAACTCCTGGAACCAGTTGTGTTTATATATTGAAGAGCGAGGTAGTTTTTAAACTTTTAGGCATACTTATTTTATCAGTTTGTAGATTGGACGATTATCGTAGCAATCATACGATTTTCGCAATGCCACGAAGCGCACGTGTATGAAGAAGCAGCTGAAGCATTAGCCGTCTGCTGCTTTCTATGTCACGAAAAAGGTATTCGCACAAGATTTTACGCCAGGAAATATGTTTCGGCTAAAAGATAACACTGGTTATCACTTCATGCTTGTTAAGTTACATTAACCGTATGTCTTTTGGACCGATAAGTACGAACAAGGTGTTCTCTCGGTCCTCACCAAGTCTCTGGGGACGCAAACGTACTTTACCGAACTTGCTGGCTGAAGCTTACTGCAAGGTCCGGTAACGCCGACGTGCAGAAGCCTTTAGCTCTGCCATGCCCGCAAGAGCGCAATTCTGAAAGCGCGATCAGAAAACACAACGTATCATTTCAATTAGAACTATAATTGTTATGAGAATTTTGCGCTGATTCCGCCCAAATGGGGACACCATTCTCGGCCAACAGTCGTTATGGAACACCTTTAAAGGCTACTTTTCCACATTGCACCATTGATGATTTTAAAACGAAAATATATGCCTTCTCTTTGAGCGGTCATCCTTCTATTGGACCATAACATTATTTCTTTTCTCAAAGAGCGAAAGACACACCTTTCTTAAATATATCAAAAGAAAAGGTCTGGCAAAACCATGCTCGCCATGCACATTACGATGTTACTACTGACATGCGCTCTCATAACGAGCACGATGCCTTTTGCTTTATTTTCTCCTAAAACTAAGAGATAGAATTGGCTTGAGCTATACACGCTTAGCTTTTCAATTATATTGTAAATCCATGCCGCAAAAGATGAGAGCATGATAGAGCATAATCTTGCTGTTAAAGCCTTTTAGAAGCAATAGCACAGATTAAATACAGATAAACAGTTTTCTTTATCTGCTTTTCCACAAGCTGAAAAGAGAAAATTATAAAGAATATCTCCTTCCAAAAAGGTATATCTTTGACAAACCTATTTTATTAATAGGTGTAACCAAGCTAAACTGGCGCACAAAACATGGTCAGCAGAAGAAAGCATGTTTAGCGATTATCCGCAAAATTATAACATGCTGTCCTAACAGCCAATTAATCATTTAATTATGCGCCCGGAGAAGAAGAGGAATAATGCTCGCAAAATTTGATGCAGAACTGAGAACCTCATCAAAGTTTTTATTGATATTCTAGCCGTTAAATCACAACGAGAGAGTTAGTAGCTGAGCATCTCATTGTCACCTCTCTATTTTTGGTAAAATGACGCGAAGTGCTCGTCATATTGTCCATGCCTGTGGTAAGCCTTCTTTGTCGTGCGTACGCCACAAATTAGCATGAAAACATGGACACCTCTAAAACAACATTCCAGCTAAAGGCATTTATAATACATGGCATCAGAAGATGTGTATGGGAAAATGCAACAGCGTACTGTAGGGATCACATATCAGTGCAGTAAGCGAAATGAGCATAAACCAACCTCTGCTTAGTTGAGGTCGTTGTTCCCATGATATCGTAATCTTTAATGCGAAGAACTGTGTCATTAAATGATGATGATGCAAATATTTGGCCAAGATCCTATTGCTTTTTACTCCTCGAAAGTTATGCAGCCGATCATCTCTCTTTCAAAAATACCCAAAAGCAGAAGCCATCCGGCGCGTGATAAATGGCTGGGAACATCAAATGTCGCAGTATTGCTGGACATAATAACATGATGTAAACAAAAGCTTCTGGGCAGTCTCATCATGCGTGAGTATATCCTTATAGCGTCACGCATTGATGCATGGATCGTGACGAACTTACATCATGGTGCCAACTAAATTATGATGTTGCGGCTGCGCCTTGGCCTATGCGAAAAAGTATGGCTATTTCCTCTCAAACAAATTCTTACGTTTAAGACGGCTTTTAACGCCTAAAACACGACTCATGCAATCAGGATAAATACAAACCGTATAGGCAATGGTGGACTAAGCTTGCGACACGTATTGATTCTTTATGAAGGCTTGCGAGGACTATCATCAAGTGAAGCCGCTCGTGATACCTTTTACCTGATGTACATTGCGTGAGGACATGTTTTGGGCTCTTGTTCCTGAGTACTCCGCTACCCCAGTGCCAAACGAAGCGCTTTGTAACTTTTCTTTCGATAGCAACCATGGTTATGCTATCAGCTAGCCATAACAAAACAAATGCCACACGTTGTCGCGGTTTCAACCACAAAGATAAAAGAGCCTTTTGGAAGAATATCATTCGTGAAATCGCTTTCGAATAACCCATAAAATAATACTATCTTTTTAAGCTTATTTTTATATAAGTAACTTGTTGTTAGTCCTTCTTTAATATCGCAGATTGCTCCATATTATACCTTATCACCCAGTCAGCAATGGTGAGCCTGCGTAGGCGCTGACTTTCAACCTTTGAAGCATGCGAAACGTCACCCTCTATGTTCATTTGTGAACCCACCGCCACTGCAACCTTGCGCTCATCCAATATACTTTTGTCCCATTCCTCGCCAATAATAATTGTCAAGGCACTGTGATCGAGAATTAGTAGGACGCGACATCTGCCGCCTCAAAATACGCCATCGTAGCGCATTGTGACAGGCGAGTCAGGCCGATAAAACGGTGTAAAAACTGGCTGGCAGGAAACAACGCGACGGCTCTTCAGCTGAGCGACGAACAGTCGGCACGATCGGCAGCTAATCCTGGCATGATCACCAACACTATCTTCACCATCGTTTCATGGCGCCAGTCGGGCCCATGCTTTTAGATATTGAAGCAGAATACCAACAGCATGATCCGTATAATTAGCCATCGTCATATAATCGAGCATCTTTTCGTGATAGGCTTCCCTTTAGCTGAATACGTTTCAGGTTGTCAGCAGAATAAACGGATTATGACCCGAATGGCAAGTACAAATTGTAGACACACATGCTCCCCTGTTTCGCGGTCTGCTCCGTCTTCATCTTCTACAGCCCGTCGCATAAAAGAAACATCACCCAGCTTACGCGAACCCACCTTTTTCGCCGTCGAGTTGCCACGAATTTCTTTCGAGAGTAAGGTATCTATACCAAAAGGCCTTTGCTACCCAGCGCTCGATTCCATGTTACAGGGTTTGTCGACAGTGAGCAACAGCTACGACTATTATGGCGTTGAAGCCATAGCTTTTGTGGTCAGTGTGCGATAGTGCTGCCTGTAATACTTTCATGGCATAACAGCTGCTGCCGTGAAGCGGGCAGAAGACCCGCATTAAGCAGCAACCGGCAGTCGATAGACCTTCCACTCTTTCACCTGCGTGAGGGTATTCGAGCATATAGTTTGTGTATCAGCAACAGCACGATTCAAATTTGAGCGTAATTTCTTTTCCTCCCATACGCAAGCCTATCACCCAACTTTCAAGCTGATTCGCACAACACGACCACCAAATTCTTTTCGTTCGCTTATACTATCTGATAATGGCACATAATTAGGTTGAAGTGCAAACCACGTCTCTCACCTCTTCTTGAATTTGAGGTGTAAGCAAGGTGCATCGGCGTGCACAGCATCGTATATAATAAGCTCTGCAGCTAGCGTGGTTATTCCAGGGTTACATAGCTATAGCACTGGCCGATTGCATATCGTCTATAGTCTGTGAGAAACCACCCTTTTAGGCACAAGAAGCAAACCACATATTGCACCTACGGCTATTATTATAGCCATATAATGTACCACTTCCTACGCTATGCCAATCGAGCTTTGGGTGAGCATATCGACGAACCCAGAACTGCAATAAGAGTAGAAATAGGAGAGAAGGTCAATCCATCGCGACAGAATCACTACGCTGCCATAAATCGCTCTCAAATTTCCAGCCAACAAATAGCTTTCCAAAGGTATTACAGAGTTGTACGTCTCCACATACATCAGGTTACTGATAAGCAAACCGTCAAGAAATAAGCATCATCACCATTTGCAAACCAGCGTCGACGTAAAAGGTCATAGCAGCGCAAGCACCAACGTAACTAATATCGTATTACAGCATAAAGCAGCATTTGAAAAGGGTGTAACGTAGCTTTGAAGACACTCACATAATATCAAAAAGAATAAACTTAAAGAGAACCATATATGTAGTAAAATTTTGGGTTGCTGTGTGTCCACAGATTAGGAGAAAATATTTGTCTTATCTGTAATTTTACCCATTTCCTTCATTATGTGAAACGAATGAAAATTCATATAAAATGATATAAACTTTGACGAAAGATACACCAATTTGTCGTTGCTGATTAAGCCATAAACTGAGCCGTTTGTTCCATCGCAACACACATACTTCTTCAGCAGCGGTTCAAAAAGACTGACACCAGGTGACTTTCTCTCACTCATTTAGGCAACGCATCATACTAGAATGCCTTTTGCGTATATTGCAGTACTACAAACAGCGTTTATAATCTCGGCTACAATCTGATTATCAGCCGAATAAAACACCATATTTGTCTCACGTGTCTTCAACAAAGTTCAACACCAAAACCATCGTACTCGTAACTCAACTCGGCCACTAATCAGCACCGTGGGCATGATGTCAACCTGTTGTGCCAAAACCACCGTCAAAGCTGCGGCTTTTACGTCAGGGCCAAAACATCAATAATGGAATATGATTATAGTGGAAACTCGGCAGTCTCCTCTCGCTCTTTCCTACCATCTTGCCGTGATCAGTATAAATAACGAAAATAGTGTTCTATACCACGAGCTCACGTTGCCAGCAGCCTTCCAAAAACTGATCCTATTGGACCAATCAGTGCATACTCTACCATCTGTCCGCCTCCTTACTTTCGAGCATGAAACCGCCAATGGCATCTTTATATAGGGCGGATGGTTACCAATGGTAAGAATAGTAGCAAGTGAAAGGATTACTTCTGTTTAGCCGCTGCATTTATCTGCCTAAAGCATAGTTCATCTGCATATGACTGGCTTACACCAAAACCATTTACCACCGGAATCTTTGGGGTAGTTCTCTCTGTGAACAACATCGTCATAACCGCTTTGCTGGGAGAAAAAGCCTATATTGGTTGCTACTGTTTCCGTGTCATGAAGAATACATTGTGGTAACCTCGCGATGCAAGATAGTAGGAATACCCTCCCAATGGTGTGTTACTGTTCTTCATAAGGTTACGAAACATCAATGCTGGAAAAACTATAGAGAGAAGCAAAGAACCATGGTTGGTATGAATGCCAGCACTGTAACAGCTTGTAAACGCCAATGAACGATAAAGACTACTGCCGTGGGCGTTAATCATCGAAGGTCCAAAAATAAAGAAAGCTCGGTGACATTGAATTATATACATGACGACGTTGTGATGACGTTGAGGAATAGTCGAAAACACACGACGACGGAGGACGTAATTACTTATCTACTTTCCTGAATACCAAGAACACCGTGCGGGCGTAGCTAATTGCTTCGCATAAGTACAGTCAGTTTTGATTTTCTTGGTGAAATCGTTCAACACGCCTGTCAGCAACTGCGCGTTAGCGATTAATAATTTAATTGGTTTAAGAACGAGTCATTACATGGTAAGCTTCACTTATTTTAATAGGATTATAGCCCTCGTCCGCGAATGCCAACAAGCAAAGCAGCACGCCCATTACCACCCAAACAACACTGCAACCAACAATACTGCGTACATTAATACGACCAACTGGTTGTTGGGTTCCCATACGCCACGAAACCACATGTTGTAGCGGCATATCCAAACCATAAGAAAATGCTTGAGTTGATATTTTTAAAGAAATAAGCAAAGTGGTGAATGTTGGCGGCCGATACCATAAACGCCAAGGAATAGAAAGGTAAACCACCAGGCTACAAATCGGTAACCAGACGATGGCTTCGCCCCTATGATGGCAACCAATCCTACTAAACAAGTGGAACTATAAGAATGTAACAATCATACACTGTCAAACCAAACACCCTGAATAAAGGTCTAAAAACACTTGTTTCAGAGTGAGTTAACGGTTTTGAAGGCAAACGAACTCAATAAAACGAAACAGAGAGAAGCCCAGAAGGGGCCTGCAATGTGGATACTAATGAGCCACAACAGAGATGATAAAAACGTTTCCATCATACAATATTAGTGCTACAAAATTACTATTAGGTACGAATTGTACAAGAAAGGCAATCAGCATATAGAAATTGCCTAATTTGTAAACATCAATATAATAGCCTACTCTTCTGGGTTATGAACAAACGGATCGTACATGGCGTGGATGGTTTTATTGATGGGCTATTGTTACGCTTTTCCCTTCGGGACTGAAACGAATTTAGCACAAAAGGAGACGCGAGGCTGTTGTAGTTGTCAATGTTGCCAAAACAACTGGATTCTGCCTGTAAACACGGCTTGAGCATCCCTTTTGGGAAACCGCCTTTCTTCCATTGGTGTATTGCCGCATTTTCTATGTTACAAGGTTATGTTAGCGAACTTACCTCACGTTTACCCTCCGCCATTGCACTGGATTGCGTTGTTAGTGGGCACCTTCAGCTTCTTTTATGCCCACGAAAAATAGCAATGTAAGTATTATTGCCAATATCTTAACCTGACTTCTGTTTTTGAGGCACACGCAGGGACCAATTGCAGAGCTGAGGCTGGTTCTGACGGCTTTATTGTTGGTGCTATTTATTCGTTATACCGGATGGTGGAGAGAGTAGCCGTAACTCGCCGCGGCTGGGCCATTCTTCGAAAGGAGTGGTTACGCTTACTATGGGTCCAGTAGGTATAATTCTGCCGTGCATGGTGACATTTATTTTCATGTTAACCGAGCGCTGAAAAGCCTATAAACTTATTTTTAAGCTTACAGCCTGTGCTATTTTGGGCCTTATTTTACCCGCTATGTGGTATTATGAAGCCGCTTACTATAACAAGGCGGAGAACAATTCCCAAGTCTTGCTATGGAAGAGAATGGTGGGACGTTTTATGCGGGTAAATGTCGTATGGATCGCATGAGAACCCGCCACACAATGTACTGATGCTTATTGCAGGGTGGGCAACTATGGACGCCAATCATGCTGTTTTCATTATTTGTTTTGCCTTTGAAAACGATGTCATGAAGCGCTTTTGTCGAAAAATACGCACAGCCGACCTCACAAAGCTTTTCTTTCATGGTTGGCATTCTTTAAGCTTATCTTTAGCTCTCACTGCATACCGAAAAGCAAACGCGGAGTGTACCCCATTACCATGTCTCGTTTATGGCATGTACTCATAGCTCGAGCAGGCGATAATGGTATTATCAAGTCGCAGCATCATGCCCGTAAAGTTGTATATTGGTTTCATTTCTATAGGGAGGAATACTGCTTATATCAGCTGTGGCACGTTTCGGCGCTATTCCCGACACTATTTTCCATGGTCGACACGCTTGGGAGAATACCACAATATATGCACGCCATAGCCTATAACCCTACGAGTGCGGCCGATATACTCTTTATCTGCCGTGCCACTTATAGCAGCTTTACAGGTATTTCAACGCTTATAAACAAGGGTTACAGAGTTTGGCAACCGTACCGTGCTGGCATTCCTGCCTGATGACCGTACGATGTATGCGGCCTTTGATGGTTTTACGCACCCGTGGTGATGAATACTCAAAAGCCCAAAAGCCTTTTGCCATGGAGATTAAACGTCATTATGGCTGGCGAACCCTGTACGCATTTGGCCAATCCTTTAACAGGTATGGCGGAAACACGGTGCCACTGGAATAAACTTTTACTTGAATGATGTTGTCGACAGTTTGATATTGACCGCCCAGAAAAGGGCATTTTGTTAATCAATGCGAATAGGCGCGCAGAGTTCAACAAAAGCTTTTGCCGAATATCAATATACCGCAGAACTCCTCGCATACGGCACAGCGTGTAACTGAATTGAAAAGACATGACGTAGGCTTTACAAACTTTAATCGCTGTTCAATGGAAGTAGCGGACGTCGTTTTACTTCAACATAAATTTTACCAACATAGCCGTCCTGTAATACCCATTGAGGTGAAGTTATACAATACCGCCTTATAAAACCATACTGAAACCAGTAAAGAGGTCCATCCTGCATGGTTTCGCTTCGCATTGCGTACCAGTGCATAGATCACAAGACAAAAAGCCAAAGGTCATCAGCAAACCCACACAAGTGATGAACCTTGACTGGTGCTACCGAAAACGACGTTATGCCGTCAATACTGAACGATATCATCTTTTTCAGCGGGTATTTTGAATCGCCAGCCCTCACGCGCGCTTTGCGGTCATAATACCCTGGAAACCCACGCTACAATGCTCGCAGGAACACTGCGTTCAGGATAAGCTACAAAGCCTTTACAGCACGGTTTGTCAACATAAAATCGGCATGATTAGATGTATCTGTCGTCAACACGCTTCATCAGCTTATAAACATGCCTCGGCCGAGAAACGTTTGAAATCCACGTATCTGGTCGGCGTTCTTTACGCACACCGTGTAAACGTTATTATCCTCACCTTTCGTTTACTTGTCGTGCCATATATCTACAATGGCATCTCAATTTACTGCCCTCGGCAAATCGTGGCATCACCTGGAAACCATGGCATCGCACGTATCAACACCCTCTGTTCCATACCCGCCAGTGCATTCCTGATGGCCTTTATTATGCGACAGTTTCAAGCCACACACCGTTTCATCGTTCTGTGCAGCCGTGCAATTAGCTCCCCAAGTGCGGTCTCTACTGCCATCATCGACAAACAGCAGACGCGTATCAGTATCGGTCTCTCGCTTTCAAACGCCAACAATGCCTTCATACGGACGAAGGTCTGAGGTAACACTTCTTCTTCTCGTTACAACAGGAATAACGATATTTAGCTCTCGCAAGCGCTAAAGCGTTTATCTGGCGATGCAAAAAGAGGAATGGCTTAGATTGACATGCGGCCTGTAGCATAAAATATAAAAGACAATATGCCGCTTTCGGCACGTGTTTCATTTACGTTATATCAGTCACCATCATATCGTCAAAGGGTAGGGCCTATTTCATAAATTTTAAAACTATTGCTTTGCTTTTGTGAAAATACATTGTACTCTGCGACCCATGTTAGCAGAGTTATTGCTACTACTGCATTGCTGTCCTGCACATTACATTGCAGGCACAAAACAACAACACCAATCCAGAAGACCGTGATGTGGATATGGAGACAGCCCCACTTTTGTGCCTATGGTAAAGGTAAAAGTAAAGCAGGGCAGTGATAGCATACAATACCTTGAGCTTAGCAATATATGGGTTTACCCTGAGTTTGTTTTTAGCGATGATCGCCAGCGTCAGGCTTGATAAACCGATTGGTGGCAGTCGTCAAGCGTGCTCCCTCATCGCTAAAAGAGGTAAATCTGCCGGTTATCGAGACAGGCGACTATTTGGACATGCTTCAACAAAACGTGCGCGCGACCCACACATGAAAACACAGGCTTGAGAAAGACATTAGAAAAGTGCTAGTACACGCCGCGCATGAAGAAGCTAACCGGCGCACAAGGAAAACTATTGATAAGATTAGTTTATCGCGAATGTACAGCTCGTCGTACGTGAACTGACCCAGGGTTTTGGCCCTATTCGTGCAGGCTTTTGGGCAAACTTTTGACTACGTCTTTGGTAAAGCTTCGCCAAAGAAAGAGACGACCCTAACGGCATTGACCGACTCTACTCGAGTCGCATAGCGCTGGGCAGAAGCGCGGTCAAATTTAACCGCTATCCCACCCTTTTTGCCGCGTTTACATGCTTACGCTTTTAGCATGCGCTTGTGGCTGGGCAAGTATGACGGCCGTCATACAACGTACTACGGCCATGGAACAACGCGTGCGATGACGACCGCCATACGCGTGTACGACGGCCGCCGTATCATGAAACTAATAGAGCGTCAAACATGAGCTTTTCTACCTCATCACTGTTATCTCGGCTCCTGAATTTTCTGCTTTTTACGCCAACTTTGCATACATCTTTATATTTATAGAACGTTAGATTACAAGAAATAACAAAATAATACTGGAACACAATTTCAAAGAAATTGAAGAAGTGGCATCCTTGGGCTGATCAGCAAACCTATAAGGTAACCGAAGATAAAAGTAAACCCAAGTTTTATGTACTTAACATGTTTCCTCATCTTCAGGTGCTGGCTGTATGGTGGTCACCCTTTAGGCTATATTGCGAGCGATATATACGCCCGTTTCAGCGTCAGAATGGCTTTTATCGTACTAAACGTATGGGCTATGATGCGTACGGACTGCCCAGCTGTGAGTAATATGCCATCAAGACAGGACAACATCCGCTATCACCACTGAAAAGAATATTGAACACTATCGTGAACAATTTGGATAAGATAGGGCTTCTCATTTGATTGGAGCCGTGAGGATTAGAACGTGCGACCCTAAGTATTACCATTAGGACACAGTCTTTGACGTATGTTCAATTGTTCTATTGTATTAGCCGTCAAAAGCGCAAAACCCATTGAAAACCTCAATCAAAGCACCTCGACAGGGAGAAAGGCTGCTTTACAGCCATGTGCACAGGGCGAGAGCTGACAGCTTACGATGAACTATCGTATAGCTTATAAGGGCGAGACGATGGTGAACTGGTGTGCTGGTTTAGGTACTGTTTTGGCCAATGATGAGGTAGTAGACGGCGTGAGTGTGCGTGGCGGATTCCCTGTTGTGCAGAAAAAAATGAGCCAGTGGTGCTTTATCGCGTGTCGGCTTACTCCACAACGTTTATTAGGACGGTCTTGATTACCGTTGATTGGAGTGAATCAATAAAAGAAACGCAGAAAAACCGGATAGGACGTCTGAAGGTACTGAAATGCAATTCCGTGGTTGATACCGATGAAAACCTTTACTATTTTCACCACTGCGCTGATACCATTTTTGGTGTTACTTTTCATGGTATTAGCTCCTGAGAGTGAGCTGGTAGAGAAGTTAACTACTGCTGAACAGAAAGCTGAAGTTGAGCAATATCTCGACTATGTGAAGAGCCGCACGGAACTTGATCGTATGAGCGACCGTAAGGTTACAGGCGTATTCAGTGGTTCGTATGCGGTGAATCCATTCACTGGTGACAACATTCCTGCATGCGATGTGGATATGTTCTTGCAGGCTATGGTACAGGAGCGATTATGGCATTGCCTGCACACGATAGTCGTGACTATGCTTTTCGCACGCCATTTTAACCCGCCAATTATTCCACTTATCGAAGGTGCTGATGTATCAGAAGAGAGTTTTGATGCCAAGAAGGCATAGTAATGAACTCGCCTGTAAGCGGAAAGCAAACATTAAATGGTTTTACGCTGAACGGCTGCACGGTGAAAGAGGTTATCGGAGAAACCAAAACAGTTTGTTACTTCGATTACACAATTTAGGTCGTAAAGGTGAACTATCGTTTGCGCGATGCTATTTTTTCTGCCGTCAGCGTTACTGGGGTGAACCTTTCCTGCTTTACTATGAAAATGGTATTCCTCGCATCGTTCCCGAAGAGTGTTTACCCATAGAACTGCCCGAAATAAAAAGAGTATAAGCTCACCGAAAGTGGTGAACCTCCATTGGGTCGTGCGAGAAATGGGCATGGATACTGTGGCAAAGAAGGTGGTTGAAAAATAGTAAATTGACGAGGAAAACCGTGTTCCACTGACCTTACACCATGCTGGCTTTGCAGGCTCATCTGCTTACTATCTGAGATATATGGATCCGAAAACTTGACAAGGCACTCCTATCTCAGCCGAAGCAGGACAGTATTGAAAACACGTTGACCTGTATGTGGGAGGTACCGAGCATGCAACGGGTCACCTAATATACAGTAGATTCTGGAATAAATTTCTCTTCGATAATGGTGTTAGCTACGAAGAAGAACCCTATCAGAAGCTGATTAATCAGGGTATGATTCAAGGACGATCAAACTTTGTTTACCGTGTCAACGAACTAAGTAGCGAGAATAAACCTGTATTTGTAAGCTATAACCTGCGTAAGAATTATAAAGACGTTGCACCTATACACGCATGGGTGAACCTCGTTAAAAACGATATACTTGACGTTGATGCTTTCCGCGCATGGAGTCCTGAATACAAAGACGCCGAGTTTATTCTTGAAGACGGTAAATATATTTGTGGTTGGGCTATCGAAAAGATGTCAAAATCGATGTACAATGTGGTGAATCCTGACGACATCGTAAACGATTATGGCGCTGATACACTACGTCTTTTACGAAATGTCTTGGCCATTAGAAGTCAGCAAGCCTTGGGACACCAACGGATAGATGGTTGTTTTAGATTCTTAAAGAAAACTATGAGCTCTTCTGGGACAGAACTGATAATTGGCTTTGTAAAATGATGATAACCTACGCAGGAAAAATCTGAAGAGTTTGCACAAACTCATCAAGAAAGTAACACAGGATATTGAGAACTTTAGCTTCAATACATCAATATCTGCTTTCATGATTTGTGTAAACGAATTGGGTCAACAAAAGTGCTAGCCGTGAAATGATTTCATAGTGATGAGTGCTCTATTGCGTTTTGCTCCACATATTGCTGAGGAATTGTGGAACGAATTAGGCGAAAAGGAAACGGTTTGCGATGCACAGTGGCACAAATGGAACGAGGAATACCCTTGCAGAAAAACGAAATTCAGCTCACTGTCCGTTTAATGGTAAGGCTCGTTTCAGAAGATGTTTGCTGCAGATGCTTCTAAAGATGAATGAGAAGCTTATCTTTGAAGATGATCGCACTGCCAAATATACAGAAGGCATGCAGATTATGAAAGTTATTGTAGTGCCTAAAAAGATTATTAACATCGTTGTCAAATGACAATAAACCATCAAATTATATGGAACGAGGCGAAGGATTATATCTCTATAACCCTCGGATTATGCTTTTGTATGCTTTTTGCCTGGACAACCTTCTTGTTACCCCATGAAATTGTAACGGGAGGTGTAACAGGCTTTTCGGCCATTATCTTTATGCGTTTAATGTCCCAATTGAGACCAGTTATTTTATTATAAAGTAACAAAATGTTTCTGCTGCCAGCCCTAAAATATTAGGATTTAAATTCTTAATAAAAACCATCTATGCTATATTTGCTCTTTCGTTCCTTTTGTGGGTAGCGCAAGAATTAATGCCCGTAGATGCACATGGACATTATATAAAAATATTGGGCGAAGGGAGATTTTATGTCGCTTTCATCGGTTGTACCATGACAGGAACCTCATTAGCTATTGTGTTTATGAACAATGGTTCAACGGGTGGAACTGATATTACAGCAGCAGCAGTAGAATAAATATTATAACTCGTTGGGACAGGTACTTATTGTGTAGACCTTGTATTAGCTAGCTGTTTCTCATTCTGAATTTAGGATAGTCTCGCCTGCTATTCCTAAGGTGGTATTCGGATTGTGTACGATGGTGGTTGAGAATTTTATGCTCGACTCATGTAATGAACGCAAGAAGAGAGTCGGTTCAATCATGATTTTCTCGAAAAGAAACACATGGATAGCAAACGCTATTGGTACCGAAATGACCCCATGGTGTGACTATTCTGACGGACATGGGTGGTACACGGGACAAGAAATGAAGGTACTTTTGTATTCTAAGCTAAACGACGTGAGAGTACAAGTATTTTCAGATTAATAAAATGATTGACTCTAACGCCTTTGTTTCACAAAGTTCGTTATTGGTGTTTCATGGAGAACTTTGATAAAAATAAAAGGAAAATACCAAAAAGACAAGAAAAAGGCAGTACCACTACACCAACATTGGAAAAACAAAGACAACGTAAAAAGATTAAAATGAAGATAGTATTTGTTACCAATAATAAGCATAAGCTACAAGAAATTAGAGCTATTTTGGGTTCCGATTGAGATAGTTTCATTGGCCGACATTGGTTGTTACGATGAAATACCTGAGACTCTGCAACACCTTGAGGCGAATGTACATCAGAAAGCTGAATACTGCTTTTCAATCATTATCATCTGAGTTGCTTTTGCTGATGATACAGGACTTGAAGTAGATGCTTTAGATGGAGCTCCGGGTGTACATTCAGCACGATATGCCGAAGGTACTGATCACGACAGCGAAGCCAATATGAAAAGTTGCTATGAACTGGGTGATAACACAAATAGGAAAGCACGATTTCGTACTGTAATCAGTTTGATACTTACAGAAGAAGGTAATTCGTCGTCCTATAAAGAATATCAGTTTGAAGGTGAAGTCAAAAGCATATAGCAAAAAGAGAAGCATGGTAGTGAAGGCTGGCTACGACCCATTGTTTATACCTGATGGCTATGATAAAAAGCTTTGCTGAATCAAGAGGAAATTAAAAATAAAATAAGTCATAGAGCAAGAGCCGCTGCTCAATTAGCCGACTTTTTAAAAGGGAAATAAGTTAAATTGATTTCCCTTTTTACGTCGTAAAAGGCACGACGATTACGCAATAAAGGCATTACGTTTTACGTTGTAAAGGCATTGTAACATGTTGTAATGCAACACTTTACGATATAACGATACATCAATTACATTATAAACGTATTCCTTTCATGATGAAAAAGACTATTCTTTCAGCTTTAGTGCTTTTCTTCTCACTTGCTTCGCATGCAACGTCGGGACTGTGGAAAACTTATCTAAGCTATTATGAGCCTACAGAAATAGAGAAGGGAATGAATGGCAATATTTATGTTCTGCTCAAAAGACCTTTTATTGCCAGTAATCAAAAATGACCAGAGTATACAGACCTTTGATAAGCTAAATGCACTTAGCGACTGTAATATTGAACATATAGCGTGGTGTCAGCAGCATTGGTTATAGGTATATACCAATAATAAGCACGACTTGTTATCGCCTAACGGTAATGAGAGAATGTTGTTGACTACATGAATGCTACCATGACCGAAAACAGTAAACAGCATTGATGTAAGTGGAAATATGCCTATTTATCTACTGCTTGCTGCGTTATGAAGCTGGAATGTACAAAATGCTGAAATCAGCAATACATACAACTTAGGTTTCTATGTAAACTATAGCCGCGTAGAAGGCAACTATATTTACGCAGAGTCGAGCCCACAAGGTTCTTATCGTGTTTACTTACTGATAATCTTCTGGACCGAAATAACTGGGTAAGAATGACATTTTAGACTATATAACAAGGTAATGGACCCCCACTTTGTTGGCTCTTGAAGACGCTTAATTTTGGGAGGCCAAAGCATAATTATTTTGAATTCACTAAATTTTATCGTGGAAAATTATACTCGGTAGGAGGAGGTTATACCCCTACCAACGATCTCTATAGACCTGGTTGCGTACAAATATACGACGGAAGCAAATGGACTTTTTATCAAGACAACATCAAGGACATAACAGGATATGATTTTGTTGACTTAGCTTCGATGGATATTGATCCTAAAAACGAAAATCACGTATTTGCATCAGGTCGTACAGGCGTTTACGAATTTTTGAATGGTCAATTTGTTAAGGCATATAATTGCGATAACAGTCTTTTACAAACTGCTTCGACAGTAAGCGCAAACAACAAAAATTACTGTATAGTTCTCGGAATAAAATTTGATGATAAAGGAAATTTGTGGGCAACAAATAGCATTAGTTCTTCAACATCTATTCTTCAACTTACACCAGATGGACAATGGAACAACTATCATCATACAGAGTTAGCAAATACAACTGTTCACTGAAAGTGCATGAAAACGCCTGTAATTGACAGTCGTGACTGATGTATAGCTAATAACTTCACCGTTATCCGATGGCAGTTAGTTTTCAACCCACAACAAAACACGATTAAACAATACAGTCAGTTTATTCAACGAAGAGGAAGAACAGAAACCCATATTTTATTTGTGAGGGTTGCTGAAGACCATGATAAAAATATGTGGATTTGCGCTACAGATAAAGGACCTTTCATTCTTAAACCCGAACAAATAACTGCTAATAACCCTGTTTTTCATCAGGTTAAGTGCCTCGTAACGATGGAACTAACTATGCTGACTATTTACTTGCTGGTGTAGACATTAGCTGTACGTATGTTGATAAGGTAACAGAAAATGGATTGGTACGCCTGGCGACGGTATTTACTTGATTAGTTTCGGATAATATTCATCAGCCAAAACATTTCACTACAAGCACAGTAAGCTGCCTCTAATAACATAGAATCGCTGACTATGAACGAAGAGACGGGTGAATTGTTCATAGGAACTGATACGTGATTATGCCTGCATGCATGAGCGATGCCACAGCAGCGGAGTGGAATGACCAAGACTAGTGTCTTACGCTACCCTAATCCTGTTCGTCCCGACTACATGGGCGCTGGCACACATAATAACAGGTCGCGACGAGCGAGCAGGACGTGAAAATAGCATAACTTCAAACGCGCACTTGTAAACACAGGAAAAGCTGCTAACGGAGAATATAAATGGTAAGGGCTTTGATGAGAACGGAAAAACGCGTGGCTTCAGGTGTGTGCATGGTAGAGAGCAGCTACTGAAAGAAGGTAGTAAAGGTGTAGTATGTAAGTGAGCAGCTATAATAAAACTGACTCAGTACAAGCAAATATAATTCTAAGTCTACTCAGAGTATCCCTCCTTTTCATAATTGATGAAAGGGAGGGATTTGTCGTTTATTCCACCTTTTATATATAATAAGGGTGTATTCAGCATATCTTTGTTATTGTATTCCTATTAAATTAAAATTTCATGGAGCATACCCTACTTCTTTCATTTATTATTTGATTTAATTATTAAAAAGAAAAATAAAGAAGAAGAAAGAAAAGGCCAGTCGATAAGTTGAAAACTTATGAAGTAAAATTTTGGTCATTTCGTTATCAACTTCTTTATTATCTTTACGTAGTATGATAGCATACTCAAAGCATCTGTTTCAGTATTTTGCAGTGAGTCATCAACGCTTTTATTAGATTGTTGATATTGTATATGTTGACAATATTTTTAGTGTTGGAAAAGGTTGATAACTCGTTCGACCCTGAAATGATAACATATGTTGATATCCACAAAAGCATAGACATGAAAATATAGCTGTGGATAACATGCATAGTTATTAGTTAACTTATAAAATGGTTATAAACAGGGTTACCAACAGTTATCCACGGCTGTTAAGGACAGCCTGTACTTGAAGCTGGACCATATCAGTGTGTAATAGAATTAAGACAGGCGCACCTGCCACGCAACATGGTTTGTTGCCAAAGATATCAAGGCCTACATGGAAGGTCAACTTGCAGGCCAGTCACTTTTCTATCTCTGACCTGCAGCCCATAAATCCAGTATAAGGACGTGTAGCAATCTCAGATACTTACGACAGGGGTATTAACATGGAAGCAAGGTGCATATTTGCACTAGGTCCATTGGATACCATGAGTCTTCGAGGTGACTCTAGAGAATTAATTCTGCTGAAGACCATTGTTGGCCTGCCACATTTGTACAATGGCTGCTGTTTCTTGAGGAATTTTCGCAGTAACGCTTTTTCCTTTTGGCCTCCAAAAGAAATATTCGGGTAGAAGGATAATGTTATTTTCCTCAATAACTTCTTCATTAATGGTAAGGGGTAAGTCCTCGATGTGCCGCAAAAGGAGCAACACTCATCCATTGCTGAAATCTTTTCTCCAATAATAGTAGGAAGAAGTCGTAATTGAGATTTAGATTGTGGAAAAAGTGTGGAAAACTCAAGATTAATAGGGTAACCTAATTCTTCAAACACTTTATAATTGTCAAAAGCGGTTGGAATAGGCTGAATACCTTTATTATTATTTCTTGTTAATGCTTTCGTTGTTTGCGTGACGCTTATTAATATGGGCAACGCGATAATTATCATCATCGAAAGCGCATGCGCAAAATAGTTCGACCTTAATCACATTATGAAGGTCGGCAATGGCGGTGGTGAATTTTAGCCGTTAATCTTCTATAAAAGAGCATTTAAACCCCTTTATTCCGTAATGGGCCCGGCATTGATATCAGCCTCCATAAATCCTGCACATTCGGAGCCAGCTCTTCAGGGCGTAAAAGGCTTGAGAAAAGCATGGTTATCCTCACATTAGGTTACTTTGAGCGTAAGAGACATGCCACTACTGAACTGCCGCAGGCAACGTCACCCATTGCTGAAAACGGATGACGAGTATATGCTCAGTCTTCATTCGAAAATAGGTATTAGATAGTTTAAAATTAAGAATTAACCGGTTCTTATTTTGATAAAGAACAGGGTTGGTAGCCTGGCCGTTATACATCTTCATCTGTCGATAAAATCATGTATTTGCGGCCAGCTTCGATATCTTCTAACAGCTGGTCAATGGCTGTAGACAAATCAACCTGCAAGGCTCAGCAGCTATCATTTAATTTTGATTTACACAGCGTAATGTGTTCTTCAGATGCATCTTTTCTTCCGCTTTGCTCACGCACATGAGTTATATTTTTAAGCGCAAGAACAGAAAGACGGTCAACGCTGGCAGGACTTCCTCGGCGTTCAGACGAGCATCGGGCAAAAGATTAACGCGTTAGAATAAATCTGATCGGAAATAAGAATCAATCTGCTCAACAAGATCTGTTCTATCCTGATTACTTCTATCAATACGACGCTTTAAAGCTAAAGCCTCTAAAGGATCGATATGTGGATCGAGTGGTGACAATATCCTTCAAGATGCCATTGTACAGTGCCCATCCAACACTTTCAAATAAAAGACGGTTTTCTACAGAACCTTTCTCACAAGGGTTGTTAATAGGAGTAATCAATGTTATTCTTTAGATGGGTAATCTTCTAATTGCTTTTATTGAAGATTTCTATTACACTGCTGTGCTGCAAAAGCTCATATCTCTTTTAGATTGATTTAGATTTCTTTGCAAAGATACCAACTTATTTTTCAACTATGCAATAGCTATTCTGTACACAGTAGGTTTCTATGCACAAAATATATAGGTTGTGCAATAAATGTATTTTTCTTCATATTTGTGCACTATGGCAAAAAGTTATTTACTTTTGCAACCGATTTTGTGCGTTAAAATACGTTTATAACATTTAATAACAATACAGTCTATGTTGCGAGAAATCGAAATCTACAGTTAAGGCTATTATCGCTGATAAACGGTGTAGACAGCTGTAGAGGCAGGTAAACCCGGAAGCAAAGTTTCACAAACGACCCTTGGTGCAGACTCACTTGACACCGTAGAGCTGATTATGGAATTTGAAAAGAGTTTGGTATTCTCATTCCGAGCGACAAGGCTGAAACCATTCAGACTCGTACAGTGACGCCATCAACTATATTCGGAGAACGCCAAGGTAATAAGTTGAGCGAAGAGTGTCTTTAAAGCGTTTAATGTCAATCATATTAAACGCTAATAAAACTAAAATATTAGATGGAATTAAACAGAGTTGTTGTAACAGGAATAGGAGCTGTTACACCTTTAGGCAATACAGCAGAGGAAACTTGGCAGAGCCTTTTGAGGGAAAAAGTGGGCTGCCCTTTTGCACAGTTTAACGCAGCTAATTTCAAGACACAGTTTGGTGAGAGGTTAAAAACCTGATGTTGAGAAAGACATCAATCGTAAAGAGGCTCGCAAGATGGATCGTTGCACACAGTTGGCAAATCAGTGCTATACAAGGTGGAATGATTCAGGAAATGGACTTGGAAAAAGAGGACAAGAACCGCATAGGAGTAGTATATGTATAGGTATCGGAATCCGTACATTTCGAGGATGAAGTAATGTAAATTATTGTGAGAATGATAAAACAGCTCCAAAATTCAACTTATTTTATCCCGAAGATGATTTCTGATATTGCAGCCGGTCAAATAAGTATGCTTTTATGGTTTTCATGGTCCAACTATGTAACGACAAGTGCTTGTGCTTCTTCAACTCATGCACTTGCTGATGCGTTTAACCTGTTGCGCTTTAGGAAAGGCTGATGTAATTGTAGCTGGTGGCGCAGAAGCAGCTATTTGCGAATGCGGTGTTGGCGATTCAATGCAATGCATGCACTTTTCTACCCGTAACGATGACCCACAAGGGCGCAAGTCGTCCCTTTCAGTAGCAAGTCGCGATGGTTTCGTAATGGGCGAAGGTTCAGGATGTCTTGTTCTTTGAAACTCTTGAACATGCAAAGAAGCGTGAGCAAAAATCTATGCCGAAATGGTAGGTGAAGGTATGAGTGCTGATGTCATCATATCACCGCTTCTCACCCTGAGGGCTTAGGTGCAAAGCTGGTTATGAAAGAGGCTCTTCAAGATGCAGGTTTGAATACATCTGATATCGACTATATCAATGTACACGGAACATCTACTCATGTAGGTGATATTTTCAGAAGCTGGCAATTACGATCTCTTTTGGTGAGTACGCTTATAAACTGAATATTAGTTCAACAAAGAGTATGACTGGTCACCTCTTTGGCGCTGCAGGTGCTGTTGAGGCTATGGTTTGTGTGTTGAGCGTAAAGAACGACATCGTGCCTCCCACCATTAATCAGCGCAGAAGGCGATAACTGATCCTGAACTTGACTACAACATGAATTTCACCTTTAATACCGCTCAGAAGCGTGAGGTGCGTGCCGCATTGCTCGAATACTTTCGGCTTCGGTGGTCATAACGCATGTGTAGTATTCAAAAAGTATGCTGAATAATAAGTTTATGTTAATCAACATAATCGACTCGAATAAGGCCCTTTCCGCAAGGAGAAGGAGCTTTTATTCTTCTTTATATCAAATAATGGGCTTTGTATCCTCATAACATCAGCTATTATAAGAGTGGCGCTGATGCACAAGAGTGTGGATGCACAGAAATAAAAAGGCAAGCCTGTTAACAACGAACGTCTCGAATTTTAGGCGATGCTATTCTCGACGCTACAGTGGGCGATATTGTTTATCGTCATTTTCGCAAGCGAAGGCTTTTAACCAATACGCGTTCGAAGCTTGTACAACGCGACACGCTTAATAAGCTGGCCAATGAATTAGGTATTACAAGCTAATTTTGTCGAGTGGGCATACTATTTCTCATATATAGCTAGTATGGAGGGTAACGCTGTGAGGCCCCTTGTTGGTGCGCTTTATCTTGATCGTGGCTACGATGCCTGCATGGTTTTCCTGAAAGAACGCATCTAAAACAGATGATTAATATTGATAAGGTTGCTGCTATAAAGAAGTAAACTTTAAAAGCAAGCTTATTGAGTGGAGCCAGAAAAACCGTATCAAACTCAATTTTTTAAACTTCTTTGAAGAAGCTAAGGATAAAGACGGAAGTCCTGTTTTTCTTATCAAATTATTCTCGAGGGCATAGAAGGTATGTGTAGTGGTAGTTTCTCAAAAAGGAGAGTCAGCAGAAAGCTTCTAAAGATACACTGAACAAATTAAAGAAAGAGCCCAGTTTATCGACCAGTTTTTGCATGGCAAAAAGCTGAACGTACCAAGATGGAAGAAACAGCCTATCAAGCTATTCCTGATACGAATACGAATCAGGATTTCATGGTTAAATTCGACTGCAGAAGTTCATACTGAAGAAACGCAAGAAGCAGTTTACACTGAACCTATTCTCACTGAGACCGAGAGTGTAGACAATACCCCACATACCGATGAATTTGATCTTTAGCGATATTAGTGCTAAGGAGAAGAGTCGTGAAGAGATTATAGCAGCTGCCGAACGCCGCATTTTTCCGATGAAAAATTATAGAGTAAAGCCTGCGCGGTCACATGATAACCCCCGCAGGCTTTATTCGATTACAAAGATTATTCATTAATAGCTGTCTATTCGGTTATTTATAGTTATCTTTACCCCAAATTATTGCTTTTGTTATGAGAATTATTCTGTTTTGTGAGAATAAAGTATGCTATTGACATTTTGCACCCTATTCAGCTCGGAAGCCGATCGTGAAGGTGGCAATGATGTTGTGGTATGCATGAAAAAGATAACTAATTTCCCACTTAAAAACGATGTGTGCTGACTATTTACATTCAGTAGTTTATAACTCATGCGCCGAAGCTGTTTTTGTGCCTCGAAAACATTAGCCTTACTATCTTTTCGTTAAAATACAATTTTTCACGGCTATGCAGCCGAGAAAAAGACCATCTGATTATTCGCAGATACTTCGATACTTATTTTTACACAAGGCCCTTATCACGAATAACTTTAAACGTTTGGCTGAAAGGGCATGGCGATTTCGAAGTATTAGAAACGGGTTGGCTGCGTCAAGACTGGATATTTTCAGCACAACACGACTTCGATAATGAACGTCATCAACTTCCCGAATGCCGCATGGAAAGCAGCAAATAGTGCTTTTATGCACCCATATTTCTCACCGAAAATAACGTCGCTTCCCGTTATCAAAGACAACTTAAGTTTTGTCAACAAAAGGACGTATTGTTGTTGAGAGTTTCATCCGCTCACACGCCAAGAGTGGGTAGACGAGCATAAGGCCTCTGGCTACCAATACTGACAATATGATTTTCGTCGACGACTACAGCGTAATGAAGTATATGCTGATGTGCTGACGTGATGATTGACGATACCTCTTCAAATCATTTATGAGTTCTTATTACTCGATAAAGCCTGTAACACTGAACGCAATTTCAAAGATATTTATTGAAGAACATCACAAATCCTGATGATTTGTGCGACGCTATTGATGGCAGAGTAGAAACGAAGAGTATATTAACCTGCGGAAATGTCAATATCAGCAATTATGATCCCCTATACCGACGGCCGAGTAGCACATCGAATGCTTGAAGGCGCACGCGATTATATTCTGTCGAAAAGGCGTGCCAAAGCAACGAAAACTTAATTTGTAGCGAGCACAAGCATTAAAACCTTTGGTCGTATTCGTAAATAGGTTTTTCAAACAACTATAGAAACAGTTGTTAAAAAGAAAAGCACTACGAAGCGGCTATTCCATTATATTTTAGCCTTTCCATTTTAAATATTGAGCATAAAACGCAATTTTACGATGCAAGAATATCATGAAATGTTGAACTTCACGGTTGGACCAGTGATGTCAAGCGATGCAGTTAGAGCTATAGGAGGTGAGCAAGTTCTTACTTTAGAACGTCCGAATTCTCACAAATCATGTTTGAGAACGAAGCACTTGTAAAGAAATTCGCCAAGGCTGCCCCCACATCACGCGTAGTTTTCATTACAGGCTCGGGCACAGCTGCTATGGAAGCAACAATCATGAATACGTTTACACCTGATGATAAGCTACTTGTCATTAACGGAGGTAGCTTTGGAGAGCGTTTCGTTCAGCTGTGTCAAATCCACCATATCCCTTATACCGAGCTTGTTCCTGAATTTGGTTTTGATATTAATGCCGATATGCTGGCACCTTATGATCAGCAGGGTTACACAGGCTTTTTGGTGAATGTCAATGAAACTTCCACTGGTGTGCACTACAATATTGAGCTTATTAGCGATTTCTGTAAGCGCAACAACCTGTTTCTTGTTGTCGATGCCATCAGCCTGTTCCTTGCCGACCCATTTGATATGGAAGCCTTAGGAGCCGATGTAATGATAACAGGCTCGCAGAAAGCATTAGCTTGTCCTCCGGGGAATATCGATTATTACACCTCGTCACGTGTAGAACGTGTGAATAATCATCATGCAGGCTGCATGTATTTCGATTTAAAGGACGCTTTAAAACGGTAACGTGGACAAACACCGTTTACTCCTGCTGTTGGAATACTCAGACAAATCAACACCCGACTGCGTGAAATAGACGCGTCAGGGGCATTGAGGCCGAAATGAACCGCATAAAACCATTGCCGACGACTTTCGTCAGCGTGTAAAAATCGTTGCCATTCGATTTTGTTTCGCATGCACAGGGCAACGCTGTAACCCTCTTCACCCTCGAAATGTATCGGCATTTAGTATCTCACAACACTGAAAGACGAGTATAATATATGGATTTGCCCCTAACGGCGGCGATATGCGCGACCGTGTATAGCCCTGCGTAGTGCCACATAGGCGCACTTTACCATTGAGGATAATACGCGCCTTATCAACGCCTCTGAAAGATATGCAGCAACGAGGACTATTATAAAAACGAATCGCATGAAAAAGTTATCACTTACGGCACTTATGACCCCATACACAGGGGCATATCCGATTGTTAGAACGTGCAAAAGCTTTGGGCGATTACCTTGTGGTGGGTGTTACGGCTGACAACTTCGACCGCGCACGTGGTAAAATAAACGTGCAACAGTCGCTTATTGAGCGCATTGAGGGCGTCAGACAAACGGGCTCTTGCTGACGAAAATTATTGTAGAAGAACACGAAGGTCAGAAAATCGACGACATTAAACGCCTTATCATTGATATCTTCACTGTAGGTCTCTGACTGGGAGGGCTCGTTTTGATTATCTTAACGAATATTGCAAAAGTAGTATATTTAGACCGCACGCAAGGTATATCAAGTTCCGATATTCGCGCTGAGAAATTTGATATTCAATTAGGTCTTATTGGCGAGTCGCCCATACTGAATAAAATAGCAAGAGAGGTGCAACATGTCAACGGATTATCATATATGGTATAGCGTACCGATTTTAAGCTGAACAACGAATCAAACCATATTCCTTCATATAGCGATATTGACGAATTGCTCAATCATTGTAATGCGGTGTACATCATATCAAGCCCACTTTGCCACACATGATGATATTAAAAAGCTCTGTCTTACGGGCGCGACGTCTAGTGAATCGCCAATAACCATTGATAAAGAACAATATCAGGAACTTCGTGAGTACGCCAACGAGCAGGGTTGTTTTCCGATGCCCTGAAAAACGGCCTATTCAATGGCCTATCATCGCCTACGCTGTTGGCAAAACAGGTATCATTGGCGATATTGTTTCGGTAGATGCACATGTACAAGTCTTTCAAACATTCAAAATCAGTGGAATAGCATTTGCGCATGGGGACCAACGGCTTTTGCTTCCCATCTTCCAGCTGCTGAATCAACTATTCTCAACGACAAAATCATTACACGACTTGATGACGATAAAAACCTTTTCGACGCCTTTACTAAAATATCATTCGTTTATCCGCACGCTGTAGCTTTCAATGAAAGTGAGGCAGGAGTAAAATCGGAAGGTGAATTAATCATCTCTGGAACAAAAAGGTTACATCTATGTTCCAGCGCCTTGGTGGAAGACCGATTATTTTGAAATCAGGTACGAAAAATCCTGCTAACAACAAAGCGTTATTTCTATCAACTTGACGGTGAAGGCATAGCGATACGAATTGGTATCGTTCGTGAAAAGCCGTGCAAACTCGACGTCCGTACAGCTATATCAACACTGAAGTTTCAGAAGCCATTGTCGAAACGATAAACGATTTTTATGCGCAACGCGATCTCGTTATCATTTAAATGGCACGGTGTATCATTAAAGTGCGCATACAGCCAGTGGCTGTTTATCGTGCAATATACCGCAATTGACATATTGCATACTGATTTTCAAACTTTATTTAAAGGCGATAGTAAATTCATTTAAGCTATTATAGTAAAGGGAATTGCCGTACGGCATACCCTCTTTTATTTGTCACGTGTTTGACGGCTGTCGTACACGTCGCTCGACGACCGCCATGCACATCGTACCACAGATCGCCAGCACATCGTACCACAATCGCTGTACATATCGTATCACGACCGCCGTACAATCACCAGTCTTGTATAATATTTTTCTATCACGTCCGTTTTGTTGTCCTTTTGGTGTATGAGCTGAAGCAGTATGATGTTATACATTTTTCTTTTGTCTTCGTCTTTTACCCTTTTCGTTTTATATTTTTAATAGCATTGTGCTATACATTTTTCTTATTTATGTTTTCTTTTTATCTTTTCCCATCTTATATTTTTAATGGTATTGCATTGCACATTTTTCTTTATACTCATCTTTTGTCTTTTATAAGTTGTATCACAGCTCTGGAAGAGCTGCTCGTAACTCCCAGTCATGCCATAGGCTGACTGGGGCATAGGCATGTTTGGGTCGTACTTTCGACTCTGGAGGAGTCGCTGCGTTATAATTAGTTACTTTATTTGTTGGGCGACCTCCAGAGTCGACGCAAAGTTGTTTCCTTTTTCCTCGGGTCACCCTTGCTGACCTGAGGTTAGGATGCTGATTGCCCGCAGTCAGTGCTGTGTGCTTCTTGATAGATTTATAAGTACTATCAAAGAAGTTGTACCTTTTACAGATGGTTAATTTGTATTTGTTCGTTTAGACATCTTTTTATATATTGTGAGTATGAGGTATACTATATTGTTTTTCCACCGTAGTATTATAGTGCATTTATTTTTCTTCCATTTTCTTTTCCGGGTAGTGTATCATAGCCTGGAAGAGCTACCTTTCTGTAACTCCCAGTCGCGCCGCTAGGCTGACTGGGGGTGTAGACACGTGTGGTGGCTTTCGACTCTGTGAGCGCCGCCCTGCGTTATTATGACTTACTTTATTTGTTGGGCGACTCCCGCAGAGCCGATACAACTTAGTCCTTTTCCTCGGGTCACCCTTTGCTGACCTGAGGAACTGAACGCCGACGTGCCCGCAGTCAGCGCTGTGCTTGATAGCTATGGGTACCACTCGAAGAGTTGTACTCACAGATGCACTTGCACTACTGTTCGTTTATCTTTTACATATTGTGAGTACGAGGTGTTACTATACGTCATATCCACCGTAGTATTATAGTGCATCTATTACTTTTTCTTCCATCTTCTCTTTTCGCAGTGTATCATAGCTCTGGAAGAGCTATTCTTTCTGTAACCCCCAGTCATGCTGCAGGCCGGACTGTGTGTGCAGACATGGTGTAGCATTTTCGACTCTCGTAGGAGTCGTCCCGCGTTATTATGACTTACTTTATTTGCTGGGCGACTCCCGCAGAGTCGACGCGAGTTACTTCTTTCCTCGGGTCACCCTTTGCTGACCTGAGGTTGTTGACGCTGACTGCTCCACAGTCAGTGCTGTATGGATATATCCCCATGTTTCTACTGTATCATAGCTCTGGAAGAGCTACTCTTCCGTAAACCCCGGTCATGCTGCAGGCCGACTGTGTTGCCAGTCGTCGTACTTTCGACTCTGGATGTGCGCGTTATTACGACTACTTTACTTTTTGTTGGGCGACTCCTCGCAGAGTCGACGCAAACTTATCTTTTCCTCGGGTCACCCTGGCTGACCTGAGGGTTAGATGAGTTGACTGCTCCGAGTCAGTGCGTGCTTGATATGTTTTAGGTTACTATCAAAAGTAGCGTACTCTTTATGGATACACTCTACATTTATTCGCTTAGCTATCTTATCTATATGTTATGAGTATGAGTGTATACTATATTGTTTTTCACCGTAGTATTATAGTGCATTTATTACTTTTTCTTCCATTTTCTTTTCCGCAGTGTATCATAGCTCTGGAAGAGCTACCTTTTTCGTAACCCCCAGTCATGCTGCCGACTGGAGGGCGTAGGTATTGGTAGTACTTTTCGACTCTGCAGGAGTCGCCCGATTGATTATGCACCATTTGGTTGCGACTCCTGCAGAGTCGTTAAACATGCGTTGTTTTTCCGGGTCAGCCTGGGCTGACCTGAGGTTGATTGAGCGTTGACTGCTCCGGCAATCAGTGCTGTATGGACATATCCCCATGTTTCACCATCATAGCTCTGGAAGAGTTACTTTGCAACCCCCAGTCATGCTGCAGGCTGACTGGGGGTGTAGGCATGGTCAGTGCGCATTTTCGACTCCTGCAGGAGTCGCCCCTGCGTTATTATGACTTACTTTATTTGTTGGGCGACTCCTCCAGAGTCGACGCAAAGTTGCTATTTCCCTCTCGGGTCACCCTGCTGACCTGAGATATGAGCTGACTGCTCGCAGTCAGTGCCATGTGGAAATATTCCCCATGTTCTCACTGTATCATAGCTCTGAGGAGCTATCTTTCGTAACCCCAGTCATGCTGCAGGCTGACTGGGGCATAGGCATGCTTTATCAGCACCCTCGACTCTGGAGGAGTCGCCCCTGCATCATCAAGTCATATGGTGTTTTTCAGAGCGATATGCCTTTATCCGTTATCTTTAATTCCTATGCCAATAATAGCCCCTAAATAATCATGTAGTCAATGTCTAACTAACAACATTACCTCCTTATAAAAATTATTTTTCGATTTTACTTTTATTTTTATTCTTATTCGTTTTTATTATAATTATTCTTTTTACCTTTGCAGCCGTGGAGAGTATTGTATTCATACATCAAGGTATTAGTAAAAGTGCGAGAGGGTTCTTGTTTCTTAGCAACTTTTACAGGCATTATATTTGGCAGTTTCAAATATTTTGCTAACACACACACACACACACACACACAAGTGTGTAGCACTAAACACGCGTTACATATTATATGTTTACGCGCGCAACACGTTGCGTTGTATTTATTAAACAAAGGGGTTTATGTGCAAGTTCCCTCTGTTAGCCTTTTTGGTGTCTTAGAACGTAAGTAGTATAATAGATAATAAACATACATTTGATATATATTCAAAGTAACTAAATAATAATAAACATGATAGCAGCTACTTTTTCTTATTTGTGCTACATAGAGGCTGGTAGTTGTATTAGCGCAAACTCCCGCTCCTTTTCTTGTAACAACAGCAGAAGGCGTGCCTTTGCATTTTCAGGTTACTGATGCTGTTAATAAGAAGGTACAGATGTTGTTACAAAACCAGGGAGCACGCATCCCTTCTCCATCAATGATGCATTACGATAAGGGTTATTATTCCAGCGACAGTTTTGCACGGTGCAGTTTGCAATGTTGATAAATTAGGTTATTTATCTTTCGTACACATATTGAAACGGATTCTCTATATATTCCTTGATGATTGTAAATTAGGGTTGGCAAACCTCTTTAGAGCACAAGTCAAAACGACTAATTATGCCTCTATCTTGCGACAGTGTCTCCTAGACGCTCATGGCTTGCCGCTGGATATAGAAGAGTTGGCGGATAAACTCAAAACTTGAAACGTATTGAGAGCTTTAGTACTTGGTCTGGTTTTCTGAGTGGCAGCTGCCGGTGGCTTTGCATCGTCAAATATAGAGGAAATCACATGTCTTTTTATGTTTCATCTACATCAGCAGATCTTATAAAATGATCTTTCTATATTACCTCAAGCTACCTGAACAATAGCGCAAGGCGCTCCTCAGGACTTCCTTTAAAACAAATTAACTACACTGATCACGAGAATGAGGAGGTAATGACAATATCTCGGGAGACGTTTATGTTTCTCGCTATGCGCCACACAGTAAAATGCTTTTGGCACTCAATCTACTTTGAAAGTCTCATGTGCAATCTGCAGACCCAGGCTTACTTTAAGCCATGGAAGCTAGCTGGCCAACATGAAGATAAAATAGTAGAGGAACCAAAGATTGGGCCTAATGGCTATACACTCTTTATTATTTTAGAGAATGAAAACTTTGTCAGTGCCATTATAGCATAATGTGATGTGGCCAGGCTTCATGATCTGGTAAAGAACTTACAGACTGAAGCTGATGAATGCTGCAGGGTAGTGTTATTCCGAAACAAACGAAACTTTATTCTTAGAAAGGTATGGCAGTAGACACTGCATATTATCGTGCAGGACTTATATAGGTGTAACGAAGTAGATGTAACAAGCATTGCTATGGGGTACAGCTGTTGAAAAGAATTTAGTGGTGCAGGCTATAAATTTTATCTTTTGGAAAGGGCAGTGGGACAAGGATTCTACTGTTACCAAACAGGTCGCGACGGAAACTCAATTGAGCTTCCTGCACACTGCGCAGGTTTGAAACTTTCTGCATCAGGCCTGATTTTTGCTCCTGCAAAAGAATTAATCTTCAACTTTGATGATGCAACAACTACGGTATTAACAATGTTCAGCCATCTGTAGAAAAGAAGAACGATGTAATATACGACTTGCAAGGCCGTCGCGTTACAAATCCTCTCGCGGTATTTATATTGTGAACGGAAAGAAAGTAGTAATCAGTAAGCAAAACATAAAGAGATAAGAATTAACGATGAATAGTGAAAATGAAATATATCGACCTAATACGAATACAGTAAATACTATGTACGTATGCAGGTTTTATGTAACCTCTTACAATATCAGTGAGGCGAAAGCAAAGAAAGGTTTTATAATGGATCGAAGAAAATGATGAAACGTTTCATCGTTTGAAGCAAAGCATAGCAGGTTGGAAAACTTGCAGAACAATAAATATAATATCCCAACAGCTACAGCTAAGGCGGTAGCAAATATAAAAATGTCGTGCCAAATGTTCTGATGAACAATGGTGCTGGGCTTTTGGTTAGATTACATAAACGAAATAAGAGAGAAATAGTTTTTATGATGAAATAAAAGAAAAGATGTTGTATTGAGTAAGTATAAGAAAAAACATCATGGAACTACATTTATTTTATTGGTTTTATTTTCTTTAATGCTCTTTTACATACCTTTTACATGCGAAAACCGAAAAACCTGTAACAACTATTATTATCATGTTATTACTTTTCTGTGCATGCATTTTTGCTTTGTTGCTGTATCGGCATCTGCACAAACTGAGAAAAAGGTGTTACAAAGTATGTGAACTGCGTTTATTGAGTCAGAATAGCTAAAGAAATACTGTTTCCTGAGCGTAGCAACTTTAGTGCTGATGTCAAGAGTAAGCCCACAGGACATGAGCCATCAGATGACTATGGTTGTAATAGAATTTATGGCTTCAGTGTACTCACCTTAGCGGAACGGGCTGTGTAGACTTACTTGATGTGCTGGTGATGCCTTCGACGTAGTTTGCGAGCTGATAAGACAGACGACTTTAGTTCTACTTTTTCGCACGCAAACGAAAAAGCCAGTGTTGATTATTACGCGGTGAAGCTTGATCGAAGACAGTATCAATGCTGAGATGACGGCTACACTGCGTACGGGCATGCACCGTTGCTATCAGCGCTTGCAGGGCAAGCTAACAATTTGGTGTGATATGGCCCATTCAGGCACTGGACACGAACATATCGGACACAGTTGCGCCTTGTCGACCCTTTATACACCAACAGGTTATCGCATAATTGATGGCTGGCAGCGCTTGCGTAAGGTTTATTTCTGTGCTACATTCAACCGTCCCGTAAAGGAAACAATTGTCAAAGCTTATAACCATATTTACCATAACGGCGACTGTGCCCAATGGTAAAGATGTAAAGTGTTTCTGTTTTGAACCTTCATCAGAGCCTTTAATCGTTAAGGTTGCGCTGTCACCAGTGAATGCTGACAATGCGCGAATGAACCTGCGAGAGAACGATACATGGAACTTTGATGCGGTAAGGCAGAAGGCTGTTGATGCGTGAAAAGGAACTTGACAATATTCGTGATTGAGGGTACAGATGATCGAAAGCAATTTTCTATACGGGACTTTTATCATGCGTATATTCAACCCAATACTATTTCGGACATTAATGGCGAATTTATGTTTGCAAATTACACAACGGGAAGAACAGAATATGGAGAAGCCCATTACAGTACGTTCTCGCTTTGGGACACATCTCGGGACTGCCACCCGATGTACTACGCTTCTGGAAACAAGAGCGTGTGGTCGACTTTGTTAAAAAGTATGCTGCGGCAATATGAGTTCGTATGGGTATCTTCCTATCTGGCAACTCTGGGGTACTGACAACTATTGTATGATAGGTAATCATGTATACCAGTTTTTGGTTGATGCTGTTTTGAAGAAGATTCCGGGTATTGATGCTGAACGCGTTTACGAAGCGGTAAAGGGTACGTCTATGCGTGAACATGAAAATTCGCCGTGGAAAATATGGGATAAATACGGTTATTATCCAGAAGATTTACAAACCCAGTCGTTTCTATTACGTTGAAGCATCGTTTTAACGATGCTTGTGGCTCGACTTGCAAAGTATTTAGGGCAAGACGCCGACCATGAATACTTTGCTCATCGTTCACGTAACTATCGTAATTTATTTGATGAAAATACAGGGTTCTTTTCGTGGAAAATGGAGCAATGGCGAAAATGGATCGAAACCGTTTGACCCGCTGCAATACGGTTCCAATGGGAGGCAACTCCGTTTACTGAAGGCAACGCATGGCAGTACGATGGTGCATACACAGGACGTTCCTGACTTAATAAACCTGATTGGTGGTAAAGAGAAGTTTGTAGCCGAATTAGATAAATTCTTCACCCTGTCAACTGATCAGTGCAGATACAAGGATCATAATGCTAGCGGTCGATAGGCGCGCACGGGTAACGAGCGCAGCCATCATTGTGTATACCTTTATCAGTACGCGAGCAAGCGTAAGACTCACTATTATGCCAATAAAGTGATGACCGAACAATATATATCGAATGATGGATACCAGGGAATGAAGATTGCGGACAAAATGTCGAGCTGGTATATCCTCTCGGCAATGGGCTTTATCCTGTTGATCCAGCTTCGAGCTTTATCGGTTTGGCTCTCCTCAATTACATAAAAGCAGATATTACGCTGCCTAACGGGAAACATTTCGTTATTACCACAAATCGTAAAGGTAAAGGGACGACTGTTATATAAAATCGATAAAACTAAACGGTAAGCGTTATAATAAGAATTTTTATTCTTCATGAAGATATTATGAAAGGCGTACACATTTGAATTTGAAAATGAGAAAAATAAACATTTCGAGTAAATCGCCTTTTCAAAATTTCTTTTAAACAGATTTTTGATATAAGAAAAGAGCCTTGGAAATGATATTCCAAGGCTCTGTATAATACAAAAATATTTACATTATTTGTTAACCTTTTCCTCAGGTCAGCACCAGGTGCAAATTTAACCACCTTTCTTTGCAGCGATAGATGATTTTCAGCACCAGTAGAAGGATTTTCCCACACCTGACGAGCAGGACGCTGCTTTACAGCAAGTACCGAAACCTACAGCTGAACCTTATCACCTGCAAAGCAACAGCTTCCTTAATTGCCTCAACAGCTGCGTCAAGAGCTTTCTTTAGCGTCTACAGCAGTAATGTCTGCTTTCTGCGCGATTTTCTTTTACTAATTCCTTGTTCAGTTTATATGTTTTTAAGTGAATAAAATAATCAATACAAATATTATTTTCCGACAAATATATATGATTAGTTTTCATAATTCAAACAGAAAATGTTTCAGGCAATGAAAAAGAGGGTAAAATGGCTGTTTTATAGCTAATTAATAGAGTTTTTCGTAATTTTGCACTACTTTTCACGGATATACAGTTAGAAGAATCAATAAATGTTTTAGATACCCAACATCACCAAGAATCTGTTAATCATTAACATTTTGGTATTTATGACTATGTTAGTGTTAGCCAATTTGGAGTCGTTGATCTCAACGACATCTTTGGTTTGCACTTTTCATGGCTTCCGATTTTCATATTTACCAGCTTTTACTTATATGTTTTATGCATGCAGGTTGGGACACATCATTATGAATATGTTTATGCCTGGATGTTTGGTGCTGTAAATGGAACAAGTATGGGGTGCTAAACGATTCATTTTTATTACATGTGGATTGGCGCTGGCATTATCAGGAATTAGCCCAATATGTGTGTGGCATGAATTTAATGTGCAGCATCTATCAGCATAACAGAATCGTTTATGTAATGGCCCATTTCAACTCAGCTTAATGGGTTAACAACTGTTGAGCTGGGAGCGATCTATGCACTTTTGCTCGCCTTTTGGTATGACATTCCAGAAGAGCGCATGTTTATCATTCCATTCCTATTCCTATTAAAGCGAAGTGGATGGTTAGGATCAATAGCTTTTAGAGTTATTCCTTTACACTTTTCTGCCTGACGATCAGGGTCGCTCATTTGGCACACTTGGGTGAATCATATTCGGTTTCTTCCTTATACGTTATTGGCGAAAGCACCCCCAACATGTATTATAGGAATGATGACTACATGCACAGTTCAAAAATATGCGTAACCGATGGGAAGATCATCAAAGAAAATCGGATCTTTCTTCATCAGCAAGAACAACGTAAGTAGCACAAGCTACACAGAGGATAATAATATAACTTCATCTAATCGTCGCGGAAGTGCGGATTCGCAAGAAGAGGTTGACAGAATTCTTGATAAAATACGTAAAAGCGGATACGATAGTTTAAGTAAAGAAGAGAAACAAACTCTTTTTGATCAAAGCAGGAAATAATCTTTCCGTCATGTTGAAGAAGTTTAAAAAGTTTACTTTACAAAATGATAGGCGGCGCAAACGTTGCCTCTATCATCATAATGTTTTATTAGCTATTCAGGTTTTATAAACCCAGAACGCTTTCAAAACTGAGTAACATTGGGTTGATTTTTCCCTTTATTTCTGGTTATCAATCTGGCATTTCTTATTTTCTGGCTTATTGTAGAAGCCTAAGTTTAGCTTAAATTCCCTTTATTGGGTTTTATCATTTGTTGCGACCAGTCCGCACCTATTGCCCATTTTAATATTTCAAGTGACCCGCCTAAAGGGGCTTTTAAGGTTCTTTTCTGCATAACGTTTGGCTTTTTGAGGTGCGGAAGATCATAGGGCAGCCCAATCCCATTTTAAGATATATTCGATTACAAAACGCCGATATTGTTTGCCTTCAAGAGTCAGCTCCTTCGAGTTGCGACAAGATAGATTCTGTGCTCAATCCCATTTACCCTTATCATGATATAGTAAGTCACCATGGGAACTGATGGCTCTATTTATAGCAAATATCCTATTCTCTCGTGAGCGCATTGATATCAAGTCGAAAAGGCAATTTAAGCACGCTTACAAACTTTTATATTGAAGGGAAAGAAGTAATTGTTATTAACAATCATCTTGAAACCACCGATCTTAGTGTTGAAGACAAAGCAACGTTTCAAGCTATTGATGAAAGGCGATATGACTGTAGATGCTGCCGAACATACATCAAAGATGCTTATTCGTAAGCTTGGCGAACAACGGCTGCTGCGCCACAGGCAGACGCCGTTGCACGATATATTTCATAATCAAGGAACACCAATTATTGTGTGCGGAGATTTCAACGATAACCCTCTGTCGTATGTGCGACGCACCATTGCAGATGGGCTGACTGACTGCTATGTGTCGACCGCTAACGGGCCAGGAATTAGCTATCATAAGGCTGGCTTTTACGTCCGTATTGACAATATGATGTGTAGTCTCTGATTTTAAGCCGTATCGATGTAAAGTGGATAATAGCATGTACAGCGTCTGACCATTATCCTATTTCTGCTATTTCAAATTGCGTGACAATCGTTAAAATAAACCTTTAATATCTTTTTATAAAGTATAGTATCTTTGCACACTAGTAGTAGCTATCATCTATAAGGAATTTACAGAAAACAATAAAATAACCAAATCAAAATGCAAAACAAAGGAATCGTAACTCAACGGCTGTCTTGCTGACGCTTGTGCATGTCTCTTCTATTTGTCGTCTCTGTTGCCACAAAGTATTATGACAACAAAGCGGCGGAGCTGAAGGATCCTATTGCTCAACAGGATTATAAAGATTCTGTTAAGTATCTCGGATTTACAGCTACTGTGAAGTGCCTCGAAACTCAGATTGGTCTTGGTCTGGACCTTAAAGGCGGTACTGAACGTTATCTTGGAGATATCAGTTCCCCGACGTTGTAGAGAATCTTGCTGACCACAAACTGACATGGCTTTTGACGGAAATCGATGAACGAAGCTCGCAAAAGAGCAGATGACTTCTACAGGAAGATTTCTAACGCTTTTATTAATGCTTACCATAAAAACGCTCCAGGCCACAAGCTTGCAGAGGTGTTTGCCACACAGCAGCTTCAAGGAAAGTATTCCTACAAGCACTGATAAGGAGGTTGAAAAGGTAATTCGCGAAAGTAAGTTCAGCAATTGACAACTCTTTCTTCAATGTTGTGCGTACCCGTATTGACCAGTTTGGTGTTGTTCAGCCTAACATTCAGAAGATTCAAGGCTCTGAAGGACGCATTATGGTTGAGATGCCAGGTATCAAAGAACCTGAGCGTATGCGTAAACTGTTACAGTAGTGCCAACCTCGAATTCTGGGAAACATACATTCTCAGGAAGTTTTGCCATATCTTCAACAGCTTGATCGTTTGTCTAACGGCGAACAGGATACTGCTTCTGCTGCAAAGGATAGCACAGCTACTGAAGCAAAGCCAGCTGTTGAGCAGCTCAGCCACGTTTCAAAATTAAGGGTTCAGAAAAGAAGGATATAGCTACAACGCCTGATGCACAACTTGAGCAGGCTAAGGTTGACACCCATTACTTGCTGCTGCAAACAACAGGCCAGGAGGCCTTAGTGTATGTGGCTAGCTGCCAGCGTACGCGATACTGCAGCTATTAATCATATCATCCATCAGTCAGCTTGAAGCAAATGCTTCCTTCTGATATGAAGTTGCTTTGAGCAAGCAACCCGCTGACGGCATATCTAGCAGACATCTTCGAGCTCTCATGCCCTCAAGCATAACAACTAACTAATGGCTGCGCCCACTTTGAAGGAAAATGTTGCTTACCACCGCGAGCGACGATGCCCAGCTGAATATTACAGGACAGCCAGAGGTTAGCAGCGACAATGAATTCTGAAGGCGCTTCGTCGCTGGGCTGAACTTACTAAGGCAAACGTTGGAAAAGGGATTGGCAATTGTACTCTGATGTGGTGTTGTTTATTCAGCACCCTCGTGTAAAATGGTGAAGATTATGCGGACAATCATCTGTTTCGGTAACTTCTACAACGGAAGACACAAAAGACTTGGCTAACACGCTGAAATCGGGCCGGCGTCTGCTCCTCGCTCACATTGTTCTGGTAGTTAGTTGTGTAGGTCCTCAGCACTTGGCGCACAGTCAATTGAGCAGGGCCGATTGCTTCCTTTTGCCATCGCCTTTGCATTGCTTGTATTGTCTTCATGCTTGTTATGTGCATGCCATCATTCCCGGCGCAATCGCCATTGGTGCTCTGTTGCTTAACGTATTCTTCACGCTTGGTATTCTTACTCGTTCCTGACGCTCTTACCATGCGAGTGGTATGCTGGTATGGTACTCTTTGGGCACAGGTGTCGATGCTAACGTTCACTATATTTACGAGCTGCATTAAAGAGGAACTTGTTCCGGAAAGGGTGGTGAAGCAGGCTAGTACATGCGTTGGTTTCAGCAACGCTTTCTCTGCTATTATCGACTCGAACCTCACATCTCTTTTCACTGGTATCATTCTCTCTGTACACCTTTCGGAACTGGTCCTATTCAGGCTTCTGCTACGAACATGGATTATCGGTATTTGCTGTACCGTCTCTACAGCTGTATATGTAACACGTGTTGTTTATCGAATACAAGTTGTTGAATAAGTGGGAAAGCTGGCAGAACCTCAAGTTCTGGACAGGTATTTTGAGAACCTTATGCAAGGTAAGAACTACAAGTTCATGAGCATGGTATAAGAAGAGCTTTGCGCATGTATTGCTGTTGTAATATGTATTGTAAGCTTTGGTGTACGTGGCTTGAGCCAGAGTGATAGATTTTACTGGTGGTCGTAACTTCGTTGTTACCCGCAAAGCCGTAGCAGGTTGAGCAGGTGCGTAAAGCGTTGAATAATGCTTTCAAGAATACAGTAGGTCCCGATGCCGGTAAGAGTGGCAACAACATCGGTTATTGCTATTGGTACCGACGGAAAACTATCCGCAATCTCTACCGCCAACTATAACATCGATTCGAAACGATCCCGCTGAGGATCGATCATGTAGAGACCTCAACTTTATCTGTAGCTTTAAAGCTGCTGGTTTTGTTACATCGAGGCAAAACATGGACGACTTTAAGAATCCGACGCACGCCAGGAGTGGAAGCATCACTGTAGCTCAAAGGTAGGTCCTTCGTTGCATAAGGATATCGCTCAAACAGGTGCTATTAAGAGCGCTGTTGCCTGGCCTCAGTGTTTATCTTCCTTTACATCTTCTCTACCGCCTCCGCACTCCAGGTTTCTCTGTCGGCGCTGGGTCACAGGTCTCGAGTCTCGAGACCACACCGTTATCGGAGCCTTCGCTTTGCTATGGCTGGACAGGGTTTCTTTGCTCGAAATCTTTGATCAAACATTCATCGGAGCTATATTGCCCGGTTGGTTACGATATTAACGACTCGGTGGTTGTGTTCGACCGTATCCGTGAGAATCTTGGCAAGCGTGGGTGGGTCTGCTTAGCAAGACAGACGAGCAGAAACTCTTTCAACGACCTCGATCACTGAAACGCTTCGTACCATCAATACAATCGTTATCAACTCTGTCGTGTTGCTGGCCATCTTCATTTCTTTGGTGGCAGATAGTATTCGCAGCTCACGTTTGCAATGAGATTATTGCGTATGTATCGGCAATTCGTCATCTGCATGGTTGAGCTTCTCCCGTTGCTTATCTTGTTATGGGTAAGAGCATTCGCAACCGCAACTTAGCGTTGAAGAGCAAACGGTAAAGGGCGTAATGAGACTAACCACTGGCATATTATGTTCTGTTTTCTGAACAGAGCATTATGCAAAACTGATGCAGAAGCCACTTGGGAATCTGTTTCTGAGTGGCTTCTTTTCTTTTATTTCACTTACTTTTCTCGTAATTATCGTTCTCATTCATGATACTCTTTTGTCGTGATTCTATCACTAGTAATTATGTGTATATCTCATGTCTTTTTCTCTTTCTTCTCCTCGGTTCTTCTTTGTCTTTCGACCTCTTGTTGCTTTTATTATTCTCAGTTTGAGAACGATGTAATTCCTTTTAGAAATCTTTTATAAAAATAATCCAATCAGTCTTTTAGCTAACTGGGGATTATTAAAATATGGTGTTTGCCAACCTCATTACGAGTTATATATCACGTGTGAATACATATTTTCGTATTGAGCAAGCTAGGCTCATATTTTAGTAATCTACTTACGATACCGTATAGCACTGTCGGCAAAAGAGCCAAAAACCGCTTTGACTATTATTTTGCACCGCGCTCAAAAAGCATAACCTACGGATAGGCCAATGTGCAAGGTGTACTTAGCTTTTTCCAATGTGTGCATCGAGTGTTACGCACATGTGCACGAGTTCAACGCCTACGCGAGGCACTCAGGCCTACGCCCGAAGTCTTGTCGGTATTATCGTCAGGATAGCGCCTACTACAAATATCGTAGCTGTTCACTCCAAGACCAATGCCCAGCCGACAGCGATACTGCCCAAGAAAAGCATATAATCGCATACAGACTACGAAGCTGAACGTACGGAAACCTGAAAGGTGCCTCCTGCATACTATGGCTGACAGCCGAGCCCATATAAAGTTGTGTACCCACGTCAACAGGCAGACAGTTCAGATTGTAGCGTGCTTCGAAAACCCAGCTAGGGCCAAACTCCTGATGCGAGCCCACATTACCCGGCTAAACCATAGGTGACGCCAACGAAAGGTTTCAAACTCAAAAGCCTTTGGCAGGTCTGTCAGGCGTGAGTTTTGGGCATTCGCGGTTTGTTAGCCGACATCGCGAATAATGCAAGCACTTTTTAATCTTCGTCATAATAGTTGAGTGCGTGTTTTGTTGGCGGCAAAATTAGTATATTAAACTCAAAGGTGTCACTGCCCTTTCTTTAATTATTTTACATTTCTTCATTTCCTCTTTTGCTGCATTCTCGCTTCTATGCTGTTACTATCGCTTTGTGTGCAGTTGATGCCTTTTAGACGTTGTGTTCGAGGTTATTGTTGTTTGCTCACTGTACGTCGGCATGTCGTACGCATTGCACCGCTGGTCGTCACGCGTTATACTACGACCCTGTCGTACACATCGTACTACGACTGTCATACAAATGCCGAAGACTGCATAGAGAGTCGATAACGATCGCAAGACCTCAACACCGTTAAGACCTTTGCGATTCTGTTTCTGTACTCTGACCGGGAATCGAACCCAGATCAAAGCGTTTAGGAAACCTACGTTCGATCCATTGAACTATCAGAGCCCATTTTATGCGCCAACTTGCAACGCAAGTATGGCGTGCATGCACGTTATGTTGAGCTGTGCAAAGACAGGAAAAAAAGGTAAAAAAGTAAAAGAGAATCCATAATATGAAAGGCCGAAACAACTTAAGCATAGGTCGAAAGTACGCTTTGCTTTTTGGCTCCTTTTCTATATTTTCAGCCTTTATTTTCCATTTTTTTACCCTTTACTCTTTAAATCCTTAGCCTTTATTTTACTTTTACCCTTTTACTTTTAAACCTTAGCCTTTTATTTTACTTTTACCCTTTACTCTTTTAAATCCTTAGCTTTTATTTTACTTTTTACCCTTTTACTTTAAATCCCAGCCTTTTATTTTACTTTTACCCTTTACTCTTTAAATCCTTAGCCTTTTATTTCTTTTTTCCTTTTCCTCTTTTAAATCCTTAGCTTTATTTTACTTTTACTCTTTACCTTTTACTTTTCCCTATATTTCTCGCTCTGCCTCAATAAGGTTGGCATCTGGAGAAATAGTTGATGCGCATAGCGTTACGCACTTCGTCCATAAGCCTGAGCTGCTGCTTCGCGCATCAGAGCCACGGCGCAAAATGTTGAATATTTCAGGAATATCCTGCTCGTATTCGCGACGACGTTCGCGAATGGGGTCGAGCATACGGTTGACAACCTGCATCAGCATTTTCTTACATTTCATATCGCCTATGCCACCGCGTGTGTAAGCTTCTTTAAGCTCACTGCTGTTTAAACTCAGGCCAAAGTCGTGCAAAGTCTCTAATGGCGAAAGCGTCAAGGTATGTAAACACAGCGCCTTCAACGTACAGGATCGGATACGTTAAGGTGGGTAGTCGGTGTACATGCTCTAACCTTCGCTCAATTGTCTTTGCATCGCTGTCAGGAGAGATAGATGCAGTTGCCAAGGCTCTTCGACATTTTCTCTTACCATCAGCGGGTAAAACGACGTTGTACAACGTTTTCGGGCAACATGAGTGATGGTTCAACAAGTACTGGAGCGTAGGTTTGGTTGAAGCGTGCAACGAGTTCGCGCGTCAGCTCAACCATAGGTGCCTGATCTTCGCCTGCCGGGCACCGTTGTGGCTTTGAGCAGCAATATCGGCGCTTCTGCGAACGCAGCAGAAGAAGCGAGTGGGATAGGGTTGTTTTCGAAACCACGCATCTTTACCTCTGTTTTCACTCGTAGGGTTGCGCTGTACGCGGCTCACGCTAACAATGTCTGCGAGGTAGGCTGTAAGCTCAAGAGAGCCCGGGAATACAGCCCTGAACACAGAGCGTAACACTTGTCAGGTCGAGACCTGCCGAAAAGATAATCGAGGGCAACTCAACAATATTCTGTCTGATTTTTCAGGATTATCGGCATTATCTGTCAGAGCCTGTACGTCGGCCATAACACAAACATGCGGTCGTAGTCGCTTCGTTCTGAAGTTGTGCCATTTATGACTTCAACATAGTGTCCCAGGTGGAGTTTGCCCGTAGGGCGGTCACCTGGTCAATATAATTTTTCCCATAATAACGTGTTTCTGTTTTATGTGTGCAAAGGTAACATTTTTAATTTATAATATATATACATTTCTGATGCGTGTTACGATAGAGGCCTTTGCAGTGTTTACAGTTGCTTTGGAAGGTAAACGGTATTATGGTTTTGGCTTCCACGTAGTTGAAACTAAGGTACATGAATCCGCTAAAAATGCTTTTGCCCCATGAATTTCTTGGCAATGAAGTATTTATCGCCTTTAATGTCGGGCTATACCGCATAGTTCCACAATGTCGTCGGTAGTTTAGCGGTTTCAAAAGCACGCTGGCGTTGCTGCTGCGTGATAGGTGCCATTGTCGAGCGTGGCACCGCGGCCGTGTTAAATCCAGGTTCTGATATATCTCCTCCCAGCAAACGGGTGGCTGTTGCGCAACGATCGCTCAATGCGGCCATCATGCTGTCAAAGGCACGTTCATAAACTGCCGTGAAGTTGGTTAATGGCGTCGAGAACAAATTTTTGTCCGAAAGGGTGATGGGTAAAGCTCGGTAAGTGCTTCTGTATTCGCCAGGCAAGCAAACGCTATGAGCAAATTCGAGTGGCGTGTATTCAACGCCAACATAAACAGTGTGTGGGCGGAAGGTAGCCAATGTTATGGTTGAGCGCGTCGTCAAGACGATTTTCAAGTATGTCGAATGACGTTGCAGCGCCGGCCGTAGCTGTTCGCCATCACGTTGTAGTTAACACTGCTGTAATTAGGGTATGCGTCGAATGGTTCAAGACCGTATCGCTGAATAATATTGAGCGTCATCGATGCCATTCCGCGCATATTGATGGTGGCGTTTTGCCCCTTCGAAAGGTAAATTCAAACGGGCCTGCTCGGTGTTTCGCTATGCAAAGCATGTAATCGGGCGATAGGTTAACCGAGTCGCCCCTGCATGAGGTGTTCGGTCTTTGATAGTGGCCAGCATGGCATATACCAACATAGTGGGACCGTTGCCCTGATCTTTGACGGGGTGGTTTTTGTAATATCACTTCGGTAGAAAAAAGGAGGGCCAGCCTAATAGGGTGTCGCCGTAGAGAAAGCGCTCTATCGTTTTACTAATATGACGTATGTGCTAATAAGCACGGCGATAGGTATACAAAAGCAGTAGTTTTTTCATCGTTATATCATTGTCGTATATAGGTTAGTTACGAAAAGTAGCTTTGAAACGCTCGTGCCTGCCACTTTTATATAGCTTATAAGCAAGAGAAAGAAGGGCGCAAGGGCTTAATTATGAGCAGTCCGAATACCTATAATATGCGCCAAAAATAGTACCTTTGCACCCATGAACGAGAAATTAGAGACTTCGAAATTATGGTCTGTAGGGAGCGAATCATTAGCTGCAGCCATTCAGGCGGCGCCAATTCAATTTACTTTATTGGCCAGCTGGAACATGCGCGTTCTCATAGCGCCAATCACTTTGATATCAACGACCTTCACGAAATAGCCGAACGTGTAAAGCACATGGCATTAAAACGTATCTGACGGTAAACACTATAATTTACGATGAAGACATGGAGGCTATGTGCCAGATTGTTGACGCGGCAAAGGCAGCAGATATATCGCTGTAATAGCTTCCTGATGGCGGTTTGCGTATTGTAGGCAGCAGGTGTTGGAGGTTCACTTGTCAACACAGCTGAATATAACGTTGAGTCATAAAGCCATGCTCAGTTTGCCGGGGACGCAACCGTTGTAGCACGTGAGCTGAACATGACACAGGTGAAACATATTTACGATGAAATCACAAATCAGAATATTTGTGGACCTATGGCAAGCCTGTCTGTATTAAATGTTCGCGGTGCACTTTGTATGGCTGTTTCGGGCAAGTGTTATATGAGCTCATGAAGGTAGGTCGGCTAACCGCGGACAGTGTAGTTCAAATATGCCGTAGCTATACGGCTACAGACAACGAGATTTAGTATCAGCTTGAAATTGACACAATACTGATGAGTCCGAAGGACTTTAAAGATTGTTCGCTTCATCGATAAGATGATAGACGCGGGTGTTAGAGTGTTTAAATTGAAGCCAAAGGCGGACCAGAGTATGTTTACACTGTGGTTTCGTGCTATCGTGAGGTTATTCAGCTGTGCTTGAAGGCACATTTACCGAAGAAAAGAAAGATAAGTGGGACGAAAAGATTGGCTACTGTATTCAACCGTGCTTCTATTTGTTATTAATAAGGCCAAACCATGGGCGAATGGAACACCATGGTTCGTTAGCAACAGAAAAGAAAGTTTCGGCAAACAATAAGTATTTTCAAAGGATAGGTGGGCCGAAATAGCTGAGCTGCAAGTTTCAAGAAGGGTGACAAGCTGCTTATTACGGGAACGACGATGGTGCTATGTATTTGGACGCAAAGAAATACGTTATGAGCTCGATGCTGTAGAATAGTTAGGAACAAGGTTGGCGCGTTTCTATTCCTGTTCCAGATAAAGTTCGCCCCAACGATAAGTTCTTGTTGGTTAAACCAAGTATAGACGAGCGAAAGTTTTGCTAGTTTATGACAAAACATAGATGAGTTAAGAACGCTCTTTTTGCCAGTTTATGACAAAGCATAGATGAGTTAAGAACGCTCTTTGCCAGTTTATGGCGACAAAGCATAGATGAGTTAAGAACGCTCTTTTAGTTTATGACAAAGCATAGATGAGTTAAAGTTTTCTTTTCGCTTGGTTTTCTTGTTCAAGAGGGCGCATGAAAGAAGAAACGATAAGAAAATAAAATATTAAATAAATAAGACAGATATAAACGAAAGCTAAAAAGGCTTATCAATTGACAGACGCAGAAGGAAGTTATAGCCCAGTTTATCGACTTCGACGACTGGATGGATCGATATCAAAATGCTCATTGATTGCAACAACGAGTTGGGCGTTTTAGGCGAAAAACATAAAGAGGAACAGAAATATTATTTGCCGTCAGAGCAGAGTGTGTCAATGCGATTATACGGACGTAAAATTGGTGTTTACTGCCGACAGTTGATGCGCTTTGATTAGAAAGGCATTATCGCACCCGACTGAGTAATAGCGGTCATACGCCACAAGAAATTTTGATTCAGAGTTTACTTATTGATAAATGCAATGGAGCACTTATCGCCCACGCGTTCGAATGGAGATTGTTGGCCATGGTAGCAAATTAAGGTTTACGCACTGGCTTATAGCATGAAGAAATAAGGGCATGCCATGCGCAAATTACGAACCTCATAGAGATGAAGCGGCTTTCGTTAGACGAGCTTAAAGAGGCCGAAAACTTCCGCTTATGCGGTGTTGACGACAAGATCGCTGTATAATGTAGGTAGTGTGGGTTCCGTTGCGCGATGTTTTCTGCATTGAAGCCGTGTATCTTTGTACATAACGGCATGTCCGCCCAACGCGCTGATTCATAAACAGCCCTTGGAGGCGAAGATCTTGGGTGACGTGGAAATACTTCGAAAAACCGAAGCGGCTATAAGAGTTTTCGCGCAAGTATTGAGTATCACACGAGCGATTAAATTCGGTGTATGCTGCCGATTTTGTCGATGCTTTTGCCCGGAACGGTGATGTTCCATACTATACCTTTGGTGATTTGCTTTTCAGCCATTCCTGTTACCTTAATTTTATTTTTCTCCTGACGGAAGTTTCGTACGTGTCCATTTGCCAGCGAACCCGTTACTGCTGCAATGTCACGATGATAACGCGCAGCTCTTCAATTCTTTCTGATCGATTTTCATATTATTTAATGCCAAATGCTTGTCGTCATTTTGAAGTACCGTGAAATCTCAAAGTAAATATCGGGTTCTTCTCCCAGTATTCGCTCTTTCCCGTTGAGGTGGATTACGTCGCACAGCACCTTATTTTTTCCAACGTTAACGAGCGACGGCCCTTACCTCCATACTGAGGCAATAATTTATGAAGCTGTATTCATCGGGTACGCTGGTAACGAAGAATGGTTCTTCAGCCGTTCCACGCCCTGTTGAGGCCATAGTGTTGCGGCCAAACGCATGGCAACGTGCACAATGTCGCGCTTGCTTTAGTTCTGTTGAGTCGGCAGTATTTGTTTTGCCATACCGAACAACACTGTAGCCTTGCACATTAATGTTTCAAGATTTCCAGCGGTTCTTTGCCAGCACTTTGTTAGCCATTGCGAGCGTGCCTGATGAACCTGCGCGTAGTGACCACGTCGGGCGTCACATCCGTCGCCCCGTTGGACTGATGTATGACTGTCCGTGTGTTGTTGTTACCATCGTTGACTCATGGTCAGCGTTGTGTCGAGCTATAGCGTGAGACGTGCAACAAGCGCCTTTACACTATCTGGATTTTCTGACGGTTTTCTATTTGGCTCCATAACAGGCGTAAGCACACGGTTATCTTGTGTTGATGCAAGATGGGAGCAGATAAACAGATGCGAAGTTTTTGACCATAGGTTTTGCTATTTATTGATTATCGGGTAAAAATAAAGAATTTAGTTTAATAGCAATGTGCAATGCAATATATTTTGATTTATTTTATTGGCTTATAGCCATAATCGTAAAATTAACGCTTATGATGTTGTTCATACGCACGGTAGTATGATTTGCTTAGAACGACATGTACCACGGTCGTCGTACAATGCGTGCTCACGGCCGTAGTAATCAATCAAGTGTATGAAAGCTGCATTATGCTGGCTATATCTCATGACGTTTTATCGTTGAGATATAGCCCTTATGCTCTCTTTTCAGACGTTTTTTACAATAGATGCGCCTATGAAATTACTTCACTGTGATATGAAATAGTTTTTCTTGCCCCTTCGTACCAGCAGATATTTGGCATCAATGAGGTCGTCGGTCATCGGTCGAAAGCCGTTAGTTTCTCTTTATTTAAACTTACGCCTTGACAAGCTTGCGCATTCGCCCTTGATGGGAAAATGTCCCAACCTTCTGACAGAACAGGTCGACGGCAGTGCTACCAAGTGCCGACTTATCGAGCGTGAAGTGGGTACATCAGCAACACGTCGTTGAGGTGCTTCACTCAAGCTTTGTCAATTGGTCTTTTTGTGGCCTTGCCAACAAAATGTTGCTGGCAGCGATAAATGTCGAGGTCGGCCTTGAGTGAACCATCGTTGTAATTTCTTCGGCCAAACGACGCTGCAATGTGCGCCTTCCCCTCGGGTCTTCTTTTGTTCAGCAATAAGAAAGCTCTACGGTTTCGCGGTCGAATTGTAAATATCTTCGATATACTTTTCAGCATCATCATCGGTCACGCGTTTAGGCCAGAACTGGTAGAAAGCATACGGCGTGGTAGTGCGGTTGCGATCGTTTCAAATGTTTCGCCTCTGTTTTGCCAAACTTACCATCAGCCCAGTGATGAGCGACAAGGCAATACACCGACATCGCTGCCCAGCGTACGGTGAATAAGCTCTGTCTGGTATTGCCCCACCGGTCGTTTCCGCCCAGCGTAAGCGCACGCCATACTTTATTGGCGAAGTCGTAGCCCTGAAGCAGCTGATATGTAACTGGTGAACGAAAGACCTACCGCGAGCCTGCTGCTTAGGCGCTTTTTGCACGCCATCTTTCGCTCATCATATAGTTGACAGTAATATGCTTCCTCAGTACTGCAAGAAATCGAGTAGCGTGAAATCTTTCATCCAATCGTAGTTGTTAATAATCAGCCTTGTTCGGTTCGGTGCTTCGAAGTCGAGAAATTTCGAACCCGCTTTTAATAGCCTCTGGTTGTGGTAAAGCGTTTCGCATCGAGTAGCGTTTCGTTCCTGACTCTACCTGAAGCGGTCGCCCATAGCCGATAAGCAGAGTGGTTTCAGGCCAATTGCCGCAGATGACGAAGCATCACATGCCGCAGCGTGGCCAACAGGCGAAGCTAACCGCTGTAGGGTCAGTGCCCAGATAGCCGATGGAGGTTCTTCTGCAAAATATTCTTCGGCACCTGGCATAATTTGGGCAAGCATGCCACGCCATTTTAGTTCTTCAACAAAGTTCTTCATATTTGGTGCGTTTTTAAATTATCGTGAATTTTGTGTAGAAAATATCGTTTTGTATCAGCCTTACGAGCAAGGGTTTGTAAAACGAAGAGAGAGGTGTTATTTAACGTTCGCCATTTCGGAAAATGGAAGCGGTGGTACGATCATATCCGCTCCTCCTGCGATTGGCTAACGCAAATGCGCCAAGCGCCAAGCAAAACCTTTGATAGGTCCGTGCATACAAAGCCTGACGGGTATATTCTGGAGCAAGAGGGTGTAAAACGACACGAAGAAGGAGTGTAGGGAATTGATGAGTTTCTGATAAAAAAGAATAGGAAATATCAGTTAAGCCGCTGCACGCCGATAAAAGAGAGATAATGCCGATAGTTTTCACTGATTTTTGGCTCGCCTTATCTTTTCTTTATGTATTACGCGCGCTGAATAATGCTCTTCAATAAGTGCTAGCGGTACAATTTAGCGTCGAGCCAAATAAAAGCCATCATAACGGCTGGCTGTCAAGAAAGTGAATTTGTGGCGGCGATAAGCCCCACGAACTTGTCGTTTATCGCGATTTCGCTTGACAGCACGCTTAAAATATCGTCGGCACGCCGACGCTATCTGCGGCATGGCCGTTGACCGTTATCAGCGTGAAGCGGCGATGTTCCACCCCAAGAGGGAAACATAGAGCGGCTGACCGCCCCTCAAAAGCTTTTCGACAAGCCGCACTGTGTAGGCGTTCGGCTTGCCAAAGGGTGTGGTTCTCGTTCTCCATAGAGTTATGCTTTTGATTTCTTCTGGCAAATCAGTAAGCGCCGTAATCATAGAAGTATTCTTTCGTTCCGGCCATGAGGCTGTGACGAATTGGTGTCCCAGTTCGGCCTTAGCTGCAGGTCCGATAGCAATTTTTACGTTCTTTCTCCTTGAAATTAGGGAAACGACTTGCTGGAGATATTGTACACCTGTGGGGTTGAAAATATAAGCATGTCATAGCCGAAATGCTTAATTCTTCTTCGGTAAATTCGTTATTCAATCGTGCGGTACATCACGCATTCGGTGGTTCAACCCTTTGCATCGAGTTTATCCTTACCTCATGGCAAGTGTGGTAGCTGCTTGCGGAATGAGATATTTCTCATTTTTAAAGCCTGTTACGACGTAAATAAGATCGCCTGCGCCAGTGTTACCGAAAACACCTTTGCGTTTTGTGGTAATTGTACGTATTTTTGAATGTATAAAGAAATAGTTTCGGTTACGCAAAATACTCATATCTTCAGGAATACTGATGCGAAGTTCTTTGCTAACCTAAAAGTAATCAATAGCATGACGAAGCAAAACACAACCGCAGTGTGTGAGAGTATACTTACTTTCTGCTGACGGAATCTTTTGCGAAGCTCAAAGCTCAACTTTAAAGAAGTGGGCGGAATATAAACGTAACGCCAAATTCTTTTTCAATATCGAAGTAAGGTGATTTCTCATTTGTGGTTTTGGTTGGGAAATCAGAATTTTCAATCATGCTGTCCTAAAAAATTTTGTTTTAAATATCTATCCATCGTAACCATTGCGCTGTCATTGCCATGCCGAGGGGCATTAATTGAGTGCACAAAAAGTACAAAAAATTGCAGTATAGCGGCAACTATTTCGCCTGAAAAGATAAGGTAAGCCTTATAAAATGATAGCAATTTGACAAGAATGATAACCGCAAGAGCATAAATGACGGCATGCTTAATGGATAAATTAAAGCAAGGCGAGCATGACATTAGGGAAAAGCAGCATGCCTTTCAATCGAAGAAAAGGAAGAGGGAAGACTTCAGTTCATTGTTCATTTTTTTCTTATCAAGAATACCAATTGACTATTGTGTATAGTAAATTTTTCAGTAAGAAATAGCCTTGCAAAAGGTGAAGGAGCGAAAGCACCTGATAGTGGCCAATGAAAACGAATCGCCACTAACTTCGCTTGAATAAAAGAAATAAATAATAGTTGAAAGCAGACACGTTTACAGCATCAAAAAAGCTGAAAACGCAATTTTCGCCAGTCTCGATGACGGTAGTGCCTTCTTCGTTGCGAATAGAAGAAGTTTTTAAACTGTCGTTGCAGAAAAGCCTGACTTAGCAATAGCTACCGTTGCAAAATGAAACAAGCTAACAGAATGGAAGTAATAAGGTCGTCGCCAGCAATGGTATACGACAGGGTCGCCCGCCACGCCATGACGATATCCAATGTACTGGGACGGTAAACAGAGCCGGGTTGTACCATCGACTTGCTGTAACACATAGCCTTGTTTAACGAGAAAGTTGTGGTGCTGTCAACTCATGTTGTGGGCGTTCATCGGATTGGGGACGCTGATTCCAGTCAATCTTTTGAATGGATAGTTGGCCCCACAGCAGAGTCTTGCTGCCAGGGTGCGGTTGAATCAGGCAGCCAACTAATAATTTCAGCTGGCGAATGATGTTTATGGACGGCGACAGCAGTTTGTTCTGTCGTCTCAATAGAGATTACCGAATCGTTTTTGCTCTGTCATTTGTATTATGATCAGAGAGCGAAAGCCTTTTCGTATTGTTCTATTTCGGTCAAGCTTTTTCCCATGTGAAAGCTCAACTTTGATAGCGTCTTTGTCTCGTGATAAAGGCTCGTGAATGTTTTCAACCACTTGTTTTGCGCCCTTATGTGTCCGTAAGCAGCCGTTTCAAGTGTATATCGGTTGCCTTAATTTAAGGGTCTTTTCTATCTGATTGGGTCGGAGATCAAACAATTGACTTATTGTTTTTGGCGATTTCGCTATCGGTCATTTTCACGTTGCTGCGTCCTCGCAAGTATTTACATAAACACCAACCGGATCGGCAACACCAATAGCATGCCAACCGAACGAGCATCCATCAGCCAATACCCGCCGCTACCATATTTTTGGCAATGTAGCGTGCCGGCATAAGCTGCCGAACGGTCAACCTGATGGATCTTTTTCCAGTGTTACCGTTGCAAGTGCTCCTTACCGCCGTAGGTGTCAAATTATAATTTTCGTCCAGTCAAACCTGTGTCGCCGCGAGGCCCACCAATCACAAACTTACCTGTTGGATTAACATAATATTTGATGTTGGTTGCCGAAAAGCGCCAGCACTTTTTCGCCTAACTGTGCCCTTTATTACGGTATAAGAATGTTGGCACGTCGTCATAAATACGACTTAACATTGCTCGTCAGCCTTATCGCGTGCTTCTTTGCGAATCGGGCTTCGGGCTTAATAAAGTCGTCGTGTTGCGTAGAGACAACAATTGTATCAACACATTCGGCATGCCTTCAGTCGCCATACTGAATGGTTACTTCGACCTTTCGCGTCGGGACGCAGATGTCATTGTTGTCCTCTTTACGAATGTCGGTAAGTGTACGCATGATAAGGTCTGTACGCAATAGACAACTTCTCGCCGTCACCAATAGGCATAATGCCGCGATGTTCTGTTTATGGAACAAGTTAGCCGTAGAAGTTGTTAAGAGTGAGTCCAACACGGCCAATGATACCTGTTTGACCCCAACCAAGTGAGAACTCTATTATTTGGTCATTCGACTTCTGTTAGCTTCAGTTAAAGATTTACTGTACCACTTTCGTAGTCGGGCTTAACATCAGTTAATCTTCTGGTCAAAGAATCCCTTAAACTATTCTCGATAAGAGCGCATGGGGCATCTTTCGAGAATGAGGTCATGAGCTTTATTGCAAGCTCGTCGAACAACATTCTCGTAAGGCGAGTGTTGCGTAAATGCGCACATGGCTCAGGTGAGCTTGAGGTCCTTCAGAACGCGCATTTCGAGATCGATAGAGTCGCCTGTAATATTCATTCGATAGGCTCGATATTTGACGTATCCATTATTATAATAAAGGTTGCCCACTGCATCGTCGTCTTCTTTCAATCGTTTATTCATGAGTTTTGGTTATACACATCGTTCGGCTTCATGCCAAGAACGACGAAGTCGATCAGAACTTTGTAAATGGTATTTCCAACTTAATGAATGTTTCTAATATAATATTTCGGCGCTTCGTCAACCTTAATATGTATGCCCACATACTTAGGATCGACGTTCCATACACACTATCACTGATGATGCTTGCATCGCGATGTAAACTCATAGTATTTTTCGAAAGCTTTTTCCTTATCTGTTTTCAACGCGTTCTGGGTGTTCTTGTTTAAGCAATGAAGAGAGCTTGCCATCTTCATGTGTTTAACAAAAACTCCTTTAATAAGAAGTGTTCTATTTTAAAGAGATCTTTCAGTTGCTTGATTACGCTTCAATGATAATTTCGCTTCATCTTCTCTTTCTTATCAATGTCGATATCAAGTATAACTTGATTCTTCTGGGTTACATCTTCACGCTGTCTTATTTCTATATCAGCGTTCTTGAAGCCTGTCATCAAGTATTTCTTTGCTGATTTCTGGCGCGGTCAATCATGTTGGGCATGTCACAACTAAATCTCTATTTTGCTCCATATCGTCACGCTCCTCTTCTTTAAACCAATATAATTGATTTGAAAACGCGAGGGCATTGGTTTCAGAATATGCAAATATATTTTATTCCTACAAAGAGAATCGGCTGAAATCTGGACGTCTGAGAACAATCCGTGATTCCA